>Ga0080064_1002955_pt1 | contig 26562 bp, 20 predicted proteins | sample Subgrocontami54m_FD_69260 | JGI IMG/M metagenome (GOLD analysis project Ga0080064, IMG submission 69260) | Subsurface groundwater microbial communities from S. Glens Falls, New York, USA - GMW46 contaminated, 5.4 m (SPADES assembly) (version 2) ...
CTCGGCTCGGCCCCCGGCATCAAGGTGGCCGGCACGGCGCACGACGGCGAAGAAGCGCTCGACGCGGTTCGGAAGCATCGGCCTGACGTGATCACGATGGACATTCACATGCCGAAGATGGACGGGCTGGAGGCCACGCGCCGGATCATGGAAACGGACCCGGTGCCCATCATCATCGTCAGCGGCAGCACGGATCCGCACGAGGTCTCGACGACGTTCGATGCGATGGAGGCAGGAGCTCTGGCCGTGGTGCGGCGTCCGGCCGGAATCGGACACCCGAATCACGAGGCCACCGCGAGGGAGCTTGTGCAGACGGTGAAGCTGATGTCGGAGGTGAAGGTGGTGAGACGCTGGCCGCACGCGCGGCGCGAAGGGGCGGCGCCGCGTCCGAAGGAGAGGGAGCCCGCGCGCGAGCCGGGGAAAGTCCGCATCGTCGCCATCGGCGCTTCAACTGGCGGCCCGCCGGTGCTGCAGACCATATTGGCGGGGTTGCCGCGGGATTTTCCGGTACCGCTGGTGATCGTCCAGCACATGGCGGCGGGTTTCATTGGCGGATTCGTCGAGTGGCTGGCGCAATCTTCCCGCCTGCCCGTGGAGCCCGCCGTGCATGGCCAACCCATGCTTCCCGGCCACGTTTACGTCGCGCCCGATGATTTCCAGATGAAGGTCGCGCATGGCGGAAAGATTGTCCTGACGAAGGATGCGCCCGAGAACGGCCTGCGTCCGTCGGTGTCTTTTCTCTTCCGCTCGGTCGCCGAGATCTACGGCTGCGACGCCGCCGCCGGATTGCTTACCGGCATGGGACGCGACGGCGCTGCGGAGCTGCGAGTGCTGAAAGAAAAAGGCGCGGCCACGTTCGCGCAGGACAAGGACAGCTCCGTCGTGCATGGCATGCCGGGCGAGGCGATCAGGCTGGATGCGGTGATGTTCGTCCTGCCGCCGGAGAAGATTGCCGCGGTACTGACGAACCTCGCGAATCACAGAGGCAGGAAGGAGCGCGACGGATGAAATCCAGACAGGGCATCGACAAAGACGTGAAAATCCTCATTGCCGAGGACAGTGCGACTCAGCGCGAGCAGTTGCAGCACTTGCTGGAGGAGCATGGCTATGCGGTCGTGGCCGCACACAATGGCAAAGAGGCGCTCGCGGCGGCCCGGCGCCGCAGGCCCACGCTGATCATCAGCGACATCCTGATGCCGGAGCTGGACGGCTACGGCCTGTGCAAGGCGGTCAAGTCAGACGCCAAGCTGAAAGACGTCCCGGTCATCCTGCTCACCACGCTTGCCGATCCGCGCGACATCCTGAAGGGCCTCGAGTGCGGCGCGGACAATTTCATCCGCAAGCCGTACGAGGAAAAATATCTGCTCTCCCGCATCGAGTACATGCTGATGAATCTGGAGCTGCGCAAGAACCAGAGAATGCAGATGGGCGTGGAACTTACGCTGGGCGACCAGACGCATTTCATCACCACCGAACGCCAGCAGGTGCTCGACATGCTGATTTCGACCTACGAGCAGGCGGTCGCGATCAACGGCGAGCTCCAGTCGAGAGAAAAGGATCTCGCCCATACCAACCGGGTGCTCAACGGGCTCTACCGCATCGCGGAGGGCCTCAATGAAGCGGTCAGCGTAACGGCCGTGGCTGAAATGGCCTTGGAGCGGGCGCTGGAATTGCCGGGAATCCAGGCCGGCTGGGTCTTTGTGCGGGAAGGAGAATCGGGTTTCCGGATGGCCGCTGCACGCAATCTGCCGCCGGCGCTCGAATGCACGAGAGCGATGGAAGGTGACTGCCTGTGCCGCCGCCAGCTGGTATCCGGCGCACTCGACCACGTGACCAATATTCTGGAGTGCGAGCGCCTCGGCAAGGCAGACGGCGACACTCGCGGGCTACGCTACCACGCCAGCGTTCCGTTGTGGAACGGTGCCCGCACGGTGGGTCTGATGAACCTGGTCGGGCCGGAAAAGGGGCTGTTCGATGACGAAGAATTGAAGGTTCTGTACAGCGTGGGCCACCAGGTGGCCATGGCACTGGAGCGGGCTTATCTGCACGAAAACCTGGAGCGGTTGGTGCAGGACCGCACCGCTAAACTGACCGTGGAAATCGCGGAACGCAAGCGCGCCGAGGAGGAGATTCGAACGCTGAATGCAAGCCTCGAGCGGCGCGTGGCCGAGCGCACGCTGCAGCTCGAGGAAGCGGGTCGCGCGAAGTCGGACTTTCTCGCCAACATGTCGCACGAGCTGCGCACGCCCCTGAACTCGATCATCGGCTTTGCCGAGCTGCTGAAAGACGGCGTGCTCGGTGCCTTGGAAACGAAGCAGCGCGAATTCGTCACCGACATATTCGACGCCGGGACGCATCTGCTGTCGCTGATCAACGATATCCTCGATCTCTCGAAGGTCGAGGCGGGGATGTTGCAACTCGACTTGAGCACGGTCGATGTTTCGGCACTGCTCAAGGCGAGCACGCTGGTGGTGCGGGAAAAGGCGCTCGCGCACCGCATCCAGCTCGACACCCGGTTCGATCCGGCGCTGGGTACCGCGTATATAGACGAGCGCAAGCTCAAGCAGATCGTCTACAACCTGCTCTCGAACGCGGTCAAGTTCTCGTCCGACGGCGGCGCGGTGACCTTGCGTGCCCGCCGCTGCGCGCGTACCGAGGTGGCGCTGGACGCCGGACTGCCGGGGCGACTCATCACGCTGCCAGCGGGCGACGACAATGAATTCCTCGAGATCACGGTGCAGGACAGCGGCGTCGGCATCGCCGAGGAACACCTCTCGAAGCTGTTCGAGCCCTTCACGCAGGTGGACAGCTCCGCCGCCCGGCGCCAGGCCGGCACGGGGCTGGGACTTTCGCTCGTGCGGCGGCTTGCTGAACTGCATGGGGGCACGGTGGGCGTGGCGAGCCGCCCTGGCTTCGGTAGCAGCTTCAGCGTGTGGTTGCCCTGGCGTGAAGCCACAACTACTGCGCAAGAGGGCGAAAAGGCACCCAGGGTCGCTGCCCTGCCTGCATCTGCGGTTCCGCTCGCGCTGGTGATCGAGGACGATGACAAGACGGCCGAGCTGGTTACCGCGCAGTTGCGCGCCGAAGGGTTCGACGTGATGCGCGCGGCAACCGCCGAGGAAGGACTGGTGCGCGCCGCCAAGCGCAAGCCGCAACTTATCACGCTCGACATCTTCCTGCCCGCGATGGACGGCTGGGAGTTCATGCGCCGTCTGAAAGCTGATCCGAAGCTTGCCGATACGCCGGTGGTGGTCATCACCGTGTCGGAGGACCGGGACCGCAGCCTCGTGCTCGGCGCACGGCGCGTGCTGCACAAACCCTTCCGCCGCGAGGAACTCTTGGCGGCGCTCACCGGACTGATTGACGCGCGGCGCGACGGCGAGGCGGCGCGCGTGCTGGTGGTGGACGACAACATGAAGGCGGTCGAGCTGGTGGCAACGGTGCTCGAAGCCGAGGGCTACCGCGTGCTGCGCGCCTATGGTGGCGCGGAAGCGATCGAGGCGGCGCGCAACGCGCGGCCGGATCTCGTGATTCTCGATTTGTTGATGCCGGAAGTAAGCGGGTTCGAGGTCGCGCACGCACTGCGTGAATCGGAGCACACGGCGCGCATCCCGATCCTGGTGCTCACCGCGAAGGCGCTGACGGCCGAGGACCACGTGCGCCTGAACAACGGCGTGAGTGCGATCCTGGCGAAAGCGAGCTTCAGCACGAGCGAATTGCTTGCCGAGTTGCGCCGCGCGTTGCCGATGCGTGCCGGAGACTGAGAGACAGCCGATGGCGAAGATCCTGGTGGTGGACGACGACGCGAAAAACCTCAGGCTCGCCGTCACCGTCCTCGAGCAGGCAGGCCACGAGGTGCTGAGCGCGGCAGGCGGCGCCGAAGGCGTCGAGGCCGCTCTCGCGCACGTGCCCGATCTGATTCTCATGGATGTGCTGATGCCCGGCACGGACGGCGTCGCTGCGCTCAAACGCCTGCGCGCCGAGCCGCGCACTGCGGCGCTCAAGGTAGCTGCGTTCACCGCGCTTACCATGAAGGGCGATCGTGAGCGGCTGCTTGCCGAGGGCTTCGATGGCTATCTCGAAAAGCCGATCCGGTACAAGGAGTTTTTGTCGAGCGTCGCGACGCTGCTGGAAGGGAGGAACGAGTGAAGCGAGCATTCCTGCTGTGCGCAATGCTTGCGGCCGCACCGCTTGCCGCGTTCTCCCAGGGAACGGCGGGCGTGCCGCTTGCCGGCAAGCTGCTGATCACGGGCTCATCCACCATGGCGCCGCTGATTGGGGAACTCGCCAAGCGCTTTCGCGCACGGCATCCGGATGTCGTGATCACCGTCGAGGCAGGCGGATCGGGGCGCGGAGTAAAGGACGCGCTCGAAGGCAAAGCCGACATCGGCATGGTCTCGCGCGAGCTGACTTCAAAAGAACGGACTTTGTTCGCGATCCCGATTGCGCGCGACGGAGTTGCATTCGCGGTACACAAGGACAATCCGGTCCGCGGACTCACGCGGGCGCAGGCGCTCGAGTTGTTCACCGGCAAGATCGTCAACTGGAAGGCACTCGGCGGTGTCGATGCCCGAATCGAAGTCGTGACGCGCACCCCGGGACACGCATCTCTCGAGATTGTGTCGCATTACTTCGACATGGATCCCGGCGCGATCAAGGCGGTGCGCGCGGTCGCCGACAGTACCGAGGCGCAGCGACTGGTCGCGGAAAATCGCAACGCCATCACGTTTCTTTCGGCGGGCGCCGTCGAGGATGCCGCGCAGAAAGGGCTGCCGATCAAGGGCATCGCGCTCAACGGCAAGACCCCGGGTATCAGCTCGATCCGCGACGGGAGCTGGCCGCTATCGCGTTCGCTCAATCTGGTTACCCGCCGGGTGCCTGCCGGCGTGGCGAAGGCATTCATCGAGTTTGCGCTCTCGCCCGCGGCGCGCGAGGCGATACTTGAGCAGGACTTCGTGCCCTACCTGAATTGAGCACCCGCATGACACCGGGATTCGTGGGGAGGGCGATGAGGTGGTCGCTGGCGACGCAGTTGCGGTTGGGTTTTGCCATGGGGATCCTCATGGTTCTTGGCATTTCCGCGGCGGCCTGGTGGATCGTCCTGGAATACCGCAAGGATATCGACTATGCGTATAACACGACTTATCGTACCGCGCTGCAGCTCTCGGAAGCAGAGAGCGCGCTCTGGGAGTTGCGCTGGGGGCTGGTCGAATTCACCCTCGTCAGCCCCGAGGCGCAACAGAAAATCCTCGCGGATCAGGACAAATGGTACGCGATTGTCGAACAACGGCTAGCCGAGTACGGCAATACCGTGCGCGACGCGGAGGAGCAGCGCATGCTCACCAGCCTGCGTTCGGCGTACCAGCGCTACAAGGGTACGCGGCCCAAGTTCTTCGAACTGTGGCAAGCGGGCCAGAGGGACGAGGCGCTCACGTGGCGCGAGCTTACGGTGCACCGCTTTGCCGCGACGACGGTGCGGGCGCTCGAGACGCAGATGGCAGCGCAATTCTCGGTCGCCCAGCGCGAGGAAGCCGAGGATGCGGAGGAAGTACAGCTTGCGCTCGGGCTGGTGACGGCGATCACGATACTACTGCTGGGGACTCATATCATCGGCTACGCCAGTGCGATCCGGATGCTGCGGCCGATCCGCACGCTACACGAGCAGGCGCTGCGGGTGGTTCGCGAGCAGCTCGGCGAGACCATAGACGCGTCCACCAGCCGCAACGAGGTCTTGATGCTGGTGGAAAGTTTTCAGTTGATGTCCGACCGGCTCATGGTGCACGCCGAGTCGCTGCGCCAATCGCGCGAGCGGCTGGACTTTCTGCTGCGCGCCACGCCGGCGGTTATTTATTCGTCGCGGCCGCACGGCGACTACGCCGTGAGCTTCATGAGCGCAAACGTGCATGCCGTGCTCGGCTATGAACCGGAGGAGTTCCTGCGCGATCCGGGGTTCTGGCCAAGCCACATTCATCCGGATGACCGCGAGCGTGTTCTGGCCGGATTGGCCGCACTCGAAAGAGCGAATACGCATGCCTGCGAATACCGCTATCGCCATGGGAACGGCGCGTGGCGCTGGTTGCACGATGAGTTCACGTTGATTCGGGACGCGTCCGGCACGCTGCGCGAACTGGCCGGCTACCGGATCGACATTACCGAACGGGTCATGGCCGATCAGGAGCGGCAACAGGCCCAGCAGCGCCTGCAGTTAGCCCTGGAGGGCGGGGGGCTCGCCATGTGGGATGCCGATGCCGCGAACGGCAAAGTGTGGCTGAGCAAGCAGTGGACTGAGTTGCTTGGCGAGTCACCGCGCGAGACTTGGACGACGATCGAAAACCTGGTTGCGCTTGCGCACCCGGAAGACCGCCAGCAGCTCCTGAATGCCGTCATTGCAGTGATGAAAGGGGAGCAGCCGGAATATGCGGAGGAGCATCGGGTGCGCACCGTCACCGGCGAGTGGCGCTGGCTGCTGTCGCGGGGGCGGGTCACCGAGCGCGCGGCCGACGGGCGGGCCACGCGCATGAGCGGCACCAATCTCGACATCACCGGGCGCAAGCAGGCGGAAGCGGAGGTGCAGCGGCTGGCGGAGCGGCTCATCGTGACGAACCGCGCGCTGGAGCAGATGAATCAGATGAAGACGGATTTCATGGCGAATGTCACCCATGAACTGCGAACGCCGCTCAACAGCGTCATCGGATTCGCCGAGCTGCTGAAGGAGGAGGTGCCGGGCCCGCTCAACGCGAAGCAGACTGCGTTTGCCGCCGATATTCTCACGAGCGGCCAGCGCCTGCTGGCGCTGGTGGAGGGGATACTGGAGATGTCGCGGCTCGATGCGGCCGGCGCCGCGCTGGCGCGCGAGCCGGTCGAGATCGGCGCGGCACTAAAAGAGCGCGTGGCCGCGCACCGCATGGCGGCGGAAGCGCGCGAGGTGACCCTGCGGCTTGAGGTGGCGCCGGATGCCGGCAGCACCGAACTGGCTCCGAAGGCGCTGCGCCGCATGCTCGACGCGTTGCTCGACAACGCGATCAAGTTCAACCGCGAGGGCGGCGCGGTCGCGGTAAGTGCGCGACGCGTGGACGGCGTGCTCGAAATCGCGGTGGCTGACATGGGCATCGGCATCGCGCGCGAGGATCTGGGGAAGCTTTTCAGGCCGCTCGTTCAGCTCGATGCGGGCCTGGCGCGCCGGCACGGCGGGGTGGGGCTGGGGCTGGCGCTCGCACGCCGGCTGGCTGAACTGCACGGCGGCACGATCGAAGTCGAAAGCGAAACCGGGAAGGGCAGCACGTTCACGCTGCGTTTTCCCTTACAGGAGAAATCATGATCGACGTGAAACAAACCGCAAGGATACTGGTCGTCGATGACGAGGAAAGAAACCGCAGGCTGCTCGCTGCGATGCTCGAGGCCGAGGGCTACTCGGCTTCGCAGGCCGCGGATGGAATGCAGGCGCTCGAGCTTGCCCGGCGCAGTCTGCCCGACCTCATCCTGCTCGACATCATGATGCCGGGAATGGATGGCTATGAAGTGGCGCGGGTGCTCAAGGCCGACGCCGCCACCAGGCCGATTCCGGTCGTGATGGTAACCGCGCTCGATGATCGCGAATCGCGGCTGCGCGGACTCGAGGCGGGGGCGGAGGAGTTCGTCACCAAACCGGTGGACCGCAACGAATTGCGCGTCCGTGTCCGCAATCTGCTGCGGCTGAAGCAGTTCAGCAATTTTCTCGCCGACCACAACCGCATTCTCGAGGAGCAGGTGCAGGAGCGCACTGCCAAAGTGGTTCGCCTCAACCGCGTCTACAGCGTGTTGAGCGGAATCAATACGACTATCGTGCGGGTGCGCGAACGCGATGAACTGTTTGCCGAAGCGTGCAAGATTGCAGTCGAGCACGGGAAATTTGAGTTGGCATGGATAGGTTCGTTGGACGCTGCCTCGCGGCAGGTGCAACCCGTGGCGATCGCGGGACGGGACGAAGGCTATCTGGACCGGATCGTGCTCACGGCCGATGAAGAGGCGCCGGACAGTTGCAAACTGGTCGCGCGCGCATTGTCGAGGCTGGAGCCGGTCGTCTGCAACGACATCAGTGCCGATGAGGCAATGAGTCAATGGAGAGACGAGGCGCTGAAACGAGGCTATCGCTCGGTGGCGGTGTTCCCGCTGCTGCTTGAGCAGCGTTCGGTCGGCATATTCGCGCTGTACGCTCCCGAGCCGGATTTCTTCGACGAGCAGGAGCTGAAATTGCTGATCGAAATGGCCGGCGATATCTCGTTTGCGCTCGACCATATCGCCAAGGAGGAAAAGCTCAATTACCTCGCGTACTACGACGCGCTGACCGGGTTGCCGAACCGCACGCTGTTTTGCGACCGCGTCGATGATTTTGTCCGCACGCACGCGGTGCGCGAAGAGAGCGTGGCCGTCGTTACGTTCAATGTGGAACGGTTCCGCTTCGTCAACGATTCACTGGGCCGGCTGGCCGGCGATACGCTGCTCAGGCAGATCGGGGCGCGCCTGCGGGACGCGGTCGGGAATGAGGGCACCGTAGCCCGCACCGGGTCGGACACCTATGCCGTCAGCCTCTCGGGCTTCACGGCCGGCGCCGATGTTGCGCACACGCTGGAGGAAAAGATCTTTTACGCCCTGAGTCGGCCGTTCACGGTGGACGGGCAGGAACTGCGCATTTCGTTCAAGTGTGGAGTTGCGTTGTCGCCGGACGACGGCGGCGACGCCGAATCCCTGTTCCGAAATGCCGAAGCCGCGCTGCAAAAAGCCAAAGACTCGGGCGACAAGTACATGTTCTACGCACCGCAGATGAATGCCCGGGTCGCCGAAATACTGAGCCTGGAAAACAGGCTGCGCATCGCGATCGTTGACGAGCAGTTCGTGCTGCATTACCAGCCGAAAGTCGATCTGGCCAGCAATCGCATCATGGGGCTGGAGGCGTTGGTCCGCTGGAACAGCCCGGACATGGGGCTGGTGGCGCCGGCCCAGTTCATCCCGATCCTCGAGGAAACCGGAATGATCGTCGAGGTCGGCCAGTGGGTGCTGCGGCAGGCGGTCGAAGACCAACGGCGATGGCGGAAGCTTGGCCTCAATCCGCCGCGCATGGCCGTAAACATCTCGTCGCTGCAATTGCGGCAGAAAGGATTCGTTGACTCGGTATTGAAGGTGATCGCTGCCGACAAGGACAATCCCGCGGAGATCGATCTCGAGATCACCGAAAGCGTGATCATGCAGGACATCGAGCAATCCATCCTCAATCTCAACGTGATCAAGGCGATGGGGGTCGGCATCGAGATCGACGATTTCGGCACCGGCTACTCCTCGCTGAGCTACATTGCGAGGATGCCCATTACCGCGCTGAAAATAGATCGTTCGTTCATCGCCGAAATGGCGAACAGCGACGACCACATGATGATCACGTCGACCATCGTCACGCTCGCGCACGGGCTCAAGCTGCGCGTGGTGGCCGAAGGCGTGGAAACCGAGGAGCACCGCAGTATCCTGAAGCGGCTCAAGTGCGACGAGATGCAGGGGTACCTCTTCAGCCGGCCGCTTCCCGCCGACGTGATCGAAGCCATGCTCGGGACATGGATTCGATGAGATCGAGCAAGGCCGCGGGCAGGCAAGTGGAAATCCTCATCGCCGAGGACAGTGCGACGCAGCGGGAACAGTTGCAGCATTTGCTCGAGAAGGGTGGCTACAAGGTAATGGTCGCCGCCAACGGCAAGGAAGCGCTTGCCTCGGCCCGGCGGCGCAAGCCGGCCTTGATCATCAGCGATGTATTGATGCCCGAGCTCGACGGCTACGGGCTGTGCAAGGCCATCAAGTCCGACGCAAGACTCAAGGATATTCCGGTCATCCTGGTGACCTCGCTTTCGGACTCGCAGGACGTCATCCGGGGCCTGGAATGCGGTGCGGACAATTTCATCCGCAAACCGTACGAGGGGGACTACCTGCTGTCGCGCATCGATTACCTGCTGATGAATCGCGAGATGCGCAAGAACCACCGGATGCAGCTCACGCTGGAGGTCAATCTCGGCGGCCGGAAACATTTCATCACCTCGGAACGGCAGCAGATCCTCGACCTGCTGATCTCGACCTACGAGCAGGCCGTTCACCTCAACCGGGAACTCGTGCTGCGGGAGAAGGCGCTGGCGCATTCCAACCAGTCACTGGCGGCCCTCTTCGGCATCGCGGAAGAGTTGAACAAGGCCACCAGCGAGCGCGCGGTTGCGGAAGGGGTGCTCAAACGGGCGCTGGAGCTTCCCGGAGTGCGCGCCGGTTGGATTACGGTGGTCGAAGACGGCAAGTTCCGCCTGCTGGCGACCTGCAATCTGCCGCCTGCGCTGGAAGCGCCCGGGGCGATGGAGGGCCCGTGCCTGTGCCGGCGCAAGCTGCTCGCCGGCGAGCTCGATTCGGTGACCAATATCCTCGAGTGCGAGCGACTGCAAAAAGCGGAAGGCGATACGCAGGGGTTGCGCTATCACGCGAGCGTTCCGATCTGGATCGGCGGGGAGGCGATCGGGATCATGAACCTGGTCGGGAGCGAGCGCGGACTGTTCAACGACGACGACGCCAGGAACCTGTATGCCGTGGGGAACCAGTTCGGAATCGCGTTATCGCGCGCCCGCGTGCACGACCAGCTGGAGCAACGGGTGCGGGACCGCACTGCCAAACTGACTGCGGAGATCGAGGAACGCAAACGAATAGAAACTGAACAGGCCAGATTGGTCGCGATTATCGAAGCAACACCCGATATGGTGGCTACGGGTGACTCAAATGGCCATGTGCTCTACTGCAACCCGGCGGGACTGCGGATGCTCGGGTTCGAGCCGGGGCTGGACGTGTCTACAGTACGCTATCTCGACACCCATCCGGAGTGGGCGGCGAAGCAGGTGGCGGAGACCGGGATTCCCCACGCCATCGAGCATGGAACCTGGAGCGGGGAAACGGCGCTGTTGAACCGCGACGGCTTTGAAATCCCGGTCCTCCAGGTCATCATCGCCCACAAAGGACCCGATGGCGCAGTGGATTATTTTTCCACCATTGTGCGCGATATTTCGCAGCGCAAGGAGCATGAGGTAAAGGTCGCGCGCCTCAACCGCGTTTACAGCGTGCTGAGTGGAATCAATACCCTGATCGTGCGCGTCGGGAATCGCCAGGAGCTTTTCAACGGGGCGTGCCGCATTGCCGTCGAGCAGGGCGGCTTCGGGATCGCCTGGATCGGCATGTTGAATCCGGAGACGCTGGCGATAAGCCCTGCCGCCTGTGCCGGAGTCGATGCGGAGTCGCTGCTTGCCCGCAGCCAGAATACGGCACGAGGCGACTCGCCGATGGGTCAGGGCGTAGTCGGCCGGACGATCCGGGAAAAACGCGCGGTGTTCAGCAACAACCTCCCCGCCGAAACCAGCGTGGGCGGCGAGCGCAGGAAGGAGGCCATCCGGCGCGGCTATCTATCGGTCATCGCGCTGCCGTTGCTGGTGGATGGCGTGGCAGTGGGAAGTTTTTCGCTGTTTGCGAAGGATGCGAATTTCTTTGACGCGGACGAGGTGCGGCTGCTCACCGAGCTCGCGGGCGACATTTCGTTCGCGCTCGATCATATCGCCAAGGAAGAGAAGCTCAATTACCTCGCGTACTACGATGCCCTGACGGGACTGCCCAACCGGGCGCTGTTCGATGACCGCATGACGCAAGTCCTGCGCGCCGCGAGCCACGAGCACAGCAAGACGGCGCTGGTGCTGATCGACCTCGAACGTTTCCGCGTCATCAACGATACCCTGGGCCGGGGCTTGGCTGATGAACTTCTCAAGCTCGTGGCGGCGCGCCTGCAAAGCGTCATCTTCGATCGCGACAGCCTGGCGCGGGTCCATGCCGACGTCTTCGCCGGCCTGTTTCCCGACATCAAGGATGAAGCGGATATTGCGCGCCTCGTGGAAGAGAAGATCATCGGCTGCCTCAATCAGCCCTTCATGATTGGCGGGCAGGAGGTGCGGGTTTCCGCAAAATCCGGGGTGGCGCTCTTTCCCGGGGATGCTTTGGTGCCCGATGCGTTGTTCAGCAGCGCCGAGGCGGCCTTGAGGCAGGCCAAAGACTCGAGCGACCGTTACCTTTTTTACGCGCGCAAGATGAATGCGCAGGTCGCCGAGCGGCTCAAGCTCGAAAGCAAGCTGCAGCGGGCGATCGAGCTGGAGCAGTTCGTGCTCTTCTACCAACCCAAAGTCGATCTGAGCACCGGACGCGTCGCCGGACTCGAAGCGTTGATCCGCTGGAACGATCCCGAGGCGGGCCTGGTGATGCCGATGCTTTTCATTCCGTTGCTCGAAGAAACCGGCATGATCGCCGAGGTAGGCGCGTGGGCGATGCAACAAGCGGTATCGCAATACGCAGCATGGCAGGCGGCAGGCCTGCAGCCGCCACCGATTGCGGTCAACGTGTCGGCGGTGCAATTGAAACGCAAGGATTTCGTCGCTTCGGTGCAGTATGCCGTCGCAATCGCAGGCAAACCGGACCATGGCCTGGATCTGGAGATCACCGAGAGCATGATCATGGAGGACATCGAGGCCAGCATCGAGAAACTGAAACTTGTCCGGGATCTCGGGGTGGGAATCTTTATCGACGATTTCGGCACGGGCCACTCGTCGCTGCGCTACCTCACGCGGCTGCCGATTACCGCGCTGAAGATCGACCGCGCTTTTATCCAGAATATGGCGACGAATGCGGATGATGTGGCGATCGTGACGACCGTCATCGCGCTCGGGCACAACCTGAACCTGAAGGTGGTTGCCGAAGGGGTTGAAACCGAGGAGCAACGGAAATTCCTGCAATTGCTCAGGTGCGACCAGTTCCAGGGCTATCTGTTCAGCAAGCCCGTGCCGGCGGAACAAATCCCCGCGCTGCTCGCGCGGTGATTGGTGCCGCGATCCGCGATATCAATGCTCGGCTTTGACCGGCGGCAGCAGCAGCCGGTCGGTGAGGGCGATCGCGACCGCGGAGAGCAGGAAGGTGATGTGGATGATCACCTGCCACATGATGGCCTTGTCCGGCATGTGCTCCGCGTTGATGAAGGTCTTCAGCAGGTGGATCGACGAGATGCCGATGATGGCGGTGGCGAGCTTGACCTTGAGGACGGATGCGTTGACGTGCGACAGCCATTCCGGCTCATCGGGATGGCCTTCCAGCCGCAGCCGCGACACGAACGTTTCGTAGCCGCCGACGATTACCATGATCAGCAGATTGGCGATCATCACCACGTCGATCAGGCCGAGCACGATCAGCATGATTTCGGTTTCGTTGATGCTGCGGGTGGTGACGGTGCTCACCAGGTGCACCAGTTCGGTCCAGAACTGGTAGACGTAAACGACCTGCGCCACGATCAGGCCGAGGTAGAGCGGCAGTTGCAGCCAGCGGCTGGCGAATATCAGCGCGGACAGCGGGCGCGTGCGGGCAAGGGCGATGTCGTTCATGGCAGGCGTTGTCCTGTTTTCGCAAAAGCGCGCATTCTAGCATCCGGCGGTTTCCTGGCAAGCGCTGTCTGGCCCCGGGGCCAGCCGGGGGTCGCACATTTCGTCACCCCGGTGTACACCGGGGTCCAGGCGGTTTTGCAATGAGTGTCTCTGGTTTCCGGTTTTTACGGGAATGACGTTTTTACGGCTCCGGCAGAATTCCTGAACACTCTGCTAACATTCCGCCTGATCTTTCCCTCGACTGATGGGCAATTCTCACCGGATCTCAGGATTGACAATAAGCAGCCAGCCGCTCGCGCGGCGCATTGCCCAAATCGCGCCGTTTCACGTGATGGCGCTGCTCGCGCGCGCGCGTGAACTGGAGGCGCAGGGCCGCTCGATCGTGCACATGGAAATCGGCGAGCCCGATTTCCCGACGCCGAAGCCCGTCTGCGATGCCGGTATCCGCGCGATGGCAACCGGCAGGCTGTTTTATACGCCCGCACTCGGGCTGCCGGAGTTGCGCGCGGCCATTGCACGCCACTACCGCGACCGCTATCAGGTCGAAGTGCCGGCTTCGCGCATCATCATCACGACCGGCGCCTCCGGCGCGCTGCTGCTCGCGATCGGCGTGCTGATCGACCCCGGCGATGAAGTGCTGATGGCCGACCCGGGTTACCCGTGCAACCGTAATTTCGTGCGCCTGATGGGCGGGGTGCCGGCCGAGATTGCGGTCGGCGCCGAAAGCGCCTACCAGCTGCTGCCCGGGATGGTTGCGCAACACTGGACCGCAAAGACCCGCGCCGTGATGGTGGCATCACCCTCCAACCCGACCGGTACACTGATGCCGGAAGACTCGCTGCGCGCGATCATCGGGATGGCGCGCGAGCGCGGAGGTGCTGCGATCGTCGACGAGATTTATCAGGGGCTGGTCTATGACGGTGCCTGCACGACGGCGCTCAAATTCAGCGATGACGTGTTCGTGATCAACAGCTTCTCCAAGTATTTCAACATGACCGGCTGGCGGCTGGGCTGGATGGTGGTGCCGGAGACTTACGTGCGCGAGTTTGACAAGCTCGCGCAGAACATTTACCTGGCGGCGCCGACACCCGCGCAGCACGCGGCGCTCGCGGCATTCACGCCCGAAACCATCGCGATCCTCGAGCAGCGCCGCGCCGAATTCAGGGCGCGCCGCGATTTCCTGGTGCCGGCGCTGCGCGAGCTCGGGTTCCGTATCCCCGTGGTGCCACAGGGCGCGTTCTATCTCTACGCCGACTGCAGCGGATTGACCGATGACAGTTTCGCGTTTGCGCGCGATCTGCTCGAAACCGCTGGCGTCGCGGTCACTCCGGGCGCGGACTTTGGCGCCAACGCCGCCGCGCGCCACGTGCGCTTCGCCTACACCAACGCCATTGCCGTTTTGGCGGAAGGCGTCAAACGCATCGGCGGATTTCTCGCGCGCAGGTAAAATACCGCTAACCGGTGACTCGTGACGGGTCGCCAATCATCAATCACCAGTTACCCATCACCAATCAATCACGAATCATGACGCAGTTGATATTGATCCGCCACGGCGAGACGGTCTGGAACCAGCAGCGCCGCATGCAGGGGCATTCCGACAGCCCGTTGTCCGAAACCGGCCTGCGCCAGGCGCAGCTGCTCGCGCGCCGTCTCAAGCAGATTGCTTTCAATGCGCTCTACAGCAGCGATTCGGGGCGCGCGCAGCACACCGCGCGCAGCGTGGCCGAGGTCACCGGGCACGATATCGTTCTCGAGCCGCGTCTGCGCGAACGCCATTTCGGCGTATTCGAAGGGCTGACCGGCAGCGAAATCGCGGAGAAACATCCCGCCGACTACGCGCGCTTCAGGAGCCGCGATCAGGCTCACGTCATTCCGGGCGGTGAAAGCGCGTTGCAATTTCGCACGCGGGTGCTTGCCTGTTTCGATGAAATCACCGGCCGCCACAATGGCGAACGGGTGGTGGTCATCACGCACGGGCTCGTACTCGACGTGTTGTATCGCGCGGCGCTTGGCATTGCGCCGGAGCTGCCGCGCCTGCACGAGCTGGTGAACGCCGGCATCAATCGCCTGCGCTACGACGGCGGCGCATGGCACATCGAGGTGTGGGCCGACGCGAGCCATCTCGACGCAGGAGCGCTGACGTCCGCGTGAGCAACGAACACGCAGTCACGGTGCTGGTCCACGGTCTGTGGATGCACGGCATCGTGATGCAACTGCAGCGCTATTACCTCGCAGGCATGGGTTTCGACGGGGTGTGCTACTCCTATCCCTCGATGCGGCTTACGCTCACCGGGAACGCGGTCCGGCTCGCGCAGTTCGCGCGCGGGCTTGGCGCACTCCCTGTCCACTGGGTAGGCCACAGCCTGGGGGGCCTGGTGATACTGCGCATGCTCGAGCGCGAGCCGGCATTGCCGCCGGGGCGTGTGGTGCTGCTCGGTACGCCGTATGGAGACGGATATGCGCGCCGTGCGCTGGCTGCCAACCGGCTCGGCGCGCGCCTGCTTGGCCGCAGCATCGGCGAGTGGGTCGATATCAGGAAGCCTGACAATTTTCCGGGACGCGAGATCGGCGTCATTGCGGGATCCCGCAGCCGGGGCCTCGGGCGCGTGGTGGTGCGCGGGTTGCCCGCACCCAATGACGGCGTGGTGACGGTCGCCGAAACCGAACTGGAGGTGGCGTGCGATCGCATCGTGCTGCCGGTGAGCCACAGCGGTATGTTGTTTTCGCGCCGCGTCGCGCGTCAAATCGGTGCGTTCCTGCGTAATGGAAAATTTGATCACCAAGCAGGCATGAGCTGAAATGCGGCGCATGCTTTTCATCTACATTGCGGTAATAGTGACGCTCCTCGCGGGCTGCAGCAGCGTCGATTATTACCTGCAGTCGATCGAGGGACAGGTGAGGCTGTTGTGGGCGCGCCAGGCGATCGCCGATATGATTGCCGATCCGGCGACGCCGCCGCCGCTCAAGGCCCGGCTCGAGCGCGTGCTGGCGATTCGCGAATTCGCGAGCCGCGAGCTGCAGCTTCCCGATAACCCGAGCTACCGCAGTTACGCCGATCTGCAGCGGCCGTTCGTGGTGTGGAACGTGTTTGCCGCCGCGGAGTTTTCGGTCGAGCCGCGGAAGTGGTGTTTTCTGATCGTCGGCTGCGTCAACTACCGCGGCTACTTCGCGCAGGCCGAGGCGGAGGCTTACGCGCGCGGGCTGCGCAGCGAGGGGCTCGATGTATTCGTGTCGGGAGTGCCGGCGTATTCGACGCTCGGCTGGTTCGACGATCCGGTGCTGAACGCATTCGTAAATTATCCCGAGCACGCGCTCTCCCGTCTGATTTTTCATGAGCTTGCGCACCAGGTGGTTTACGTCAAAGGCGACACCGAATTCAACGAGTCGTTCGCGACCGCCGTCGAGACTGAAGGCGTGCGGCGCTGGATTGCGCGCCACGGTACCGACAAGATGCGCGCAGAATTCGATCTCTCGCAGCAACGGCGCATGCAATTCAGAGAGCTGGCGTACCGTTACCGGGAGCGGCTTGCGGACCTGTACCGTTTGCCGATCGCACGGGAAGAAATGCGCGTTCGGAGGGCGCAGGCTTTTTCCGGCATGCAGCGGGACTACGAACTGCTCAAGTCGCAATGGGGTGGGTTTGCCGGCTACGATCGCTTTTTCGATCATCCCAACAACGCGCATCTGGCTTCGGTCGCAATATACACGGGCCTGGTGCCGCAGTTCCAGCAGTTGATCGCGAAGCACGACGGCGATCTGGCGGCCTTTTATGCCGAGGTGAAAGCGCTTGCCGCGCTGGACAAGGCGGAACGCGCAGCGCGGCTTGCCGCCGTCGTGGCGCCCGCGCGCCGGGAGCAGGCGAATTGACTGATGACATTCACGCCCTGCTGTTCGATCTCGGCGGGGTGATCGTCGATATCGATTTCGGCCGGGTGTTCGCGATATGGAGTGGGCATTCCGGCGTGCCGGCCGCCGTCATCCGGTCGCGCTTTTCGTTCGACGCGTCCTATCGGGCCCATGAGCGCGGCGAGATTTCCGCCAGCGCGTATTTCGACTCGCTGCGCGCGGCACTCGGCATCCGTATTTCTGACGCGCAATTTCGCGCCGGATGGGACGCGATTTTCGTTGGCGAGGTTCCCGGCATCGCGGCGTTGCTCGGACGGGCGAAACGGCGCTTCCCGCTTTACGCGTTCAGCAATTCCAACGCGCATCATCACGTCTACTGGGCCCGCAAGTTCGCGGATACGCTGAGCAATTTTGAGCAGGTATTCGTGTCCTGTGAGCTGGGCCTGCGCAAGCCCGAGCCCGCAGCGTTCGAGTGGGTGGCGTCGGCAATCGGCACGGCATACGAAAACATCTTGTTCTTCGACGATACGGACGAGAACGTGCGCGGCGCACGAGTTCTGGGGATGCAAGCGGTCCACGTACGCGCGCTTGCGGATATCGAGAATGCGCTGGGGAAATTGCTGCCGACGGGGAATTGACAGAGAGGCTGCGGGTTCAGGGGCGTGCCGCCCCATTGCGTGCCCCCTCGGCCATTACGTATTTCTTTACCGTGCGCCGATCCAGCCCCGTGCGGCGCGCGACTTCCTCCAGCGTTCCCAGCCGGTCGAAGAGCAGGCCGCAGTAGCGCGCGAGCAATTCGCGTGCGTTGAGCGTGCCGGCCTGAATTTCCGCGGCGAGCGCGCGATGGGGTTCAGTCCTGTCGATCCGGGTATCGCCGGTATAGTGATGAGTGAGCAGCACGCGGCGCACCGCCTGCTCGAGTTCCCGCACGTTGCCCGGCCAGGGATAGTTGCGCGGCAGGTCGCGCTCGAAGCTTCCCAGGATCAGTCCGGTGGCGCGCGGATCCTCCGCTCCGGTCAGCCGCACGATCAGCTCGCTGACGAGCAGTTCGAGCTCGGAGCGGTCTTCCTCCAGCCGCTGGCGCAGCGGTGGCAGCGTGATCACGTCGGAGCACAGCCGGTAGTAGAAGTCATCACGGAATCTGCCGCTCGCGCGGACCTCGGTGACCGGCTTGTTGGTCGCGGCGATCACGCGGCCCGCAAAGCGCCGGGTTTCGTGACTGCCGACCGGCGTGAACGTGCGTTCCTGCAGCACCTGCAGCAGCTTGATCTGCACCGGCACGCTGACTTCGCCGATCTCATCGAGAAACAATGCGCCGTGGCGGTTGCACCGCTCGAGCAGTCCTTTGTGGTCATCCACCGCGCCGGTGAACGCGCCTTTGCGGTGGCCGAACAGTTCCGACTCGATCAGCGTTTCCGCGAACTGCGACAGGTTGGTCGCGATGAACGATTCGGTGAAACTCACCGCGAAGCGTCCGCGCGCGCGATCGAACGGGATGTATCCGGAGCGCCCGATCGCCGCCGCGGCGGAGCCCTTGCCGGTGCCGGTTTCGCCGAGCAGCAGCGTCGAGAAATCTTCCATGTGTCCCCACAGTCCGCGGTCGAACGCGCGCATGTCGTTGGTGAACACGTTGTTCCACAGCGCCAGCCGCAGTCTCTGCATCGAGGTGGTTTTCCCGAGCAGCGATCTGACGATGAAATAGAATGCGCGGCGGATCTGAAAGAAACTCGCGAGATAGTGCAGCGCTTCGCGTTCGGTGAAGCCGCGCGCCGTCAGTTCCGCGATCAGATTGCCGGCGAACGGCACCGGCGCATCGGCCGCGCGTAGCTGCGCCTCGATCAGGCGGTCAAAGTCCGTCAGATAGCGGCGGTAGGTCTGGTAGAGAAACAGCGACCGCACCAGGGCGCAGTCCTCGGCAGTGAACCTGGACAGCGCGTTGCGTCCTTGCTGGTCGAGGCGTGCGATGCGCGCGTCCATCTCATCGAAAACCGCATTGATTTCCTCCTCAGGTGCACCGGCGCCTTTTCCAGCAAGTTCCGCGAGGATGCGCTGGCGTTCCGGGTCGAACGGATTCATGTAAGTCACCTTCGCCATGCGGACGAAGAAATCGCGATCGGCCGCGGTCAGCGCAGCCTTGGTGCCGGTCACTTGCCGTTCATGCATGATGCATAAATTGTATTACATGTATGCAGTAATGCGCATTTGGTGTAATTCTTCATAAATTACTCGACTTTGAAATATATCTAATACGTATTTAAAACAATCTATTACGGAGTTTTTGTGATTTTGGCATGCCACTCGCTCTGGATACGTACGCAAACGAGAGTCCAAACTCACAAAAGGAGTAATCATGAACACTCGGTATGCTTTACAGCCAACGCCGACGGGCCATACACGGATGAGCGGTAACTGGAAGCGGGCGGCTATAGCGCTGGCCTTACCGGCAGTCGCGCTCGCCGGCTGTTACGTGATCCCGGTCGATCACTATGGCAACCCGGTCTATCCAGTTGGCGCACCTCCGGTAGTCCAGACGACAGCCCCGGCGCCTGCGGTCTACGCCGGCACCCCGTTTCCCGCGGTGCTTAACATGAGGCTTTATCCAGCCAACGATCTTGCCAACCAGACCGGCATCATGACCGGCACGGTCACCAATATGATGAGCGGCAGGGGCCGGTTCCAGTTCGACTACCGGGGCGAACTGCTCACCGGCGAAGCGACTCGCGTATCCGGCGACGAGCGCCGCGGCGTGGCAAGCGCCTACGGCTCACGCGGCACCTTTGTCAGCTGCGAGTACCAGATGAGCAGCCCGTTGCAGGGCGCGGGCACCTGCACCTTTAACAACGGTGCGAAGTACCAGGTGCATGTCGGAGGCTGAGGCGATTCAGGCAGCGGCGCCGGCCTTGCGCAGCGCCGCGATTTCCGCGGCGCTGTAGCCAACCGACGCCAGCACCTCGTCCGTGTGCTCGCCCAGGCGCGGGGGCGGACGCTCGATCGACGGCCCGTCGTGCGCGAATTTGAACGCCGCGAGCGGCACGGTCAGCGGTTTTTCCACTCCGGGCACATGGTCGTGACGGTGGAGCATCGCGCGATGTCCGATTTGCGGGTCCTGCAGCGCCTCGGCGAGCCCGCGCACGCGCGTCGCGGGAACGTGCCTGGATTGCAGATAATCCTCCCACTCCTGCGCCGTCTTCTGCCTTAATTTCGCGGCGATCATCGCGTCTTTCTCGTCGTAGCGCGCGTAGCGTTCGTCGTAGGCCGTGCGCGCGGCTTCCGCCGGCTCGTCGATCGCGGTGTAGAACCGCCGGTGCTGGCGTGCGTTCGAGGCCGCAAGCTGGACGAGTCCGTCAGCCGCCTCGTGCATCGATGTTTCCGGAAAGCGCATCTTGTTGCCGGCCCGCTGGTGGCCATGCCCCGAGTGGAAGCAATCGGTGACGTGCGAGCTTTGCAGGATCAGCGCGACATCGAACATCGCCATGTCGATGTACTGGCCCCGGCCCGTGCGCAGGGTCTGATAGAGCGCTGCGGAGATTGCGAACGCACCCATCGTGCCAGTCGCATAATCGATGACTGGCGCGCCAACTTTGATCGGTCCGCTTGCCTGGGTGCCGGTTGCGGCGGTGATTCCGGAAGTCGCCTGGATCGCGTGATCGTAGGCGGTTTGCGTGCCGCGCGGCCCGTCCTGACCGAACGCCGTCATCGACGCGTAAATGAGCCTGGGCTTCAGGCGCGCGAGCTCTTCGTAGCCCAGGCCCAGCGCCTTGAACGCGCCGGGGCGGTAATTTTCAACCAGCACATCGGCCCAGTCCGTGACGAGGCGCTTCAGGGCCTCGCGTCCGCCGGCGGTCTTCAGGTCGAGCGCAATCGAACGCTTGTTCGAGCCCTGAGTGAGATAACTCGTGCCCATGCGAGTCTTGTTGAGCGCGTGATCCGCACCGCTCTCGCGGCTCTGGTCCGGCTCATTGGGGTCTTCCACCTTGATCACGTCGGCGCCGAGCACCGCGAGCTGGTACGCCGTGAACGGCCCCGCGAGCACGTGCGTGCAATCGAGTATCCTGACACCTTCAAATGGTCGCATGGTTTGATCCTTGCCTCCGGAAGTAATAACGCAAAGCATACTATGCCATGATCCGACGCGCTGCTGCCGATTCCGCACGGCGGCTTGCCAACCTGCCGCGCCGGAAAGAGCATCGAAAGATGCTAAGCTCCGACAAGGTTGCTTCCAGGATTCCGCATCAAGATGGACGACGTCACCACGCTGCGCCGCATTCTCACGGAAAACCGCGTGATCGCGGTGGTCGGCCTGTCCGCCAAGCAGCATCGTCCGAGCCATTCCGTCGCCAAGTACCTGCTCGAGCACGGCTACCGCGTGATCCCGGTCAATCCCGCATATCAGGAAGTGCTCGGGCAGAAATGCTATCCGTCGCTGCGGGACATTCCGGAGCGGGTCGACATCGTCGACTGCTTTCGCAGGAGCGCGGAGATCATGCCTGTCGCCGAAGCTGCGATCGCGGTCGGCGCGAAGGTGCTGTGGATGCAGCTCGGCGTGATCAACGAAGCCGCGGCGGAGAAGGCGCGCAAGGCCGGCCTCGAAGTGGTGATGGACCGTTGCATCGAAGTCGAATACGCGCGCTGCTGGGCAACGGGCGGTGAGGCGTGAGGACGGGAGCGGCCCCGGCCCCATTTTTGCGGCCCCGTTGTTTTCAGCACCGGGTCAGAAGTTGTGCCGGATTCCAATCCGAACGCCTTTTTGCGCCGGCAGGCTGCCATGGTCGCTAATTCCGGCCTGAATGGTGAGTGCCCAGTCCTGTTTGAACCAATGTTGTCCACGGACGGTAACATTGCGCACTTCGGTGTTCAGTACGCCGAGCCATCCGAAGTTGGCGAACTCGCGGCCATTGGCGACGGCGACGCCGATCGAGTTGCGGGGACTGTAAAGGTAATCGACCTGCAGGGCGTGGCTGGGCGCCAGGGTCCCGCCGCCACGCTCAAGCTGGTAAGAGTAAGATGTCCGGAAGCTCGTCCAGCGCCGTTCAACTGTAAAGAACGCCAATCTCGTCTGGTGCGTGTAGCCGTATTGCATGTGCCGGACCCCTACCTGCAGCTTCCAGTCGTCGTCGAGCTTCAAAGCGTATCCCTTGTTCCGCAACAATCCGAATACGAAAAACGTGGGTGATAACTCGATGGAGGTAATTGCCTTTTCATGCTGCTCGAGCGAACTCACCGTACCGCTACCCTGGCAGCAAAGTGCGGACGGCGCGTTGCTGTCATTGGGGCCGAAAGGCGGGATTTCGCGCTGCAGTCCGTAAATGGTATTACGCTCTGCGACGCGATCGAGACTTCTGAGATAGACGCCGTACCAATTCATGGCACTGGCGTCAGCGCTGAGTCCCCACCCGATCTCCATGCGCTTGAAGGGCTGCACGGGATGCGAGGCCAGCACCAGAAAGCGTTGGGCGGACAGCGGCGGGACTTGGGCTCCTGTGACGGTGGCGTGAATGCCCTCAAGCGGTTCGGCGGCCAGTCCGCCTGTATGCGCGGCGGACAACAAAGCCGCAGCGATCAACCCATGCCGGAGGTGTTTCACATATCCTTTTGATCAAGTGTTTCATCCGTGCTTTCGATGATCCTCCTTTCCCCAGGACCTGCTGTGCGGTGGCGCACGCAAGGCCAACATTTTTGCAGCGTATCTGTACGTTAGCCAACACAAGGCCGGCATTAATCGGGAACAGATCAGGTTCCCAAGAGCAGAGGTGAGGGATGAAAGCGGAGGGCTGAAGTCAGGCCAAAACCGGCGGTAGTTGCTGCGTCAGTGCAGCACGCTCCGCGATGGCTTTGCCATTCAATGCAAAGCCAAGCAGTTTCCCGCCGGTGCCGAGGAACAATGCCTTCACGTTCTCGTCATCGGCAGTAACACTCCAGCTCCCGGCTGCACCGGCGGGCGGCGGCGAGACGACGGTCGGGCACGCGGGGGTCTTTACCACTACCGGCATCGCCGGGTAGCTGACCGGCGTCGGTTTACCGGCGAGCGTTGCGGCCAGCGCGCGCGCCGCATGCATGATCGGCATCACGAACGGCAGCACCAGTCCTTCGACTTCGGCGCAATCGCCGAGCGCATAAACATCCGGCGCACTGGTTTCGAGGCTGCGGCTGACCACGATGCCGCGGTTGGTCTTGAGCCCCGCCGCCCTTGCCAGCGTGATGCGAGGCTTTAATCCTGTTGCGGACAGCACGACATCCGCGTCAAACGTGGCACCGTCCGAGAGCGTGACGCGTACCCCGTCGCCGTTGCTCTCGATTGCGGAGACGCTGATGCCGAGATGCCAGGCCACGCCGAGCGCAGCGAGCTTGCGCTGCAGCAGCGCGCCGCCTTCCGGCGGCAGCAGGCGCGGCAGCGGTTGCCCGGCGATATCGATTACGCCGACCTTGAAGCCGGCGCTCGCGAGGTCGTTGGCGAATTCGCAGCCGATCAGGCCGGCGCCGATGACGGCGACCGCCCGCTTGTCCTTGATCGCGGCACGCAGGCGCACGTAATCCTCGAGATCGTTGACCGTCATCACGCGTTCCACCGCGTTGCCCTTGAGCGGAACCCGGATCTGATCGGCGCCGAGCGCGAGCACCAGTTTCGAGTAACCGACGGTTTCAGCGCCGATGCGGATCGCGTGCCGCGTGGGGTCGATTGCGGTGACGCGCATGAGCGGGCGCACCGTTGCATTGAGCTGGCCCGCCATCTGCTCCGCACTGCTGATCGGGATCTTCTCAGGAGCCTTATTGATGGCGAACGAGTTCGACAGCGTCGGCTTGGGATAGAAGTGCGCGCTGTCGGCGCTGAACACGGCGAGCGGGGTTTGCTTGTCGAGCTTGCGCAGTTCGCGCGCGACGTTGTAGCCGGCAAGCCCGCTGCCGATGATGACGATGGGATTCATCGATTGGTATGCTTCAGTCCACTTTGATGCCGGTCGCGCTCACCACTTTCGCCCACTTGACGATTTCGGCCGCGATAAAGCGCGAAAATTCCTCGGGCGTGCTCCCCATGGCCTCGCGTCCGTCCTTGGCAAAGCGTTCCCGCATTTCAGGCGTGCGCAGAATCGCCGCGAGCTGATTGCTCAGCTTGCGAACGCGATCTGGCGGCGTGCCTGCGGGGGCAAGAATTCCGTACCATCCGTCCACCTCGCAGTCCTGCACACCCGACTCGGCCATCGTGGGAATCGCGGGCGCGGCGGCAAGACGCGCGGCACTGGTGGTCGCCAGCGCGCGCAGCCGGCCGCTCCCGATGTGGGGCAACATCGTCACGCTGCTGCCGAACAACACCTGAACCTGGCCCGTCAGCAGATCGATGATCCCGGGCCCCGCCCCTTTGTAAGGCACGTGGACCATATTGATATTCGCGCGCGTCTTGAGCAGTTCGCCGGCAAGATGCAGCGGGCTGCCAATGCCCGAAGACGCAAAGCTCAGCGCGTCGGGTTTGGCGCGCGCCAAGGCGATCAGTTGGGACACCGAGCGCGCCGGCACGCTCGGGTGGACGACCAGGATGTAGGCCGAGCTTCCCACCTTGGAGACCGGCGCGAAATCCCGCACCGGGTCCCACGGCAATTGCTTGAAGATGCTCGGGTTGACGGTGAAGGACGAAATCGCGATCAACAGGGTGTGGCCGTCGGGCACGGCGCGCGCGACGAGTTCGGTGCCGATGTTCCCGCCGGCGCCGCCGCGATTGTCGACCACCACGGTCTGCTTCCATGCCTCGGCAAGCTTTTGCCCGAGCGCGCGCGCAACGATGTCGGTTCCGCCGCCGGGCGGGTAAGGCACGACCAGACGCAAGGAATGGTCAGGGTAATCGGCGGCCAGTGTAATCCCTGCGAAGTGCCCGGTACAAAACGCACAGAACCCTGCAAATACGATCGATGCTTTCATTGAAGTGATTCTCCTCGCAATGGATTGTAACGGCTGGCAGGCATTAATTATCTTCACTCCTGCTTCAGACTTGCCCACGCGCCGGCGCCTGAAATGCCGGGCGTTCAGGGGGTGCCGGGATTGCGCTCACGCAATTTGATCCAATGTGTCATCGGCTTGCTTTTGTCGCAGCATCATGCTTTCCTCAATTATATGGCGTATTCATGGAATCCTGCGTGACAGTCAAGGGACCGATCGTCATTCCCGCCAAGAACGCTCCAAACCTGCCGTTCGCCAACAGCAGCTTGACTCCGCTGCCGCGCGAGAGCAATCTGCCATCCGCGCAGCAGTCCGGCATTCGAACCGGACGGAGCGCCATGACAGGGAGAAAATGCTATGCCGTTCTACGAAAAAGGCGACACCCGCATCCACTACGAAGAGGCCGGCTCCGGCTTTCCGTTGTTAATCATTCCCGGCGGGGGTTTGAACGCGACGATCTCCTTCTTTACCGGTAGCGCGCCGTTCCATGCGATGGAGGAATTCAAGCGCGAGTACCGCTGCATCACGATGGACCTGCGCAATGCCAACGGCGGCCAGTCCTCCGGCCCGCTCGACATCGACCGCCCTTGGGACGCGCACGCAGATGACCAACTCGGCCTGATGGATCATCTGGGCATCAAGGAGTTCATGGTAATGGGCTTTTGCATTGGCGGCCCCATGATCTGGAATCTGTTGAAGCGGGCGCCCAGGCGTATTGTCGCTGCCGTGCTTGCGCAACCCAGCGGGTCCCGTCCGGAGATGCGCGACCTTTTCTACGACAACAACATGAAGGGCTGGGCCCCGGCGCTGACGGCCCGCCGGCCCGACATCACGATGGCGATGATCGACAAATTCCTGACCAGGATGTACCGTACCAACCCGGATTTCGTTTTCACCGTGACGCGCGATTTCGTGCGCGCCTGCCAGACGCCCATCCTGGTCCTGCCGGACGACGTCCCGGCGCACCCGTACGCGGTCGCCATGGAGTCCGTGATGCTCGCACCGAACTCCGAAGTGAGCCTCTTCCCGTGGAAGGAGCCCAAGGAGCGGATTCCCCTAGCGGTGCGCCAGATACGCTCCTTCCTGCGGGCGCATCGACCTGTAACAACTGACGATACGCCCGTCGTGGCATAGATTGCGGGTGCGTGAAAGCATGGAAAAGGAACTCATCGGGAACTATACGATGCCCGGTATCGGCTTCGGGACGCTGGGCAACGTCGGCGATGCCGGCAGCGCGCTCGTCGAAGCGGCGCTCGCCGAGGGCTACCGGTACATCGACACATCCAGGTACTACGGCAACGAGGAGGCCGTCGGGGGGGCATTGGCGCGGTCTGCG
>Ga0080064_1002958_pt1 | contig 26549 bp, 24 predicted proteins | sample Subgrocontami54m_FD_69260 | JGI IMG/M metagenome (GOLD analysis project Ga0080064, IMG submission 69260) | Subsurface groundwater microbial communities from S. Glens Falls, New York, USA - GMW46 contaminated, 5.4 m (SPADES assembly) (version 2) ...
GGCGCTTCTCCAATGCTTTGAAATCCCGCTTGTGCTTCATCGTCGCACCTCGAAATGGACATAAGCATATTAACGTTTCCGGGTTTCATCGCGTTGACAGTCATTTATACGGGGCTCAATAGTACTTCACCTTGATCCTGCCCAGTTCCTCCCGGCTGATGCCGGGAACATCACCGCGCGCGTTCCATCTTTTCAGGGTCCAGGCGTCCGGCCCCACCCATTCCTTGAAGATGTTCAGATTCTTCTGGCGTTCTTCTTCGGTGGCGCCGAGGTATTGGAACATATTGCCCGGCTTGCCATTCTTGACGTTCTTGCCGTCATCCAGCCGCCGCATGATCGCGCCGGTGTCGGGCCAGCCGATATAAAAAATCAGGTCAGCATAGCTGTCCATCCGCGGCCCCTTCATCTCCGCGGTGTACTTGGCGGCGGCGCTCTCGAACTCGCCCAGATAGGGCGAGTTCTGGCCATGGCAGCTCGCGCATTTCTCCTGCCACAGCGGGCGGATCGTTTTGCGATAGGTCACCTCCTGTGCCTGCGATGCGGCACAAACACCTGCCGCAAGCGCGAGCGCAAGAGCAGTTTTAACGATGCGCGACATTTTTCGCCTCCTTTGTTTATGTTGGCGTCCAATCACTCGAGACAGAACGCCCGGTGCTCCAGACTAGCGGCGCATAGGGATGCGCAAGTCCGCTTTCAACACCCAATCTTCGGCCTGCGTCGCGGGGATCATCTGCTCGCCGGTCATTTCCATCGTATCGAGCTACTATTGCTTCAAGCGGCGATTCTACCCGAGTGGCGCTGCCACTTGCCGTGTTCCAGTTCGCGCGCGAGATCCACCAGGCTGTCGATGTTGTGCACCGGCATGAAGGCGTCCACGTGCGGCAGCATCGCGCGCACCCCGGACGGCCGCGGCTGGAAACCCTGGTAGCGCAACAGCGGATTGAGCCAGACGAGCTTGCGGCAGGACTTGTGCAGGCGCTCCATCTGCGCGCCCAGGCCCGCGCCGATATCGCGGTCGAGGCCGTCCGAGATCAGCAGCACCACTGCGTTCTGGCCGAGCAGGCGGCGCGACCAATTGCGGTTGAATTCCGCCAGGCATACGCCGATGCGCGTGCCGCCGGCCCAGTCATGGATCGCCGCGGTCACCCGGTTCATCGCGATATCGACGTCGCGGTTGCGCAGGTGGCGGGTGATGTTGGTGAGCCGCGTGCCGAACACCAGGGTGTGCACGCGGTCGCGGTCGTTGGTGATGGCATGCAGGAAATGCAGGAACATGCGCGAATAACGGCTCATCGAGCCCGAGATATCGCACAGCACCACCAGCGGCGGATGCCGGGTGACGCGCGAGCGGCGCTTCAAGGCGATGATCTGGGCCCCGCCCCTGAGGCTCGCGCGCAGCGTCGCGCGCAGGTCGATGCCGGCGCCGCGGGCATCGGGGCGATAGCGGCGCGTCTGCGCTTCGGGAATGGGCAGGCGCAGGCGCGCGATCAGCTTTTTCGCCTGCGCCAGCTCGGCGCCGCTCATGCTTTCGAAGTCCGCGTGCTGCAGCAGCTCGCTTTGGGAAAAAGTGAGGCTGGCGTCGATTTCGATTTCCTGCTGCTGCTCTTCCTGCGTCTGCTCGTGCTTCGGGTACAGCGCCTCCGACAGGCGCCTGCTCGCTTCGGGCTGCTCGGCGCGGCCGGCGCGGCCGTAAATCTGCGGCAGCATCAGGCTCATGATGCGCTCGAGCATCTGCGGGTCGCGCCAGAAAATGTGGAAGGCCTGATCGAACAATTCCTGCTGCTCGCGCCTGGACAGGAACACCGCGGCCAGCGTCCAGTAGAAATCCTCGCGCCGCTCGATGCCCGCGGCCTCCAGTGCGCGCAGCGCATCTACGACCCGGTCCGGGCCGATGGGCAGCCCGGCCGCGCGCAGCACGCGGGCGAAGTGCATGACGTTCTCAGCCAGTCTGCCTGCAGCCATCGGAATTACGGCAGCGCGACGATCGATGCGCTCATTCCTTGCGCGCGGCCTTGACGCGTGCGAGCAGGCTCCCGCGCGCGAGCAGCGACAGTCCCGGCGAGGCCACGACCACGTGCTCCTTCGCATAAGCCTCGTGATTGCGCTCGACGTCCTTCAGCCGGTAAGCGTAATTGACCATCAGGCCGGCCGAGCGTGCCATGCCCGTCTTGGACGTATCGGCGAGCCAGTTGAGACGCTCCATGCGTGCGCCATTGCCCAGATGAAAACGCGCCACTGCGTCCGCCGGTTCCTTGTCGTGTTTGGCGTGCTTCAGGTAATAAGCGCAGAGGCGCATCAATTCGGTTCGCACCTGTGTGCCCGGTCCGGCGCGCTGAAACCAGTCTTCCTCTGCCAGCGTGCCGACCAGCTCGGCCAGCTCGGCGTGCGCGGCGGCGGTGTCGGCGAGCCACTTGCGGAATCCCGGTACCGGCGACAGGGTGGCGAAAGTCTTGAGGCGCGGGAATTCGCGCCCCAGGTCTTCTGCCACCTGCTTGATCAGGAAATTGCCGAAGGAAATGCCGCGCAGGCCCTCCTGGCAGTTGGTGATGGAGTAGAAGATGGCGGTGTCGGCTCCGACCGCGTCGACCACCGGCGAGTCCGGGTCGAGCAGGGGCTGCACCTGGTCGCTCATGCCCTTGGTGAGCGCAACCTCGATGAAAATAATCGGCTCATCGGGCAGGGCCGCATGGAAGAAAGCGAAGCAGCGGCGGTCGGACTCGAGCCGGCGACGCAGGTCGCGCCAGCCCTGGATCTCATGCACGGCCTCGTATTGCATGAGTTTTTCCAGCACCAGCGCCGGGGTGCGCCAGTCGATGCGCCGCAGCGAAAGGAAGCCGCGGTTGAACCAGGAGCCGAGCAGGTGGAACAGATCGGCATCGATGCCTGCCCAGTGCGATTGCGTGCGCAGATCGTGCAGCACGCGCCGGCGCATTTCGACCAGGGCAGCCGTCCCGCCGTCGGCCAGGTTGAGGCGCCGAAACAGCTCTTGCCGCGGCGACTCGACCGCGTGCTGCAGCCGGATCAGGTTGGCCTGCGAGGCGTTCTGCCGGTAGGCGTCGGCGGCGTCCTCGACCGCCTCCGAGTCCGGGGAAAATTCTTGCGCGAGTGCATCGAAAAAAGCGCCGAGCGCCGGCCCGGAGAGCATGCGATAGGCTTGGAGCGCTTCGCGCGCGAGCGCGGCGCCGGACGCTTCGCCGCGCTCGGACAGCAGCGCGTGGCACAGGGCCACGGTCTTGCGCGTGTGCCGGTCCGGCTTGCTCCCCGCAACCGGGCCCCGGGCGAACAAACGTCTGATGAAGGCGGGAGATTCCATGACTGTGCGCCGAGGACCGCCTCAGGCAGTCGCAATCTCCGCTTTGACTTCGGACAGCAGCCGTTCGGCTTCGCTGCCGCGCACGCGGCCGATATCGTCCTGGTACTTGAGCAGGACGCCGAGCGTGTCGTTGACGGTATGCGGATCGAGGGCGAGCTGGTCCAGCGCCATCAGCGCATTGGTCCAATCTATGGTTTCGGCAACGCCGGGGAGCTTGAACAGATCCATCTTGCGCAGCCGCTGCACGAACGCGACGATTTCCTGCGACAGGCGTTCCGCCGCGCCCGGCGCTTTACGGCGCAGGATATCGAGCTCGCGCGCTGCGTCCGGATAATCCACCCAGTGATACAGGCAGCGGCGCTTGACTGCGTCGTGGATTTCACGCGTGCGGTTGGAGGTGATGATCACGATGGGCGGCTTTTCCGCCTTGATCGTGCCGAGCTCGGGAATACTCACCTGGTAGTCCGACAGCACCTCCAGCAGATAGGCTTCGAACGGCTCGTCGGTGCGGTCGAGCTCGTCGATCAGCAGCACCGGTGCGGCGCCATCGGCGCTTGCTTCCAGAGCCTGCAGCAGCGGCCGCTTGATCAGAAACTGCTCGGAGAAAATATCCTGGCTGAGCTTTTTGCGGGCCGCCTGGCCAGAGGCCTCGTGCACCCTGCCGCTCGCTTCCGCGAGGCGGATTTCTATCATCTGCCGCGGATAATTCCATTCATATACGGCCGAGGAAATGTCCAGACCTTCATAGCACTGCAAGCGCACCAGCCGGCGCTCCAGGGTGTCTGCGAGCACCTTGGCGATCTCGGTCTTGCCGACGCCGGCTTCGCCCTCGAGAAACAGAGGCCGCTCCATCTTCAGGGCGAGGAACAGCGCGGTGGCGAGACTGCGCTCGGCGACGTAGTCCGCGCGCGAGAGCAGCGCCGCGGTGTCGTCGATCGACTTCGGCAGTTTGACCATTGAACTTATGGCAGGGGCGATTGCGGGCTTGGGTGCACAGGCGGATTTTATACCGATGCGCGTCCATGATTCACGCCAATTTTATCGTCTCGCGGTCGCACCTGGCGTTCCGGCCCGCGTTGAATTCCGGCGCGAAGCGGCATGAATTGGCTGAAGTATTGCGCTATCGCAAAACGCCTGCGGGCGTGGCGCGCTATTCTGTCGGTCAATCTGACTGACGCGAGTCCAAGATGAGCGACGATATCCCTGTCTACGAAACCCCCGGTTGCGCCTACTGCCCGAGCACGGTGCGCGCCTGCCGCCAGGGAGAAGGGGAGGAACGCGGTCCCGCATTCTGTCCGTCCAAGGTGGATCCCGACGGGGTCGCCGCCGCCTGGGAGCCTTACCTGGATCCGTTCACCCTGCGCGTCGCCCACACTGCGGCCGTGGTCGAGAGCGAAGGCTACTGCAAATGGACGCGGGTGGAGGAGATTTGCCAGTTTGCGAAGAAAATGGGTTTTCGCAAAGTGGGTATCGCCATGTGCATCAGCTTCGTCGATCTCGCGCGGGTGTTCAGCGCCATTCTGGAGAGCCACGGCCTGGAGGTGACCTCGGTGGCATGCAAGAACGGCGGCGTGCCGAAAGAGGATATCGGCCTGAAGGAGGAAGAGAAAATCCGCCCGGGAAACTTCGAACCGATGTGCAACCCGGTGTCGCAGGCGGAACTGCTCAATCGCGCCGGCTGCGAGCTCAATGTCATCATCGGCCTGTGCGTCGGACATGACAGCCTGTTCATCCGCCATTCCCAGGCGCTGGTGACCACCCTGGTGACCAAGGACCGGGTGCTTGCGCACAATCCGGTGGGCGCGCTGCAACTGGCGGACACCTATTTCAGCCGCGTCTGGGGCCCGCACAAGCCGGCCAAGCTGCCGAGCAAGCCGGCGCGGCGCCGGCGCGGGACGGTTGAGAAATCCTGAGCGCGGGGATTAAGGCGGTTTTCCCAGGCAGCGATTACGAACTGAGAGGACATCGCCCCTCATTTTGAAATGAACTCTAAGCGCCGTAATGCTGCAGGCGTTCGATGTAGCGCGCGATCAGGTCGACTTCCAGGTTGACGCGGCTGCCGGGCTTGAGATCCTTCAGGTTGGTCACGCTGATGGTGTGCGGTATCAGGTTGATCTCGAAATCCGCGCCGTCCACGCGATTGACCGTGAGGCTGACGCCGTTCACCGTGATCGAGCCCTTGCGCGCGATGTACTTGGCCAGATCCTGCGGCGCGCGGATGACAAGCAGAAAACTCTCCCCCGCCGCTTCGAATCGCGTCACCTCGCCCACGCCGTCGACGTGGCCGGACATCAGGTGTCCGCCCAGCCGGTCCGACAGGCGCAGCGATTTTTCCAGGTTGACCTCGTTCGGCCGGTCCAGCCCGACGGTGCAGTTGATGGTTTCCTGCGACACGTCCACTTCGAAGCGGTCTTCGTGCAGGGCGATGACGGTGAGGCAGACACCGTTCACGGCGATGCTGTCGCCCAGCGCCACGTCGGACAGGTCGAGCATGCCGGCGTCGATGGCGAGCCGCAGCCCCTGGTCGCGCGGCGCGGCTTTGGTGATTTTTCCGATCGAGGTGACGATGCCGGTGAACATTTTCGATTCGCCTAATTTACGGCACGAGGGGAAACCTCCCCTCGTGCTCCCCTAAATCAGGGCCTAACATGCGTTAGGCCTACTCAGTTTACGACACGGGCGAGAATGCGAAGGTCGTTGCCCAGGGTCTGCACATCGGTGAATTGTACCAGCCGCTTGTGCGCGAGGTCGGTGAGTTCGGGCAGGCCGAACATGGCGATAGCGCTGTCGCCGAGTATGCTGGGCGCGAGATAGAGCAGCAGTTCGTCCACCAGCCCCGCGGCGAGCAGCGAGCCGTTCAGTTTGTAGCCGGCCTCGACGTGCACTTCGTTGATTGCACGCCGGGCGAGTTCGTGCATCAGCTCCGTCAATTCCACCTTGCCCCGCGCGTTCGGCAGCACCACCACCTCGGCGCCCTGGGCGCGCAAGGCGGCGATGCCAGGCTTGTCATCGGCCGCGCCAGCGACCAGCACCTTGCCGCTCTGGAGCAGCTTCGCCGACAGCGGCAGTTGCAGCCGGCTGTCCACCACCACCTTGAGCGGCTGGCGCGTGGTCTCGACCTCGCGCACGTTCAGCTGCGGGTCGTCGTCCCTGACGGTGCCGATGCCGGTGAGCACGGCGCAGGCGCGGGCGCGCCAGGCATGGCCGTCGCGGCGCGCCTCGGGCCCGGTGATCCACTGGCTCCGGCCGTTGGCGAGCGCCGTCCTGCCGTCCAGGCTGGCCGCGATTTTCATGCGCACCCAGGGCCGGCCGCGGCTCATGCGCGCAACGAAGCCGATGTTCAGCGCGTGCGCCTCGTTTCGCATCAGCCCGGACTCGACCCGGATTCCCGCGGTGCGCAACCTGGCGAAGCCGCTGCCTGCAACCCTGGAATTCGGATCCTGCATCGCCGCGACCACGCGCGCGATTCCGGCTTCGATCAGCGCATCGACGCAGGGCGGCGTGAGTCCGTGGTGGCTGCAGGGTTCCAGCGACACATACGCCGTCGCGCCGCGCGCGCGCTCACCCGCGGCGCGCAGCGCCATGATTTCCGCATGCGGCCCTCCGGCCTTTTCGTGCCAGCCCGTGCCCACCGCTTCGCCGTCGCGCACGATCACGCAACCGACGCGGGGATTGGGCGTGGTGGTGAAGAGACCCATTTCGGCGAGGCGCAGCGCCTCGGCCATGTGCTCGCGATCGGCGGGGCTGAACATGAGGACGGTGTGCTGGGGTCGAAAAACCGCTAAGGGCCCTGGCGCCGCGCTTTGCGCCCCGGGCGCTTGACCTGCAAAATGGCGTCGCGGAAATCGTCGACGCGCTGGAAGTCTTCGTACACCGAGGCGAAGCGGATGTAGGCGACGTCGTCCATTTTCTTCAGTTCCCGCATCACCAGCTCGCCGATGGTGCGCGACTTGATCTCGCGCTCGCCCAGGGCGAGGATGCGCGCTTCGACGCGGTTGATGGCATCGTCGACGTTGTCGGTCGGCACCGGGCGCTTGTGCAGCGCGCGCATGAAGCCGGTGCGGATTTTCTCGCGGTCGTAGGCGGTGCGATAGCCGTTCGACTTGATCACCGTGGGCATGGCCAGCTCCACCCGCTCGTAGGTGGTGAAGCGCTTGCCGCATTCCTTGCACTGGCGCCGGCGGCGCACGCTGGCGGCGTCCTCGGACAGGCGCGAGTCGATCACCGCGGTATCGTCAGCTTTGCAGAACGGGCATTTCATGATTTTGGAAGGTGGGAGGAAATTGGCGCGAGGCGTGAATTGGAAACGTTGCGCTGTTTATTCCTCTCTCCTCAGGAGGTCAAAGCGGCATTCTGCGCCTGGGCAGAGCGGGAGGACTCGCGGCCGCCATACACGGGAAACTTCAGGCACAAGGCCTGGGTTTGCGCCAGCACGCGTTTTTGCACCGCTTCGCTTTGCGGCGCTTCGAGCACGTCAGCAATCAGGTTGGCGAGCTGTTCCGACTCGGCCACGCCGAAGCCGCGGGTGGTGATCGCGGGGCTGCCGATGCGGATGCCGCTGGTCACCGTGGGCTTTTGCGGGTCATTCGGGATTGCGTTCTTGTTGACGGTCATGTGCGCGCGGCCGAGCGCGTCCTCGGCGTCGCGGCCGGTGATGTTTTTGGCGCGCAGGTCGACCAGAAACATGTGGCAGTCGGTGCCGCCGGAGACGATGCGCAGGCCGCGCTCCTGCAGCACCCGCGCCATGGCGCGCGCGTTGGCAATAATCTGCGCCTGGTAGCCCTTGAACCCGGGCGCGAGCGCCTCCTTGAAGGCGACCGCCTTGGCGGCGATGACGTGCATCAGCGGTCCGCCCTGAATTCCGGGGAACACCGCGGAGTTGATCGCCTTCTCGTGTTCGGCGCCAGCGAGAATCAAGCCGCCGCGCGGGCCGCGCAGCGTCTTGTGCGTGGTGGTGGTGACGAAATCGGCGATGCCGATCGGGCTCGGGTAAAGGCCGGTGGCGATGAGGCCGGCATAGTGCGCCACGTCCGCCATCAGGTAGGCGTCGACCTCGTCGGCGATGTCGCGAAAGCGCTTCCAGTCGATGACGCGCGAATAGGCAGACGCCCCGGCAATGATCATCCGGGGGTTGTGCTCGCGCGCGAGGCGCGCGACCTCGTCGAAATCGATTTCCTCGTTCGCGTCCAGTCCATAGGACAGCGCGTGGTAGAGCTTGCCGGAGAGATTGACCGAGGCGCCGTGGGTGAGGTGTCCGCCGCTGGCGAGCGACATGCCGAGTATGGCGTCGCCCGGCTTGAGCGCCGCCATGTAGACGGCCTGGTTGGCCTGCGAGCCGGAGTGCGGCTGCACGTTGGCATAGGCGGCGCCGAACAGTTCCTTGGCGCGCTCGATTGCGAGCGTCTCGGCGACGTCCACCTGGGCGCAGCCGCCGTAATAACGCTTGCCCGGATAGCCCTCGGCGTACTTGTTGGTGAGCTGCGAACCCTGCGCTTCGAGCACAGCGCGGCTGACATAGTTCTCGGACGCGATCAACTCGATGTGTTGTTCCTGGCGCTGGTTCTCCGCCTGGATCGCCTGCCACAATTCGCTGTCTATGCCGGCCAGATTGTTGTTGAGCGAGGACATGGGGCTATGCTTGCAGAATGGGGAAGTGCGATTTTAGCATGCGTGATGGAGGTTTCTGGAAACCGAATTGACTTGGGGCTGTTGCGTTGTAACTAATTGTTTAAGCGTGATATTGCATCCAGTATCTCAATTTCTGGCGCATGCCAAAAGCTGACATTGCGCGCCCTGCGCGCCAACCGCGTTTTTGTACGGATAAAAAGCGCATCCGTACAAAAAACGCGGTTATGGATAAAAGCAAGTGCGGCTTTGGGTGGTCTTAATACAAGATCTCCGATCGCGTGCGGATGTGCTTTTCATCCGTGCGCTAGCGGCGATCCGCGCGGACGGGACGCCGTCCGCGCAAGCTCGATCACTTCACTTCGATGAGGGTAGCCAAGTAAAATCAGGACCGTTCGGTGGCAGGAACCTCACGCAATGCGCCTGAGCAAAGCCAGCATGCGCTCGAAGGTCTTGCCGAAAGGCGGGCGCATCAGGAACATGCCGTTCAGGCGCGGCTGGATGAACACGGGTTTTTCCTTGCTGAAGGTGCGAAAGCCCCACTCTCCGTGGTAGGAGCCGGTGCCGCTGGCGCCGACGCCGCCGAAGGGCTGGTCCTCCTGCGCGATGTGCCAGATGCAGTCGTTCAGCGTGACCCCGCCGGATATCGTCTGGCTTAGCACCTTGTCGCGGCTCGCGCCGTCGCTGCCGAACCAGTACAGCGCCAGGGGCCGGTCGTGGCGATTGATGTAAGCGATGGCCTCCTCGATGCGGTCATAGCCCAGCACCGGCAGGATCGGTCCAAAAATCTCCTCCTGCATCAGCTTCATTTCCGGCGTCGCTCCCAGAACCAGCACCGGCGGCTGCTTGCGCCTGGCCGGATCGAAATCTTCGCCGGCAGGGTTGATAGTCACGATGCGCGCGCCCCTGGCGCGGGCGTCTTCGAGCAATCCCTGCAGGCGGGCGAAATGCCGTTCGCTGACGATGCTGGTGTAGTCCGGATTGGCGGCGAGGCGCGGGTACATCTTGGCGACCGCGCGATGCATGTGCTCGGCGAAGGCGTCGATGCGGTCGTTCGGCACGAAGGCGTAGTCCGGCGCGATGCAGGTCTGGCCGGCGTTGAGCAGCTTGCCGAATGCCAGGCGCGGCACCGCGATGCCAAGATCGCTGGAAGGATCGAGTATGGCCGGCGACTTGCCGCCCAGCTCCAGGGTCACGGGGGTCAGGTTTTTCGCCGCCGCCTGGGCCACCATTCTCCCGACCGCGGTGGACCCGGTGAAGAACAGATGGTCGAAGGGCAGCTCGGTGAAGGCCTTGCCGATCTGGGCGTCGCCCGTCACCACGGCCATTTCGTCCTCGACGAAGGACTCCGCCACAATGCGCCGCAGCAGTTCGGAGAAGCGCGGCGTCAGCTCCGACGGCTTGATCATGACCCGGTTGCCGGCGGCGATGGCCGCCACGGCGGGCGCAAGCGCCAGCTGATAGGGATAATTCCAGGGCGCCACGATGCCGACCACGCCCAGCGGCTGGCGCAGCAGGCGGTTGCTCGCCGGGCGGTAGTGCAAGGCGGTAGGCATCCGCCGCGGCTTCATCCAGCTGTTGAGATGGCGCTCGGCGTGGCGGATGGTCCCGCCCACCAGGACCAGCTCGGCCATCTGCGTTTCGTGGGACGAACGGTGGCCGAAGTCGGCGCTGATCGCCTCGACGATCTCACCCGCATGCTTTTCGCCCATCGCCGCGAGCCGGGCGAGGCGGTCTTTGCGCGATGTCAGGGTCGGATTCATGTCTGCGGCAAAGGCGGCGCGCTGGCGTTCGAATATGGCGTACAAGCGCATGGTGGGTGAATTTTCCATGGGGCCTCCTGCTATCTGCGACGACGTTATGGCGTCGCCAGCAAGGATGTTAGCAGTTTGTCGATATTCGGTGCGCGTCGGCTGCTTGCCGTCGTCCGGCGCGCACAATCCGCTCAGGCGACGGCGACGAGACGGTCGTCGGCGTAGAGCAGGCGCCGGCCACCGGCGAATCTGACGAACACATCGTTGACCGGGATCGGCGCGTCCGCGCGTATTTTTGCCTTGAGACGCCGACCGCCCATTTCCAGCGTCGCGATGCGAAACGCGCCGACCGATTTCAGGTCGACGAGGACCGCGGGAATCGCATCCGCCGCCGCTGCATCGGTGATGGCGACATATTCCGGCCGCACGCCAAAAGCGAGTTTTGCCCCTGCTTTGATTGCCGACCGATCGGCACCCGGAAAGGCAATATGCATGCTGCCCACGTCCACCCCGCCTTCGGCCAGCCGGCATTCGAGCATGTTCATCGAAGGCGAACCGATAAAGTAGCCGACGAACGCATCTTCCGGCCGCTCGAACAACTCCTGCGGCGTCCCGATCTGGACCACGCGGCCGTGGTTCATGACGACCACCTTGTTGGCCAGCGTCATTGCCTCGGTCTGATCGTGCGTTACATAGATCAGCGTGAGCCGGTAGCGCCGGTTCACCTCCTTCAGTTTGCGCCGCAACTCAAATTTCAGCTGCGGATCGATGACGGTCAGCGGCTCGTCGAGCAGGATCGCCGCGACGTCGTTGCGCACCAGCCCGCGTCCCAGGGAGATGAGCTGTTTCGCGTCGGCGCTGAGGCGCAGCGCCGCGTGCTGGAGCTGGCCGGTGAGATTGAGCAGTTGCGCGACCTCGCCGACGCGCTCCCGGATTTCGTGCTGCGGCAATTGCCGGCAGCGCAGCGGAAATGCGAGGTTCTCGAACACGGTCATGGTGCGGTAGATCACCGGAAACTGGAATACCTGGGCGATGTTGCGCCGGGCGGTCGGAAGCTCGGTGACATCCACGCCGTCGAAGCGCACGCGGCCCTCGCTCGGATGAACGATGCCGGACATGATGTTGAGCAGCGTCGTCTTGCCGCAACCCGAGGGGCCGAGGAGGGCGTAGGTTTCGCCGTCTTCCCAGGTATGGGTAAACGGATGCAGCGCGTAGGCCGGCTGTGCGCCGGTGGCGTCGTAGCTGTGTGCGAGCCGGTCGAGGTCGATGCGTGCCATGCCTGCTCCTCAGCCGCCGGACGCCGGCGCGGCGGCGAGCGCGCCCGCGGGCGCGAATGCGAACAGCTTGGCGCCCTCGACGGCCATCTGCACGCTCTCGCCGAGGGCGTAGGCGTGGACGCCGGCGAGATGGGCGACCAGGCGCATGTCTGCGTGGCGCACGTGGAGGAACGTTTCCGAGCCGCTGATCTCGGCCAGTTCGACTTCGCTGGCGATGCCCGATGCAGCCAGGGCGACATCGCCGGGATGAATGCCGAACACATAGGGTCCCGGCGGCAGGGATTCCAGATGGCGCGGCCGCGGCAGCAGCACGTCGTTGGCCAAGCGAAGTCCGGCGCCGTCTAGCGATCCAGGCAGGAGGTTCATCGGCGGATCGCTGAAAATCCGCGCCACCGTGGTCGTGGCCGGACGCGCATAAACGCCCTGCGCGGCACCGACCTGCAGCAGGCGGCCTTCGTGCATCACCAGCACCTCGGCATCGAACAGCAGGGCCTCGTTGGGATCGGCCGTGGTGTAGACCAGGATCGAACGGCTTTGCGCGCTGAAGATATTGAGGAACTCCTCGCGCAGCTGTTCGCGCAGCTTGTAGTCGAGGTTGACCAGGGGCTCGTCCAGAAGCAGGAGGTCCGATCCCTTGACCAGCGAGCGGGCGAGGGCGACGCGCTGCTGTTGCCCCCCGGACAGCGCGCCCGGCAGGCGCGCGAGCAAGGGCGTCAGGCCGACGGTCTCGGCTATCGCACGCACGCGGCGCTCGATTTCGGCCTGCGCCAGGCGCCGGCGGCGCAGCGGGAAGGCGATGTTCTCGTAGACCGAGAGGTGCGGATAGTTGATGAACTGCTGATACACCATCGATACGCTGCGCGACCAAACGGGAACGGCGGCGAGATCCGCGCCGTCCAGCGTAACCGTGCCGGTGTCCGGGACATTCAGGCCCGCGAGCGCGTGCAGCAGCGAGGTCTTGCCCGACAGCGTCGGCCCGACGACCACGTAGAAGCGCCCGCGCTCGAGCGCGCAGGATACGCCGTCCAGATGTGCGACACCGTCGCTGCGGCGCGTGAGCTCGGTGGCGACCAGGGACACCGGCGCCGCCTTACCTGACCGCGCCAGCGAGGTTGCCGCGCGAAAGGTAGCTCTCGAGGACGAACGCGACCGCGACCAGGGGCGCGACCGACACCAGCGCCGCGGCCGAAAGGCTCCACCAGGGCGTGACCGAAGAGTTGAGGGCTACGATCGCGACCGGCAGCAACTGCGTCTGGGTAAAGGTGAGCGTAAACGCGAAGAAGAAGTCGTTCCAGCCGAAAATCAGGCAGAACAGGCCGGCCACCACCAGTCCGGGCCTGGAATTGGGCAGGATCACGCGCCAGAACGTCTCGAACGGGCTGCAGCCGTCGAGCATTGCGCTTTCGTCGAGCTCGCGCGGGACGGTGTTGAAGAAATCCACCATCACCCATACCGCGATCGGCATCAGCAGCGCGATATAGACGATGATGAGTCCGATCTCGGTGTCGAGCAGGCCGAGGAACTGCAGCATCAGGAAGAACGGTATCGCGAGTACGACCGGCGGCATGATCCGCTGCGAGATGAAGAAGAAGGTGATGTCGGCGTTGCGCACGAACCCGGCGCGGTAGGTGAAGCGCGACAGGCCGTAGGCGGCGAGGGTGCCCAGCACCAGGCTGATCAGGCTGGCGCTGATCGTCACCACCAGGCTCGACAGATAGGGGCCGCCGATTGCAATCCCGCCGCCGCCGCTGCGAAACAGCAGGCTCCACCCCTCGAGCGAGGGTTCGTACTGCAGCCACGGGATGTAGGTCGGTCCCCCGGTGATGCCGTTGGCGGTCTTGAACGAGGTGGAGAGCGCCCACAGGAACGGTGCGATCACGAAGGCCGACCAGAGCAGGATCGCGGCGTACTTGAGGGTGCGGTACAAGGCGCTCATGCGGGCTGGTCCCGGACCAGCATCGCCCGCGCCAGGACCTTGGCGATGATGGTGAGCGAAATCGCCATGATGACGAGGTAGGTGAAGGACAGCGAGGCGGCGTAACCGATCTGGAAATCGCGCAGGCCGCGAATGAAAATATAATAGCTCGAGGTTTCCGTCGCCGTGCCCGGCCCGCCGGAGGTGATCACGTACACGGTATCCATGATCTTGGAGGCTTCGATCAGGCGGATGATGATCGCGCCGATCGAGATCGGCGCGATCATCGGGAAAGTCACGCGCAGGAAGGTGCGGATCGGTCCGGCGCCGTCGATGGCGGCGGCAAGAAAAGGCTCGCGCGGCAGCGACAGCAGGCCGGCGAGCAGCATCAGGAACATGAACGGCGTCCATTGCCAGACCTCGACGATGATGACGCTGGTCATGGCCAGCCCGGCCTCCGACAGCCAGGGCAGCGACGCCATCCCGAGCAGGTGCAGCAGATCGTTCGCCGGTCCGAGCGACTCGTGGAACACGGTGCGCCAGATGACCGCCATGATCACGGGGGTGGTCATCATCGGTATCAGGAACAGGACGCGAAAAAAGCGCCCCGCGCGCACGTCCCGCCACACCAGCAGGGCGAGGCCGAATCCGAGCAGGTACTGCAGCGCCACCGAGCCGAGGGCCATCACCGCCAGCCGCGCGAACGACTCCCAGAAGCGCGTGTCTTCGGCGAGGCGCAGGTAGTTGGCGACGCCGACCCAGTCGAGCCCCGGCTGGGCGACGTCCCAGCTGGAGAGGCTTACACGTATGGTAAAGAGCAGGGGGAAGAGGATGATCGCGACGAGCACGATCAGCCCCGGCAGAACGAATACCAGCTTGCCGCGATCTACGGACAAATGCAGCTCCTCGTTCGGGCAAATTCGCTGTGCGCGCTTCCCCCTGTCATCGGACTACTTGTTGTCTTCCAGCGCGACCACGTTGGCATAGGCTTCGCGCACCTTGTCCTTGCCGATGCGCGCGACGATCTGCGTCCATTCCTTGGCCACGCCGTCGAGTGCCTGCTGCGGCGTCTTTTGCCCGGCCATTGCTTCGGCCACGCCGGCCGCCATCGAGGTCATGAACTGGTTGACGCCGGGCACGCGCAGGTCGAACACGCGATTCTTGCTCTTGTCCATGCCCGACAGCGTATTCACGTACGGCACCGCCACGGCTTTGTCCCAGCCGAGTTTGTCGGTCCAGAAGCTTACCTCGAAATGTGCGTTGCGATACGGGTTGACGCCGAAGCGGCCGATCTGCAGGTCATGCAGGGCGTTCGCCTCGTTGCTGAAGAAGCACAGGTAGTCGAAGGCCATGTCCTTGTTCTTCGACGCCTTTGCCACCGCCGAGGTCCAGCCCCAGGTGATGTAGGGCGCAGTGCTCGGCTCTTTGAATTTGTCCCACTTCTTGGTATTGCGATTCCATACCTCGTGGCTGCCCGGCAACGGCGCGGCGCCGACCTTGTTGCGGATCGGGCTTTTCGCTTCCATCGCCTGGATGAAAGCATCGTCCCAGGAATAGCTCATCAGCGTTTGGCCGCCGCCGAAGGAGAAGATCTCGTCGCCTAGGCCGAAGCTGTCTCCGCCCGGCGGGAAGTACTTCTTCGCCTTGACGAACATTTCCAGCGCCTTGACGAAGCCCGGGGTGTTGATCAGCGGCTCCATCGTCTTCAGGTCGAAAAAGAACCCGCCGGTTACTTTCGGATGCTTGGCATACGCCGCCGCCCGGCTGATGAAGGCCGAGAACATCAGGTCGTCGCGCTTGGTCACTTCGGCGGAGCCGAAGTGAGGCTTGCCGTCGCCGGCCCAGTCCCAGTTGTTGAAAAAGGTGGCCACCTCGTCGTACTCTTCCCAGGTCTTGGGCACGGCGAGCTCGTGTCCGGTCTTCTCCTTGAATTTCTTCTTGTTGTCCGCGTTGTCGAAAACGTCCTTGCGATACTTCAGGTAATGCCGGTCGCCGTCGACCGGATACTGGACCATTTGGTTGCCCCAGGTCGCCACGCCGCGGTAGTTGAGCGTAACGTCCTTCATGCCGGGGGCATCGAAGTAGGCCTTGGGAACCGGCGCAAGGTAGTTGTGGAAATCGCCGATCCAGTGCGAACCGTAGAACAGCACGTCGTAGGCGCTCTGCCCGGTCTGGAACGGGATCATGATGCGCTGGAACAGATCCCCGAACGGCACATGCACGACGTTGACCTTGGCGCCGGTAAGTTCTTCGAACTGCTTCGCGTGGAGGGCGGTCGGTTCGCCCATCACCGGCACCGCGTGGGTGATGATGCTCAGGGTGCGGCCCTTGTAGGGCTTCTTCGAGATCGAGTCATAGGAGCAAAGTCCGGGTACATCTTTTTCTATGCCGTATTTCTTGAAGTCCTGTGCCGAGGCCGGCGTGCCGCCCAAGGCGAGCGCGACCGTGGTTGCGAGCAGTGTGTACTTGATCGAATGCATGATGCTTACCTCCTTCCTGTTTTGTCGAATCTTTCCGACGTGATTGCGTGGGTTATCAGGGAATAAGAACGGCACGCCCCTTGATCTTGCCGGCATGAAGATCATGCAGCGCCTGGTTGGCTTCGGCGAGGCGGTACTCGCGCGTGGCAAGTTTGACGATGCCGCGGTCGGCGAGCGCCATCAGTTCCACCAGTTCGGGATAGGTGCCGACCAGGTTGCCGACGATGGTCTTTTCCGAGAAGATCATGTCGATGGTCGGGATGTCGACTTTGCCGCCATAGCCCACGATGTAATAGAAGCCGTCGTTGCGCGTCATCGCCAGGCCCTTCGCCACCGCATCGCCCTCGGCGACGAAGTCGATCACCGCCTCGGCGCCGCTGCCGTTGGTCAGCGCGAGCACCTCTTCCACGTCGTTGCCGCTGGACTTGATGACGTGATGGGCGCCGCATTCCTTCGCCAGCGCGAGCGCAAGGTCGGAGCGGTCGATGGCAATGATCTCGGCGGCGCACATCGCCTTCAGCACCTGTATGCCGATGTGGCCGAGGCCGCCGACGCCGACGATCACCGCAAACTGCCCGGGCAGCAGGTGACGCGATGCCTTCTTCGCGGCGCGGTAAGCCGTCAGCCCGGCATCGGTATAGGGAGCGACATCCTTCGGCGCCAGGCCTTTCGGCAATTTGATCAGCGTACGCTCGCCGGTGAGCAGAAATTCGGCATAGCCGCCGTTGGCGTTGATGCCGGGGAAGCTGGCGTCGACGGCATGCATGTCGTTGCCGCGGCGGCAGGCGAGGCAATGGCCGCTCGTCACCAGCGGGTGGCAGATCACCGGATCGCCGGGCTTGACCGAGGTGACCGCGGAACCGACCGCTTCGACCCAGCCGGCGTTCTCGTGGCCCATGATGTAGGGCAGCGCGATATCGACTTTCTGGCGCCAGATTCCTTCGACGATGTGCAGATCGGTGCGGCAGACGCCGGCGCCGCCGATGCGCACGATGACGTCGGTGGGTTTTTCGATGACGGGATCGGGGAACGTTTCGTAGCTGACGAATTGCTTCTGTGTCAACGCCGGGTCGTAGGCATGCAGTACTGCCGCTTTCATGGTTGATTCCCCCTCTCGTGATGAATGGATTGCCAGCTACACTCAAGATCCGTGCCAGCGATACGCAGCCCCCCTAACTCTCTGTTTATGCGGAAGGTGAATGGTCTGAAGTGCCGTCAGAGCATGTGCCCGAACTGAGCAGCAGCCGGTGCGGCCTGTGCAAAATATGAACAGATGTCAAGCCATGGCGAAAGGAATAGAATCAAATCGCGAATGGGTTGAATGAATACGATTCCATCGCAACAGGGCAGGAGGTAGACATGCTGACGAACGCCGAACGTATGGTGCGCGCTCGAGTCGTGCTCGAACGCCGCCGCATAGCGGTAGAAGATTTGCTGGCTACCGAAATATCCGCAAGCTGGTCGCGCTGCCTGGATGCCGGTCTGGATCCGCACGGGACACCGCAGAAGGTGGTGATAGGCGAGGCCGAACTCAAGCGCCGGCGCGAGCGCATCGGGCATGCGCATCATCTGGCGCTCGCCGAGATCGAGACCCTTTACCACCAGATCGCCGGATCGAACTTCCTGATCGCGTTTGCCGATGCCGATGGCACCGTGCTCGAATCGGTGTCCGACAGCCAGTTCGGCGACAGCGACGCCGGCCGGCGCATCATCCCCGGGAGCCGGTGGTCGGAGGAGGTCTGCGGCACCAACGCCCTTGGCACCGCGATCGTCACCGGCCAGCCCATCATCATCCACGGATCGGAGCATTTCTTTTCCTGCTATGGCCAGGTCTGCTGCACCGCGGCGCCGGTTCGCGGCCCGGCCGGCGAGCTCGTCGGCATGCTGGACGCCTCCTCCGACTGCGTTTCGCGCCAGCGTCATACCCTTGCGCTGGTGAAGATGGCGGCAACGCATATTGAAAACGGTTTGTTCGTGAATCAGATGCGCGCGCAAATGATCCTGGCGATCCATCCACGGGCGGAGTTTCTCGGAACCATCAGCGCCGGCATGATCGCGATCGACGAGCGCGGCCTGATCAGCGCGGTCAACGGCCGCGCCGCGAACATATTGATGGGCCTGAAGGTGGCGCCGGGTGCGCACTTCGAGCAGATATTCAGCGAACCGTTGGAGCAGCTGCTGGCGCGGCTGCATGCGAACTATCAAACCTTCGTGCGCGATGCGCTGGGCAGCATGCACGCCGTCGCGTGGATCAATCGCGGTTCGCCGGCCGCGCGGCGCGGCAACGCCCAGCTCAGCTTGCGTGCCGGGGCCGTGCCGGCGCCGGCGCGGGCTTTGCGCGAGCCCGCTTTCGTGGCCGAGGACCGCGGCGTCCGCGAAACGCTGGCGCTGGTCGCCGCCGCGGTTCGGGTGAATGCGCCGATCCTGATTCAGGGCGAGACCGGCAGCGGCAAAGAGATGCTGGCGCGCTATGCGCACGAGGTCAGCGGCCGCAAAGGCGAATTCGTCGCGATCAACTGCGCGGCCATGCCGGAACATTTGTTCGAGGCGGAACTGTTCGGTTACGCGGCGGGCGCCTTTACCGGGGCGCGCAAGGAGGGGGCCGAAGGGCTGATCGCGGGCGCCGACGGGGGCACGCTGCTGCTGGACGAGATCGGAGCGCTGGCGCCGCAGCTGCAGGCGACGCTGCTGCGCTTTCTCGACGATCGGCTGGTAAGGACGGTGGGCGGCCGTGGCGGCCGCATCGTCGACGTGCAGATGCTCGCCGCAACCAATGCCGACCTTGCCGCCGAAGTCGCCGCCAGGCGCTTTCGCGCAGACCTCCTTTATCGGCTCGACACCATCAAGGTGGTGCTGCCGCCGCTGCGCACCCGCACCGACTTCGACGCCGCGTTGCACTTCACTCTTGCGCGCATCGATCCGGCCGCGACCATGTCGGAAGAGGCCGTCGCCCGCCTCGCGCTGCACGGCTGGCCCGGCAATTTCCGCGAGTTGCGCTCGGTCCTGACACGCGCGCTGCTGGCCGCGTCCGATCGGCACATCGGCCTGGCGCAGGTTGCAGTCTGGTTGCCGCCAGTCGCGCATCCGGGCGGACGGCCGGCCGGATCGGTGTTGCGCGAGAAAGTGTCCGAGGAAGTGGTGCGGGAATTCCGCCGCTCCGGCGGCAACGTGAGCCATACCGCGCGCAATTTGGCGATTTCGCGCAACACCGTCTACCATCATCTGCGCGAAGCGGCAAAGCGCGACGCGTCGATCCCTGATTAGGACCCGGCCGCGGCAAAGCCGGCGGCGGTAGCGCAACCGGGCCGCTGCGTAACTTCGGTTACATACCCGGCTGCATTGCTGCGCTACGATGCGGATGTGATCAATTCAACGGAGGGGCAATCCATGAAAGCGAATGTGGGTGGTGTCGACAAGGTTCTGCGCATCGTCGTCGGTTTGGGCTTGCTTAGTCTGATCCTGATTCTGGAAGGCAATGCCCGCTGGTGGGGGCTGGTCGGCCTGGTGCCGCTTTTGACCGGCGTGGTCAACTTCTGTCCGCTTTATGCTCTGATCGGCGTCAATACCTGCCCGCTGAAGGACAAAAGCGCCTGATCAGCATCCGCAGGCTGCCGCGTCGGTTTGTACGACCTGATCCAGCAGCCGCTGCAGCCGTGCGTAATGGGTCCCTTCCCAGTAGATGCGGCCGCAGCCGGGGCAAAGCTGGAAGCGCTCGTAGGCGCCGCGCACGCTCGAAGGCAGGCGCTCCAGCACTTCGGCCTTGGGCACTTCGCGCAATTCGGCATTGCATTCGCGGCAGCGTGTGAACGGCCGCAGACCTGATTGCAGCTGCAATGCGCGCACCACCTCGCGCAACTGCTCCTCCGACCCGGTTTCGCGCACGTAGTAACCGTGCGTGACCAGGCGCTGCTTGAGCAGGCCCTTGTCGCGCGTAAGGATAATGCGGTGCTCGGCCAGGGCGGCGGTGATGAGCTCGCTGTCGCGGTAGTCGTTGCGGTAGAGGCAGTCGAAGCCGGCCATGCGCAGGTGGCGGGCGAGCTTGCCCAGGTGGGTGTCGAGCACGAAGCGCGGTTCGCGCAGCGGCCGCGGCCGCAGGTGCTGCAGCGGCGCAATGTCCAGCCGTTCGAATACCGGGTACACGGCGACGCGCTCGCCGCCGCGCAACACGCGCTCGAACCCCACCGAGTGTCCGTCGACCAGGATCAAATCGACTTCGGTATGCGGCACGCCGATCGCCTCGATCGCGTCCTTGACCGAGCGTGTCCCGGCGACGCTGTAGGCGAAGTCGATTCGGCGCCGCTCGGGCGGCAGGAAATCGTTCAGCTCTGCATAGAAGCGGAATTCCGCCGACGCTGCGGGATGCGTCATTGCTGACCTTGGACGACTAGATCAACCGGCACAGCGCCCTGATGTCGGCGTTGCCGCCGGAGATGACGACGCCGACGCGCCGGCCTTTGTAATCGTGGCGGCCGTCGAGCCTGCCTTCGAGCAGGGCCGCCGCCGCGAGGGCGCCGGTGGGCTCGATCACGATTTTCATGCGCTCCCAGATCCAGAACAGGCTGCGCAGCAGCTCGGCATCGCTTACCGTCAGCATGTCGTGCACGTAATGCAGCACCAGCGGGAAGGTGATGCTGCCGAGCGAGGGCGTGCGCGCGCCGTCGGCGATGGTGTCCGGATTGTGGCAGGTCTGCAGGCTCTTGCTGCGGAACGAGCGCGTGGCATCGTCGCCCGCCTCGGGTTCGACGCCGATCACCTTGCAGCCCGGCGACCAGTGGCTGGCCGCGACGGCGCAGCCCGAGAGCAGCCCGCCGCCGCCGCAGGGGACCAGCAGATAATCCAGGGGCCCCGTCTCCTCGATCAGTTCCTTCGCCGCCGTGCCCTGTCCGGCGACGACCTGCGCATGATTGTAGGGCGGGATGACGGTCATGCCGCGTTCCGTGGCGATGCCTGCCGCCAGCTCTTCGCGGCTGGCCGTCTTCGGATCGTAGGTGATGACTTCGGCGCCGTAACCGCGCGTCGCCTCGAGCTTCACCTGCGGCGCATCCAGCGGCATGACGATCACGGTCTTAACGCCCAGGAGCGACCCGGCCAGCGCCACGGCCTGGGCGTGATTGCCCGAGGAGTAGGCGAGCACGCCGCCGCGCTTCTGCTCCGGCGTCAATTGCGCGAGCGCGTTGAAGGCGCCGCGAAACTTGAACGCGCCCATGCGCTGGAAGTTCTCGCACTTGAAAAACACCTGCGCGCCGCTGCGCTCGTCCACGGTGCGCGAGCTCATCACCGGCGTGCGGTGCGCGTGGCCGTCAAGGCGTGCCGCGGCGGCGGCGATGTCGGCAGGGCCGACGGGCAATGTGGAAACAGTGGCTGGAGCGTTCATGTCGATTCTCTGTGCGGTGCGCAGGTTCTAGCGTATGGTCAGGGTCAGGCGCGAGTCGCCGCGCAGCAGGAAAATGCGCAGCGGCCGTTCGGCCTGGCGCAATGCGGCGAGCAGCTCCGCCACCGAGCGCACCCGGCTGCGGTTGACGCCATAAAGTACGTCGCCGGGGCGCAGGCCGGTCTGCGCGCCCGGCGTATTGGGCGCGATGCGGGTGACGATCGCACCCTCGACCATGCCGTGCAAGGGCATGCCCGGTTCGATGTTGGACACGCGCACGCCGGCGAGCTGCGGCACCGCCTCGCCGGGAATCTCGGTCATGGTGAAGAGTTCCGCGATGCGCAGGCGCAAGGCGAGCGGGCGGCCGCCGCGCTGCACCCGCAGCTCCACCTCTTCGCCGACTGGAATCAGGCCCATGCGGTTGCGCAGGTCGGCCGAGCCGCGCACCGGCTTGCCGTTGACGCCGGTCACGATATCGCGAGGTTTAAGGCCCGACTTGTCCGCGGGCGAGCCCGGCTCGACCTTGACCACCACCGCGCCGTCGGCCGAGCCCGCCGCCAGCGATTGCGCCAGCTCGTGCGTCATGTCCTGCGTGACCACGCCGACGCGGCCGCGGCGCACTTCGCCGTAGCGGATGATCTGCTCCATCACCGTGCGCACCATGTTCGAGGGTACGGCGAAGCCGATGCCAACGCTGCTGCCCGAGGGCCCGATGATGGCGGTGTTGATGCCGACCAGTTCGCCCGCGAGGTTCACCAGCGCCCCGCCCGAGTTGCCCGGATTGATCGAGGCGTCGGTCTGGATGAAGTCCTCATAGCCCTCGATGCCCAGACCGGTGCGGCCGAGCGCGCTGACGATGCCGGAAGTTACGGTCTGGCCGATGCCGAAGGGATTGCCGATGGCGACCACGAAATCGCCCACGTTGATGACGTCGGAATCGCCGAATTTCAGCTCGGCCAGGTTGTGCGCCTCGATTTTCAGCACCGCGATGTCGGTGCCCGGATCGGTGCCGACCAGCCGCGCCTTGAGCGTGCGCCTGTCTTTCAGCGTCACCACCACTTCCTGCGCGTTGTTGATGACGTGATGGTTGGTGAGCACGTAGCCGCGCGCGCGATCGACGATCACGCCCGAGCCGGCGCTCTGTTCCTCGCGCGCCGGCCGGTCCGGAATGTTGAAAAAGCGCCGGAACAGCGGATCGCGAAACAGCGGGTTGTCCTCAATCGGCGAGCGTGTGACCACAGAAATGTTGACCACCGCCGGCGTCACCTGCGAGAGCATCGGCGCGAGCGTGGGCAGGCCCCTCACGTCGAGCGGCAGCGCGGCGCTCGCCGGCGCTGCGGCGAGCAGCAGCGGCAGGAGCGGGAGCAGGGACAGGATAGTGCGCGGGCGCATCGACAAACACTCCATGGAAAACGGCGCGGAATTCTCCTGCATAGTATAAGCGGTGCGCAGCGGGCCGTGCAGCCGGGGCGGAAGCTGGGTTATATTGCCATCATTGCGTTCAATCCTGCTGGAGGAGAAGAGCATGACCGATCTGCTGCGCCGCGCCCGCGCGCTGCCCTTGTTGCTGTTGTTGGCGGCCTGTGCCGCATTCCAGCCCGCGGCGGAGCGCCAGCCGCCGGTCGTGTTCGTGCACGGCAACGGCGACACCGCGGCGGTGTGGCAAACCACGGCCTGGCGTTTCGAGTCGAACGGTTATGACAGGACGTTGCTGCATGCCGTCGATTTTTCGAATCCGCTGGCGCGGAGCGAAGACGCCAAGCCGCAGCCGCTGCGCTCCTCCACGGCGGAGCAGATGGCCGAGCTCGCGCGCAAAGTCGCCGACGTGCGCAGGCTGACCGGCCGCGACAAGGTCGTGCTCATTAGCCAGTCGCGCGGCGGCAACGCCATCCGCAATTACCTCAAGAACGGCGGCGGCGCGGCCTATGTTTCGCATGCGATCCTCGGCGGGGGCATCAACCACGGCGTGTCCGACTGGGAGGAGACGCGCGGCAGCGAGTTCAACGCCAAAGGGGCGTTCCTGGCGCAGCTCAATGCCGGACCCGGCGAAGTGGTCGCCGGCGTGCGCTTCATGACCCTGCGCAGCGACAACAACGACAAGTACGCGCAGCCGGACGGCAGGTTCCTCGGCAAGCCGGGCAGGCCGACCGGTGTCGGCTATGACGGACCGGAACTGAAGGGCGCGGAAAACGTGGTGATCCCGAAAATAGACCACCGCGAGACCGCCTTCAGCCCGCCCGCTTTTGCGCAGATGTACCGCTTCATCACCGGCCGCGCGCCCGCGCGCGTTGACATCGCACCCGGGTCCGAGGTGGTGCTGAACGGCAAGGTGAACGGCGTGCAGGGGGCGGTGCAGACCAATCTTCCTGTCGCGGGTGCGAAGGTGGAAATCTACGAAGTCTCGCCGGCGACCGGCGCGCGCGTGGGGGCGGCGGCGCACGCGAAGTCCACCGGCGCGGATGGGCTATGGGGACCGTTTCGCGCGAGACCAAGCGCTTATTACGAGTTCGTCATCCAGGTGCCGGGACACGCGATCACGCACATTTACCGCTCACCCTTTCCGCGCTCCAGCGATATCGTGCACTTGCGGCCTGCGAGCCTGGCGAAAGGTGAGGAGACCGCGGGCAGCGTGGTCACGATCAACCGGCCACGCGGCTATTTCGGCCACGGGCGCGACACTTTCCTGCTCGACGGCAAGGTTCCGCCCGGGATCAATGAGGGCGTGCCCGGCGCATCAAGCGGAAAACTGCTGCTGCCGGCTGGACCGCTGCGGCCGGTGCCGGCGCGCTTCAATGAGGAAACGATCACCCTGCAGAACTGGCCGGCGAAGGAAAATCACATCGTCATCGCCGAGTTCCACTACTGAGCGCAGCCTGCCTGCAGATCGGCCGGCGTGTCGATGTCGCGGCAAACGCCCGGATCGTCCACTTCGATCAGTTTCACCTGACCGGCGTTCTGCTCGAGCACCGAGCGCGCGCCCGCGTCGCCGCGCAAGGCTTCGAGTTGCGGCCGAAAGCGCGCCGACAAGCCCACCGGATGGCCGCGTTTACCGCGGTAGGCAGGTGCGACGATGGCTGCACCGGCAGCCAGGGATGTGGCTATTTTCACTATGGTCAGCGGCTGGATATACGGCATGTCGGCCAGGGCAATGACCCAGCCGGAGACATCGCCTGAAGCACGCACTGCACTCGCCAGGCTCACGCCCATACCCTCGTCGGCGTCGGTGCACAGGATCACCGTCGCGCCGGCCTCGCTCAACAGGTTCTCCAGGATGGTCGCGCCCGGACGCACGACGGCGATCACGTGCGGAAGGGCCGAGCGCAGATTGGCAAGCGCGACCGCGGCGACCGGTGTTCCTCCGCCGAGCAGATGCAACATCTTGTCGGAGCCGAAGCGCTTCGACGCCCCGGCGGCAAGCAGAATGCCGCAGATGTTCGCGTCCAATGAGATTTTCGCAACCATTGGTTACGCGCCAGCGATTCCGCCCTGTCCCCGAGCTTCCGCCGTCCCGAGGAAGGAGGCGGACCGGACAGAGAAGACCAGGTTCAATTCTGCGGAACGCCACACCCGGCTTCGACCCCGGCCTTGGGTGGTTCCACGGTCTGCGGGATTTGCACGCCGCGGCGCACGGCCGTCATCTCTGCCAATATCGCCACCGCGATCTCGGGCGGGGTGCGGCTGCCGATCTTCAGGCCGACCGGGCCGTGCAGGCGTGCGATCTCGCCCGCGGAGAGGTCGAAATCCGCCAGGCGCTTGCGGCGCTTGTCGTTGTTCGCTTTCGATCCGAGCGCGCCGACGTAGAACGCGGGGGATTTGAGCGCCTCCAGCAGCGCGATATCGTCGAGCTTGGGATCGTGGGTGAGGGCGACCACCGCGCTGTGCGCATCCAGATTCATCGCCTGCACCACGTCGTCGGGATAGCCGCGGTCGATAGTCACGCCCGCCAGGTCCCAGGCCTCGGCGTACTCCTCGCGCGGATCGCATACCGTGACCTGGTAGTCGAGCGCCTGCGCCATCTGTCCCAGATAGCGCGACAACTGGGCGGCGCCGATGATCAGCAGGCGCCAGCGCGGGCCGTGCACGGTCTTCAGCACCTTGCCGTCGAACTCGAGCGCGTCCGACCAGCGGCCGGCCTCGAGGCGGTAATTGCCGGTCTCGAGGTCGAGAAATCGCGCCACCAATTCGTGGCGCTCGATAGTGGCGAGCAGCTCGTCCAGGCCGGCGCTGGCTTTGACCGGCTCGAGCACCAGTTGCAGCGTGCCGCCGCAGGGCAGGCGGAAGCGGTCGGCCTGTTCCTTGGTCACGCCATAGGTCATGACCTCGGGCTTGTTGCTGGCGAGCTTGTGCGCGTGCACGCGCTCGATCAGGTCGTCCTCGACACAACCGCCCGACACCGAGCCCGATATCTGGCCGTCATCGCGGATGGCGAGCATCGCCCCCAGCGGGCGCGGCGCCGACCCCCAGGTCTTGACCACGGTGGCCAGCGTTACCGCGTGGCCCGCCTTGAACCAGCTCGTTGCACTGCGCAGAACTTCGAGATCAACGCTGTCCATCGCATACCTCTTCCGATCTGAACAACAATACTGCCATCCGGCGCTGAAGGTTAGTCCTGGTTCCGGCACCGGTCAAGCGTGCCCGCCGCGCGATTGCGGTTGATCCAAAGTATCGCATGGTCTAGGATTCCGACCCTGCGCCCCATGGCACTACCTTAAGCGTTCTGGTGTTGCCGTGGGTGGGGGAAGAGGTGGCTGAGAGCCTCACATTGTTATGATCGTGGTGTCTGAAGTCACGGTCGATAACAAAGGAGGATCAGC
>Ga0080064_1002959_pt1 | contig 26536 bp, 30 predicted proteins | sample Subgrocontami54m_FD_69260 | JGI IMG/M metagenome (GOLD analysis project Ga0080064, IMG submission 69260) | Subsurface groundwater microbial communities from S. Glens Falls, New York, USA - GMW46 contaminated, 5.4 m (SPADES assembly) (version 2) ...
CTTATAAGTACAAAAAGAGCAACAATCAAATCTGATATCCCAATTAGAAGAAGGAGCTGAGTTGCCAGACCAGTATCTGCTGTTGTTAATTGACTTATCCAGCCCACCCATTGTTTTTTGCCTTGTAAAGCAAGCGCCCCATGACCCAAAAATTCTCCCGCAACTGCTATTCGCAAAACCCACTCTAGTCTTTTATTCATTTACTCACCTCCTGTTAATATTATTTTTTATTAATTTGTTTCCAAAGCCAAAACCCCAAAAGAATAAGATCAATAAGAATGACTAGCCAAAATATTATTCCCAATGCACCAAACCAAGCCATTCCTCCGTTTCCCCAGTTCATCATATTCCCATAGCCAAATTCCATCATAGTATTTCACCCCCTCTCTTATATATTAATACTTTTCCTTCTTTTCTGCATCTGCTTTTGTCTTATGTATGATATCAGATGTATAAGCAGGTGGAGAGTCCGTTGAGGTCTATAGGTTATGGTATATGATTATTTATCAACTCCCAAACGGCACTGGATTTTTTTGGTAAATCTTATGTGGCGCCTGGCAATTTCTTTTCCTTCCTTAACTGTTCCACCAAACCTCTCTGAAATTTCTCCGGCTGTTCTTATTACCCTTCTTTCTTGGATGCTGTTGGTTAATGGCAATCCTAATTGAATTTTTGCCGGAGCAATAACATCTTCGGTAAGTGCCGCCTCTTCTCTTACGGCTAATCCCCACTCCCCACCAAAAGTTTTTCTTTCATCTTTATTATCTGCTGAATGAATCATAAGCCAGGATGAAATTAAAATTTCCCTTATTTCAAACAATCTTTCCCGTGCCCCGTCTAAATTTGCCCGCCATTGAGATTCTGTTTCTTTACTCATTATAGAAGGCAGTTTTAAAGCCTGCTTGCTTCTTTTTCTAAAGCTTTCCTATTTTTTATAACAAGCCGTCTTCCTTTTTTTTCAATAAGTCCCTTGTCGATAAATTTTTTAAGTTCGATGCTTACTGTCTCTCTTGCCACTCCAACAAGATTCGCAATATCTTTATGAGTAAAGGGAATTGGTATTTTGATTTCTTTATGATCGCTTCTTACTCCGAAGTATCTTGCGCATATTAAAAGTATTGATGCCAGTCTTGAATTTGCGTTTCCAAAAGTTAAATATTCCATTCTTCGCAAGGCGATTTGAAATCTTTCGATAATATGAAGATTCACCTCATCAAAAACATCTGGGTTTTCTCTTATAAAAGAGGCAAAATTTTCTCTTGGGGCTCTAATCATTTCTACTTCACTTAAAGTCTCGAAATAGTAAATACTTGGTTTTGCCGTAAATGTAAATACAACTGGAAAAAATTCTCCGGGCTTATAAATAACAAGCGTTAATTCTTTACCCGCAGAAGAAAGTGAATAAAGCCTTGCATATCCTTTTTTTAGAAAAAATATTCCCTGCGGAATATCGCCTGCCCTTAAGAAGGTCTCTCCCTTTTTATAGTGAAGCAGTTTATATTGAGAAAAAAATTGATCTAGTTTCTGTTGTGGAGTCAATTAAGCACCGCTCCTTAACAAGAGGAGTATATCACAAAGCAAAATTGTTAACAATCTAACAATTTTATGGTAATTTAAATCACTGAAATTTAAATAAATCTGTGGTATTTTCGCTTCGGTGAACGCTATATGTGATAGACAATAATTAAATCGGCAAGGGGGGGATTTATGTTTAATGATTATCAGATTATAAAGAAAATTGGAGATAGTCCTGCCCTTCATAAAGAAGAGAAAATACTTCTTAGAAAAAGACAACATTGGTTTATCATTGTAATGCCGGTGTTTTTTTCGATTATAATTGCAATTGCTGTTAGCTCATTCCTCTACTACTTGTTTCTATTAAAAATTTCGCAGATTGGTCTATTTATATCGTCCGTGCTTGTAGTAATTTTAATTGCATTAAGTGCTATTGCAAAAATAGTAGTTGACTGGCATTGCCACTTTTATATCTTAACAACAAATAGAATACTTGAAGTTTGTTATAAACCTTTATTTTCAAATTATATTAATAACGTAATATTAAACCAGGTAAAATCAACCGAAATCGATATCGAAAAGACTGGAATAATAAATCAGCTGTTGGACATAGGAAATGTAATTATTACTTTTGATAGGCCTACACACCAGGAAGAATTTAGATTGATTAACATAAAAGATCCAAGAGAGACAGGTTTTTTAATGTCTGATGCTTTAGATATAGAAAAACCGGATATGATGGACGCACCTATATGGTATAAATCAAAAAATGAAAACCATCGTTTTAGAATAACAGAAGAGATATTTCCAGGACATTCTTTTGGGGTGGCATAAATGAATTTTTTATATATTACTTTTTACATTGCTATGATAATTATTTCGGCTGTTTTGGGAATTTACAACTTATTATTCGCTGTTTACTCAAAAAAAGCTAAGAATGAGCTTATAATAGCTTTGCCGAATTCTTTGGAGAAATTGTTAATTGTGAACGTCTTTATCTCTTTCGTTTTTGTAACTATTATTCTATTTTTTATTTTGAAATTAATTTTATAAAGGAGGTGAAAAGTGAAAGACATTTATTTAGAACCATTTTTAAGTTCCTGGCCGACTCCCCTGTCTTTTAAAGATATCGGAGAATGTTTTAAAACCAAAAAAGGTTTGAGGCAGAGAAGAAAAACAGCAAATATTTCTTATCCTAAAACCATAGGAAGCATGGGGATATTTAGTTTATTCAGGCTTGGATCTAATGCTTGACAACAGTTTGCCGACTCTTATACAATAGTTTAATGCCTAGAGTTGTAAAAAAGTTAGCCTCCGAAACTGAAGAGCCAATAAAAACCCAAAAAAAAATACCAATAGAATTCAATCTGCAGAAATTTTTCCAAGATTCAAAATCATATACTCCGATTCTAATAGTGCTTCTTTTGGTTGCTTCGTTTTTATTGGGCGCTCTAACAACTAAATTAGCTGCAAACCAAAATCCCAGAGGTAATCCTCAGACTGCAACCCAACCAAATTCTCCCCAAACAGCGCCAAATGTACCAAATCAACCGGCGCCCGGTGCAAAAGTAAATGTAGATGCAGGGCACTTGCCTGTTTTGGGAAATAAAAACGCAAAAGTTACAATAATCGAATTTGCGGATTTTCAATGTCCTTTTTGTGAAAGATTCTTCAAGGACGCAGAGTCAAATATAATAAAAGACTATGTTGACAGTGGAAAAGTCAAATTTGCATTCCGCCACTACGCTTTTCTAGGCCAAGAGTCTAATTTTGCCGCAGAAGCAAGTGAATGCGCAAACGAACAGGGAAAGTTCTGGGAATTCCATGATTATCTTTTCAAAAACCAACAGGGGGAAAATCAAGGAGCATTTACAAAAGACAAGCTAAAAGGGTTTGCAGCAACGTTAGGGCTTAACTCATTGCAGTTTAACGCATGTCTTGACGGAGGAAAATATACAAAAGCAGTAACAGACGATCTGGCGGCCGGACAAAAAGCAGGAGTTTCAGGAACACCAACAACTTTTGTAAATGGTCAGACAGTCGTTGGAGCCCAGCCTTTTAGTGCCTTCAAAACTTTAATCGACCAGGAGCTTTCGAAGTAACCCCTCATCTTTTTATTCGGGGTGGCCAAGAAGCGATACCGAAATCCATATAACCAAAACTCCGGCAAGCAATAAAATACTCTCAATCAAAGCAAAGCCCTTTCTTTTTTCATAATGTATTTCAGGAATTAGATCGGAAGAAGCAATATAAATAAAAAACCCAGCAGTTAGTGCAAGAAGTATTGGCAAATATGGCTCTAGCACATTGCCTAAAAAGTAAGTTAATAAAGCCCCCAAAATTGCAACCGATGCGCTTAAAACATTAACTAAGATAATTTTTTTTCTACTTAATCCTTTATGCAAAAGAAGACCGAAATCTCCTATTTCTTGAGGGATTTCATGAGCGGCAACAGATAAAGCGGTTACGATTCCAAGCGGCGCACTGATCATAAAAGTGGCCGCAATAACAATTCCGTCGACAAAATTATGAACTGTATCTCCAATAATAATCAGAGGAATTGTAGATTTTGATTCTTTCTTATGTTCGTGAAATTCTTCGTGATGATGAAACCAGTGAATTGATCGTTCAATTAAAAAGAAAACGATAATTCCAATTAGTGCCCAAGAAAATACATTTATCCCTAATTCCTCTCCCTCATGAGCAGCTTCTGGCAACAGGTCAAAAAAGGCAGCACCTAAAAGCACTCCTGCGGCAAAAGAGGCAAGAAAGTGAGAAATCTTAAGCGCCAATTTTTCTTTTGAAAGAAGAATAAGTCCTCCAATTAAAGCACCGATGCTTCCTAAGAAAGTAAATAATAAAATATTTGCTAAAGTTGACAATTCTTGCATATTCCAAAGAATTCAAGAGAGTGTCTCTTGACTAAAAACTTATATTTTTGTTGGATTTCTTTTTCTAAAGAAGGGACAGTTGTATCATTAATATCCTCAATACTATCGCAATTTCCGCAAATAAGATGGTGATGATCTCCTTTCTTAATCTCATATCTAAACTTCCCTTCCCCGAATTCTAGTCTGTTAACTATTCCATTCTTGTATAAAAAATCTACAATCCTATATACAGTAACTTTGTTCGTTTTTAATTTCTTTGATCTTAAAAAACCAATTATTTGTAATGCGTCGACAGGACACTCTGAATTTTTGAGGAACTCCGAAATAGCAGATCTTGCGGGAGTATTTTTTATTTTATTTAAAACCATTTGTTGAGATTATATGCAACTTAGTTGCATTTGTCAACTGGTAAACTCTTTATAATGACTACTGTAGTATTTCAAAATCTTTGTATTCTTGGTTATCGCCTGGCCACTCAACATCTACTGATTTTACTTCTGATAAAAACGGTCCCTTCCAACATTCTTCTATTGCTTTTTTTATCTCATCTCTTGAACCTGAAAACAGAGCCTCAACTCTTCCATCAGAGAGATTTCTAACCCATCCGGTTAGACCGATCTGCCGGGCAATTCCCTTTACAAATTGCCGATATCCAACATTCTAAACAAAACCGGATACAAATACATAGGCAACCATAGCAATAAATTACAATATCAAAATTATCACCGCAAATGCGGGATCCCGACTGGAAACTACCAGCGGGACAAATCACAAATAAATCCTAAGCTTCAATCACCAAAATTTTAAAAAATTAGAATTTGGATTTTATCTGTCTTGCGGAGCGAGATCTGGCTCCGCCAGAGAATTTGGTATTTTGGATTTAGGATTTCCGAGCTTTTTGAGCTCGGAGAGTTTCCACATAAATAATGCTCCTTTATTCTTTGCCGAGCTGTCCGATACATAAGACAGCGCTTTTTCAAGAATTGATCTATGAGTCGTTTGTGCAAGTTTTATATATAATCCTCTATGTTTATAATCATCAAGCTGCTCGGCCAAATAAATCCCGTAAGACTGAAACTCCCGCGAGATATATCTGTCTCCCAAAGGATCGAATTTTTCAAGAATTGTTTTAATAGATCTCATAAATTATTTCGTATTAAACCTGTTCATTGCTTTTTCGATGTTTTCCTCAAGAGCAGTCTGTATTGATTTCGATGCTTTTTTTATTAACTCTCTTATTTTCCCGGATTCTCCTGCCGCAAATTCTTTCAAAACAAAATCATCGACTCCTCTTAATTTAATCTTTAGACTTCTGCCTTTGGTGTTAAGTCTTGGATGCCCTATTCCTAACCTAAATCTCCAAAATTTTTCCGTACCCAAAGAATTCATTATAGACATTACTCCCTTATGACCCGCAGATCCTCCGCCAAACCTTATCTTCATACTACCCAAAGGCAAATCGATCTCATCATGAATTATCCAAATGTCAGATGGATTAATTTTGTAAAATGATGATACAAGCCCTACACAAAGGCCGGAATTATTCATGTAGGTTTTAGGTTTTACTAAAATTACTTTTCTAAGTATTCCTTTTTTGGGCTGCCAATCAATTTTTGCCATATCACATTTAAACTTTTTATTATCCTCCCAAATAGTTTTTTGGACTTGTGAAAAGTCTTTTAGAAACCTATCCAAAACCATAAAACCCAGATTATGTCTGGTTTTTTCGTGCTTTTCCCCCGGATTTCCCAATCCAACAATAAGCTTCATACACCTTATTCTACATTTTACTATTCGAATTTTCCATTAATTAAATTTATTACCTCTCTATTATCTACTTGGTGGAATTCTTTGTAAAATTGTCCGACGGCGTGTAAGTCAACCTCTATTTGTAATGCTATAACAGTATCAAAATACTTCTTAATATTTAAAAAGGTGTCTTTTGCAATCACCGGAACCGCCAAAACAACCTCTTTACTTTTCTCTTTCCTAAAAAACTTTACCGCACAAAGAACCGTTGCTCCGGTTGCCACTCCATCATCCACGAGAATAATTTTTTTATTTTTTACATTTATTGATTTTTTACCTCTTCTCAAATAATTTTCCAACTCAGTACGCTCAAAGTTCTTAATCTCTTTTAAGCGATTTTTGTAGTCCTTACTTATATGAAGTCTTCTAATTAAATTTTCATCCCAAAAAATAACGCTATTTGGGCCTATTGTGCCGATTGCAAGTTCGGGATTTTGCGGTGCTCCGATTTTTTTTATAACTATAATATCAAGGGATAAATTTAAAAAGCCGCTTATTTCCTTTGCTACTACTGCCCCGCCTCGGGTTATTCCAATTACAACAACATCTTTTTTATTCTTAAATTTTTTAAGTTTTCGGGCCAGTAATTTTCCCGCTTGTCTTCTATCTTTAAACATTAAAATTGAAGATCCAATTGAGATTCTTGTTTTTCTTCTACTGATTGAACAATTGTGTCCTCGCCATTCCAAATTTTTACCCTTCCGTATTCTCCGTCATATCCCGGATCTACAACAATATTTCCTCTTCTTACCCTATCTATTCCTTCTGACAATTTAGCGCCGCCCATTTTTTCTATTTGAGAAAGCGGAGTTTTAAGAAGAACTTCAATCTCAGATCCTAAATTTTCGCATAAATTGTCGAAAGCATCCTTAACCTTTTGACTCGATACGGTCGATGAAAAAGCTTCTGCAATTATTTCATTTAAAGGAACAAGTTTTACAAATGGAGGGTGATTCTTTGTTGTATCGGTGTACCATTTTATTCCCGACTGACTTATTTTAGTCTCTACTTTTCCTAATAAATTTTCATTGGATAACTGCTCAAGTCTATAAAGAACTCCTTCCGTGAGTCTTCTTTTACAGATCGGGCAAGTATTTCCGTCTTTTCTGGTTTCTTGCGGCCCTCTAACTACTTTGCAGTTTCGATGGCCCGAATAATGATACTTCCCTTCTTCCGGATAAAATTCAACGGTGTATTGGATCTCAAAACTTCCTTTTGGGTCTCTTTTTATCGCTTTTACAATATCTTGATAGGAAATATCTAGGCGCGGGGAGTCTCGCCCTGGCGGGGCGACCTCAGCGCCATTCTTAATCTGAAATACTGTTGCTTCTCTTCCCATTTTAGCTCCCGAGTGTGCATCAGAGAAAGAAAGGATTGAACGAGTCTTTAGCTCTTCAATTTGCCAGTTCATCTGTGGATCGCTTGATAATCCTGTCTCTATTCCATATATATAATCGCTTAAATTACCAAAGGATTCTTCTATGGAATCAAATCCCGATGCGCTTCCATACATTCCAAAATGAGGCGTCCAGACGTGACAGGGAATAAGCAAAATATTTTTATCGATAGAAAGAAGAAGTTCCAGGAGATCTTTTGAAGAAAGTCCGATTATAGGTCTGCCGTCTGCTATTAAATTAAATGCTCTTTTTGTAAATTCTTTGTTTATCTTTTCAACCGTTTCAAGGTTTGGCGCAAAAACGAGATTGTGGATTCTTCGAAGTTTTTCTCCTTGTTTATAAATACTTGAGATTTCTGTTGATAGAAGAAATAGAGTTTTGTTTTGCTTGTCCGCCGAAGCTTTAGCGAAGGCGGAGGATTTTAAAGCATAAAGCCCTTCGGAGGATTCCTTGAGCTGGCTTTTTAGCTCTCTAAACCAAAGAGGATGAGTAAAATCACTTGCAGAAATTATATCAAGCCCTTTTAAGCTTGCCCATCTTGCCATCTGTGGCAGCATCATCTGTTGTGATACTGCCCGGGAGTATTTAGAGTGCAAATGTAAGTCGGCTATGAATGTCACAAGGATATTATATCACTTAGCCTTTGGCCCGCCTGCGCCGATACCCGATCAAGAAATTGCCAATTATGTGTTTTTATCGACAGCGGCTTGTCTGAAAAGAAAAATATTCCCGAAATCTTGAGTAATTTCCCGTGATTTAAGATCTTCTTCAAGCTGTACATAATATGTCCCTTTGTATTTCGGGTCTTGATGAAGCTGGGCAATTAAAAACATTGCCAGATCTGTTTTTAAACGGGTGAATTCTTCGTTATCTCTGCCTCCAGCGTATGCTTCGGCTGCCTCGTCTACATTAACAACTGGTACCGGCTCGCCAACTATAAAACGGGATTTTATCCTAAATCCCCCGCCAAAATATTTAAAAAATCCGAGAGCTCCCCTTGGCCATTGTTTTTCTGTACCTTCAATGGCAACAGGCAATAGGTAGCGCTCACCATTTCCATGCCAATACTCAGATGCTCCATATCTCCCAGCTGTCATACTCCCCTTCTTAGCTCGTGTTCCTTCCGGAGCTGTAATTAGAATTGATCCCTCGGGAAGTGCCTGTGCCCATCTTTTGGCTTCGGCATTAATTTCATCCCGATTTGGATAATCAGGCATAGTATGAGGAACTACCGGCCTAAATTTAAAATTTCTTAATAACTGTCTAGAAGGAAATCCCTCAACGTATGTAATTTTAGCAATAATATTTGCCTCCTTCACTAAATCATCAAAACCTTCTTTCACGGTGACCATTGCCCCTGAGATTAAATCTGCAAAACTTTTATGGTCTAAAATTGCAACAACTGTTATTCCTCGTGCAAGAAGCTCTCTTGCTTTATCAATATTCTCTCCTCCTGCAAACTCGTAATTGAGGGGAAATCTTCTTAATAATTCTTTGGGAGCGCTGAAGAAATTACGTCCAGACTCTGACTTGTTTGACATGGCGCTATTTTAATAACAACTAATGCTAAAAGAAGTTTTTCCGGTGTGTTATTTTTTATTTTTGTAGTGGCTGAATTGCTGATTATAAAGTTTTATGACTTCCGAAATTGTTGTTGCGTCTTCTGCTCTTTTATCTTCTTCTCTAAATTTTACAAGTCTTGGAAAACGAAGCGCATATCCCAATCCTTCTTTGTCCCGCCCCGCAGTATGAATTGGGGAACGTGTTATCTCATCTGCCTGAATTTCCAAAACTATCTTTGGCTCAGTCCAAAAAGATGGTGTTATATCGGAATTTACTCGGGCCGGCTTATGATCAATTCTTAAATGTTTTGAAATTTCATTTACTTTTCTAAATTCTTCATCTGTAAGTCCGGTTCCTATTCTTGATATTGATACAAATTCATCTTTCTTTTCATCATAAACGCCAACCAAAAGCCCTCCTACTCCAAACTCTGTTCTCTTCCCCTTTCCTAAGTAAACTCCCAGAAGAACGCAGTCGACAGAATCGGTTAATTGACCTGCCTGGCTTCTTTTAAACTTTATCCAATGAAAACCTCTTCCTCCTGCGATATAAGGGCTGTCCAATTTTTTAAGCATGAGTCCCTCAAGCCCTTCTGATATCGCTTCGTTGAAGAAATCAGTTATTTCGTAAGCCCTATGAAGAACTCTTTCTTCGGAAATTCTTATCGTTGGATTTTCTTTTACGATTATTGATTCCAGAAGTTTTCGCCTTTCTTTATAAGGTTTTTGAGTAATATCCTTTCCGTTTAAATACAGAAGATCAAAAACAAACAGAACAAGAGGCAGTTTTTTTGCCATTTCCTCAATCTTGTATTTCCGTCTTCTTTTGGTTGTTTCTTGAAAAGGTAAGAACTCCGAGGTAAGAGGATTATAAGCAATTGCTTCTCCTTCGAGAATTACCGACTTAGCATTTACTGCTTTCCTAACCCCCGAAACAATATCAGGAAAAGCATGGGTAGTATTTTCAAGATTTCTTGAGAAAAGCTCTACTTCTTCTCTATTTTTATGAACCGCAACTCTGAATCCGTCAAACTTAGGTTCTGCAGCAAATTCATTTCCCAGTCTTTTAATCGCCTCACCTGCCGAAGGAAGTCTCTCGGCAAGAGCTGGTCTTACTGGTTTTCCCACAATAAGCTCTATGCTTTTAATACCAGCAATACCCTTTTTAAAATACGTCTCTGCCACAAAACCTAAGTCGCTTGTTTTGTTATAAGCGTCTTCAATAACAGGCCTAAGGGATTTATCGCCGTGTTTTGCCAAAGATAATGAATCCAAAACCGTAGCATCGCCGATACCAAGTCTTAAGGTTCCAAGGGGAATGTTTACTACATGCTTTGCGGAAATCGGGTCTAACTCTTTAAGAAGTTCAGAAAGCGCAGATACTTTATTGCCTACTGTCCCTTCGCCTGAGAATCCTGCAATCTTTAAAAGACTTTCAGAAACTTGGTCTACGGAAAGCTCACCATGATACTTATGTTTTTGCGCAAGTTCCTGTGCAGCCAGTCCCATGTTACCTTTATGTCGGTAGAGCTTCAAAACTTCATCTTTTGACTTGCCATAAGCTTTACCAATTGCCTGTCCTACCATGCTCTCCGCCATCCCGATTTCTATTGGCTCAAAAAACGGCGCTACTCTTCCCTGAATCAAGTAGCAAATCTTACCGATTTCCCCCGAGTGCGACTTCTTAAACAAATCCGCCAGAATCGCCACCAGCTCCAGCCGCTTACTCGTTCCCTCCAGTTTTTCATAATATTGCGCCAGCGTTTTAAATTGCATATTTATGACATCACGTATTTTGAGGCCTTGGTAACTCCTTGTTTTCGGATTATACCTGCTCTCATCAATCCCTTCAGCTCATTTAAGATTGTGTCCTCCGAAACCATTGGGAAGAGCCCACCAAATGCTTTGTTTTGAAGATATCCTGTTTTTTGTATATATTCGATAATCTTAAGCTGACGATCCGAGAGCATTATTGGTTTTCCGCCAAGTTTTTCCCGCAGCTTAGCATCTATTGATATCCTCTCTACTCTGTCTTTTATCTTTGAAAGTTCGATAGCAAGACCTTCTGTAAAATATTCAAGCCATTTTGTTAAATCTCCGTCATTTTTCCCAACACTTTGCAAAGCGTCATAATATCTAACAGCTTCTTTATCAAAATATTCCTCAAGTGAGAAAAATTTTCTTATATCATAACCTTCCAAAAACAAAATTAATGTGGATAAAGCCCTTGCAACCCGTCCGTTTCCGTCTAAAAACGGGTGAATTCTTACCAGTTCGTAATGAACACTTCCGCTCTTCAAAACAGGGTGAATATCTTGCTCCGATTTGCTGTTTATAAATACAATTAGGTCTTTTATTTGGAATGGAATCACAACAGAAAGAGGAGGCCTAAAGGAAACCTTTCCGGTGTAACTGTTTTTAACTACGACCTGTTTTTTTCGATATTCTCCAATAGTTTCCGCAGATAAGATTTTTTTAACTGTGAGTTTATGAAGTTCTTTTATTAAACTTTCGTTGATAATTGGCTCTGACTCTCTGACTCTCTGACTCTCTGACTCTCTGACTCTTTCTGACTCTCTGACTCTTTCTGACTCTCCCATGTCTTCAATATACTGCATAACCTTTCTGTAGTTTATAACTTCCTGAATATCGCGTTGTCTTCCCACGACATCTTTTCCCATAATTACATTTTCTGCCTGATCAATGTTAAGCTCGTTTCCCTCTATATGAGTTCCGTAATGGACTGTTCTTATAAGCGCCTCGTCCCGAAATTGCTTTTCGTAATACGGCAAAAGCGGAGCTTTATCTATTACTTCCCTGCAGGCTTCAATTATCCCAATGTTTTTAAGAATCTTGTTTGTAATAGTGAACTTGGGGTTATACATAAACTAATTATCGCATATTTCCCGAAAAATAAAAATGCTATAATAGTAACTATATGGAGAAAAAACAAACTAAAGAGTCGCAAAAACTGCATGCGGAAGTTATAAAGCAAATGGTTACACTTTCAACCAGCGGTTTTGGCTTGGTCGCGGCACTTGCCTGGAACAATCTGATACAAGAGCTTGTAAGTAACTATATTAAAAAGTGGCTTCCGGGAAATTCCGGAGTAATTTCTCTTTTAATTTATGCGCTTGTAGTAACTATTCTTGCAGTTTTCGTAACTCTCCAGCTTTCCCGCCTCTCCCAAAAACTCCAAGGTCAATCAAAAGATTAACTCTTTCATTACCTTCGGAATTTCGTCAACGAGGTCTGAGGAGTTGAAATAATAGCCAACTTTTTGATAGAGGTTTTCTCCTGCTTTTTTGTTTATAAATGAGGCGGCGCCGGCAGAAAGAAATGCTTCGTTTTTACAATACAAAGCGGCAACAAGTCCTGCCAAAACATCGCCTGTTCCTCCTTTTGTCATTCCCGCATTTCCGCCGACAACCTCTGTGCACTCCCGAGGTGAACAAACATAATCTCTTTCTCCCTTGAGCAAAACTACACAATTAAACTCTTTAGCAAGCTCTGCAGCTTGTTCTTCCAATTTTAAATTTTGAATTCTAATTCTGAATTCTGAATTCTGAATTCTAGATTTTAATCCTTCAAACTCCTTTTGGTGCGGAGTAATAATCGAGTTCCTAGGAAGATTTTCAGGTTTAATTACTTGCAGGCTTCCTCCATCGATAACCCACTTTTTGTTAGGGTACTTTTTAAGAAGTTTTTCTGTTAAGAGTTTTGTGTCATCATCGCCCTCTTCTTTCCCCTCTTTTCTTGGCAATCCCGGACCGATCAAAATACAATCAGCTTCATTTATGTAGCTATCGATTTGATTTCTTTTAACTACTATTCCATCCCTAAATTCCTCTTTTGCTTTTTGTACTATCGCATTATTCTCAGGAATTGATGAGTAAAAAACCATGTCAACAATTCTTGATGCAACCTTTAAAGACCAAAGAGATGCTGCGTGAAAAAGCTTTGATCCTCCGATAATCATAAGCTTTCCATTCTGTCCTTTATGAGAACCGGCAGGTGGAATATAAAGTTTTTTCAGCTCCTCTCTCAAAAACTTTTGACTTTTGAATTGTAATTTTGAATTTTGCATTTTGAATTTTGAATTATTTACTCAATTCTATCACGTCGGCGTTTTTAAGAATTTTTGAATCAACGAATTCTTTATGCGTAGTCGTAACAATTGATTGCCCGCCTCGACTCGTCCGCTCGCCGGGCGAGGCGGGCTGCCTTTCAATCATCTGAAGAACCAGTTTTATATGTCCTGCGTCAAGCTCTGAAAATATATCATCCAAAATAAGAATGGGCTTCTGTCCTATGATTTTTTCTATAAAAGAAAGCTCAATAATTTTCATCTGAAGAATAGTTAATCTCTGTTGTCCCCTTGATCCAAAAGATTTTATATCGTGGGTTGCCTGCCCGCCAGTGCCAGGCTTTGGCAGGCGGGTTTGCCTCGTGTTATTAAACATACTGAAAGACAAATCGTCCCTGTGCGGCCCAACCAATGTTACCCCTGCTCCGACTTCTGCCTGCCTATATTGCAAAAGCCGTGCCGAAGATACGATACTCTTGTCGTAAAAAATAATAAAATCAAAAATTTCTTTTGAAAAATCATTTATAAACCGGACAAACTCCTCTCTTTTTTTTGTAATAACCGCCGCGTTATCTATTAAAAGACTGTCCCAGTATTCAAAAATCTTCTCATTTCTTACCCCTTCCTCTTTTACCCTGTCTAAAAGCGCATTCCTTTGCCGAAGAGCTTTTGTATAAGCAATTGTTGCATTTCTATAATCCCTATCTACCTGCTCTAAGAGATTGTCTAATGATCTTCTTCTAAGATTCGGCCCGCCGATTATAATATCCAAATCCTCCGGAGAAAAAAGTACACAAACTAAATTTCCTGCAAAATCCGCTCTTCTCTTGGATACACCATTTACCAAATACTTCTTGCGTATTGTTTCCCGCTCATCTGAGTTTTCCCTGGAAACAACAACAGAAAGTTCAGTTTTATCTGCAAGTACTCCCGAAATTCTAGCTGTGTTTTCTCCAAAACGTATCAAGTCTGCGTCTTTTTCTGCCTTAGAACCTCTTCCCGTTGAGAGATAAAAGATACTTTCTGCAAGATTTGTTTTGCCCGCAGTATTAGGTCCTATAACTACTGCTATGTCTTTTGTAAAATTAAAATCTGACTTATCGTAGTTTCTAAAATTTTGAAGAGAGAGAGATCGAAGAAACATGAGGTCTATTTTATCACGGTTCCGACGAATTTTTTGCCGTTGAAATAATTCTCAATATTTTCAAAATTGTCTCCCTTAAGCACTGCAACTGTCACTCCAAGTTCTTGGGCTTTTTTGGCAGCCACAGGATCAAACGGCGCATTAATCCCCGGTATCCATTCATCCCCCACAATCTTTCTGAAATCCTTCCAGGAAATTTTGTCATAAGATTTTGCATCTTTATGTTTTCGGGGATCCTTATCGTAAACCTTTTCAACATTTGTAAGATTTATGACTGTTCTTGGTCCATAATCCTCGCAAAGAAGAATAGCATCATAATCCGTAGACCAGCCTGGCTTCCAACCCGCAGCGACAACAATCGGCTCTGTGACTTTTCGAATAATTTCGTAGTGTTTAAGAATATAGGGGTGGGCAATGTCACGAAAGATGGTTCGAACAAGATGTGCATTCAGTTTTGTTGCATGAATCCCAAGCCAGTCCAAATCATCGCGGGTAAGTTCGTGTCCGACAACTACTTCTCCTGCATCACGATAGTGTCTTGCAACCGATCCACCACCTACGACTAAAAAAAACTGGCGATTCTTGTTCTTCGCCAGTTGCGCTCGGATAAAAGCATTGAGCTTTTTAAGAAAATCGGTATTAATCCCTCCGTTTGGAACAATAAGGGATCCTCCGATGGACATTATAATCTTTTCTTTAGGATTATCACCCATAATTTATATCAAACGCATTTATGGTGAGCTTGTCGAACCCATAATTACTAATGTAAGATGTTAACATCTATCGTATCAGAAAACAAGCAGTTTTAATACTTCTTACTTTTTACATTCTTCCAAAAAAGTTCCGGAGCATGGAGTGGCCAATCATGATCCATTCCAGAAAGCACTATAAATTTCGAGTTTCTGATAAGCTGGTGAAGTTTTTTTCCTTGCCAAAGAGGGTTCAAATAATCATTTTCTCCCCAAATCAAAGTTGTAGGAACTTTGATATTTTTAGCTTCTTCTTGTAAATCAATTTTGCGTGCATAATGAGCCAGCTTTAAATGGACGATTGGTCTTCTAAAAACTCTCCACATTGCTTTTAAATTTTCTACTCCTTTTTTCCTGCCATGGAGCAAATGGCTTTTAAAAAAACTGAATACCAACTGCGAAATAGTTTCTTGCCCATAAATTCCCGAAGCGTCCAACAGAAATAGCTGTTCGACTCTTTCTGGATGTTGATACGCATACTCTAAGGCAAGAGCGCCACCCATCGAATGGCCCACCACATTGATTCTTTCGAGATTTTTTTCATCAAGAAATCTCGTAACATTTTCCGCTAATTTGTTAACCCACCCAGCTTTCATTAAGTCTTCAAATTTAAGGGTATAGACATTCCAACCCTCAGGAGCATTCTCAATCAACTTCTCGTAGGATGTACCATTCCTTGTCCACCCCCAAAATAGTAAAAGATTTTCTTCAGTTATTTTTGGCATCTTTCGCAATAGTATGTGCCATGGCCGGCAAAGTAGATTTTTTTAATAATGTGATCGCCTTGCCGGGCAGAGCTCTCCGAGCGGCGTCCGGATCTTTTGCACTTTTGCCCTTCCCTTCCGTAAACTAAAAAGTGTTTCTGGTAACCCCCTTCTCCTCCTAAGACATTTACAAAATTTAACTCGCTTGCACCTCCGGTTTTAAGACCCAATTTTAAAACTTTTAAGATAGAATCGTAAAGTTTTTTAATTTCATCTTCTGATAGATTTTTTGCCTTTCTTTTTGGATCTATTCCAGCATCAAATAAAGCATCGTTTGCATAAATATTTCCTATTCCGCCAATCTTTTTCTGGTCCATCATAAGCGGCTTTATGGAAATACTTGAGGATGAAACAATTTTCTGAAATATCTCAAGAGTTAAGTCTTTAAGTGGTTCCGGTCCCAAATCTTTAAAAAATTTTTCATCTTTCAACTTTCCACTCTCAACTATCCTGATCCATCCGAACTGTCTTAAATCGTTGTAGTATAAAAGTCCGCCTTTGTCGAGTTCAAAAATTACGTGGGTTCTAGAATTTGGAAGACCTTCTCCTACTTTTTTTGAAAGTTTTACTTTATTCTTTAAATTCGGACTCCTGTAAATAAGCTGTCCTGTAAGTTTTATGTGAATCGCTATTGAGTAATCGTTGTCTAGATCAATAACTAAACCCTTTCCAAACCTTCGAACATCGATGACTTTCCCTCCGATGATATTTTTTACATCACCATGAACTAACTTGGGAAGTCTTACATCAACCCTTTCAATCCTGTGCCCGACAAGATATTTTTGTAGTCCTAATTTTATTGTCTCAACTTCTGGTAATTCCGGCACAATTAAACTTTAAAGTAATTACTGACTGCGTGGTTTATCATGACAGCCATTCCTTCGGGGAATGTATTGAGAACGCTGTGAGCATGTTCTCCTGTAACTCCACCAATTTTATAGAACAGCACTTTTCTCTCCGCAATCTTTTTCCTTAAATTTTCTCTTGGGACTTCGTCGCTAATTTCTGGATGGAACCTACCTGCAATCCTTTTGGTTTTATCAATAGAAACTACAACAGAATTTTCTCCGTCTAACAGAACCACAGGTTGATCTATTCTGCTTATCTCTCCCTCTAAATCTTTACCTATTCCCCTAAGAGCAAGGAGAGAGGTATGAGCTTCAGCTTTATCATTGTCTCTCAACATTTGTTCCTTCCCCTGTTCGTCAGCTAATTTAAAATCAACTTGCCCTCTAGTACCCAATTTTAATAGCTTCTTCATTGCCCAAAATGCACCTGGGGTTTTTTCTATTATCTGTCTTATTGGAGTAGATGTTATTATTTGAGCTGGTATATAATCTTGCTTTCTCATATCGTCCGGCTGAGTCATCACTCCTTGAAGAGCTAAAGCCCTTACCATTTCAGGGTGCCTTGCTGCCAATTTTATAGCAAGGACTCCACCCATCGAAGAACCGAATAGAATGGGTCTCTTTAAACCTGTCGCTTTAATAAATTCTGCTAATTCATCTGCTAAGTTATCAAGGGTAGGATTATCTAATGCTTCTGAGGAACCACCTCCGGGGATCTGAGGCGTAATAGTGTGGTATTTTCCTTTTAAACCTTTGACAATCTCTTCAATTTTTTCAGCACCTTTAGGTAGATCTTGACGGAGTGTTTGCATTCCGCGTGATCCTTCTATGTGTCCTGCCAGTGCCTGAGAAAGTCTTTCATTTCCCTCTCCTGATCCGGCAGCAAAACCTGAAATATTAAGCATAGAAAATTCTGCATTTGGATTACCGGTTTCAAAATAACCCCATCTTTTCCCATTTACCTCAACCGTTTTTCTTTCTCCAATTAGCCACGACTCTTTTGACTGAGAGCTTTCCCCCACAAATTGCTCGTCCATACGCTCTATTTTACCACCTTCTCTACAAATTCCTTAATTTCCTTTTTAAACCTCTCTTTGGAGAATTTTTGGGCTTGCTTAATACAGTCATCTGAATTTATTTTTGAACTATTGAATTTTTTTATTGCCCGACTTAAGCTTTCAATTGATAATTCGTCAAAAAATAAACCAGTTTTTTTGTCCAGAACCGATTCTACTACTCCTCCTGACCTATACGCTATAACCGGTGTGCCAACGCTCATTGCCTCAACCGGAGTAATCCCAAAATCCTCATCCTCCGATGCAAAAATAAAAGCGTTAGCGCTTTTCATAAGCTCTGCTTTCTCTTCATCTCTTACTTCTCCAAGAAATTCTATCTTGGAATTTGCTTTGGATTTTAATTCTAACTCATAACCCGCAAACCCTCTGCCAAAAATTTTCAAAGGTAGCTTGAGTTTGACAAAAGTCTCAATTATTAAATCTATATGTTTTGGTCGGGCTATTCTGCCACCAGCGAGGAAATAAGAGCGAGGCAATCCATTTTCAGATGAACTGAACGCCGACCCAGATTTTTTTGAATCCAGACTTGAATTAAGGCGTTCACTTAGCGAGCGGGAAACTTTTGAAGATTTAGGAAAACTCTGGCGAGAGTCATCTGATAAATGTGATTGCCAAGCGACATCAACTGGAGGATAAATAAGAATAGCATCTCTTCTATAAAATTTTTTAATTCTTTCTTTGATATTTTTTGAATTTGCGATAAAAAAATCAACATTTTGGGAGCTTTTATAATCAACTAACCTTAAAAAATGGTTCGCAAGCTCCCCTAAGACCCGAAAAACTAAATTATTTTTCCATTCCCGAGCCGTCGCAAAACCATAAAGATATCGGGGAGGAGTATGGCAATAACAAATATGAATTGGTCGTTGGTCTTTAGTCTTTTGTCTTTGACCATTAACTCTCAACTCTGAACTCTCAACTCTCAACTTTATCGAGTTCGGAGAATAGGCTCCTGTTGCAGAAACGATAACAACATCAAAGCCTGAAAAATCGAACGTTTTAAAAATCAATGGCGCAATAATACGGATCGGACTTATCAATTTTGACTTAAAAGGAAGAAATTGAAGAAACGAAGTTTTTAGTTTCCAATTTTTGAACCTATTTTGGTGAGGTCCAAGGAATTCCGGTAAAAAAACTGTGGTATAAACAGGCGCATCCGGAAAAATTTCATGTAGAGCCTCAAGAACCCTCTCCGCCCCACCATACTCTTTTATATAGTCGTGAACCAGTGCAATTTTCATATTTTAACTTCTAAAAGACTTGAAAAAACATTATCCGCACCTTTTTCTTTGAGTTGTCTTCTTGTTTCTTCATCACGATTTACGCCGTATGCCATCATTCCTGCTGCTTTTGCCGCCTCGATTCCATTAGGAGCATCTTCAAACACTAGGCAATCTTGAGAATTCACATTAAGCTTTCCTGCGGCATGAAGAAAAATGTCGGGGAAGGGTTTTAATCTTTCCAATTCTTCTCCTGTTACAATTGCCGAAATAAAATTGGAAATCCCAAGCTCTTTTAAGATTTTTTGCATTCTTTCCTTATGATGACCGCTGGTAGCTATCGCAAGCTTTATCTCCTTATCTGCTAATGATCTAACGAGTGTCTCTGCGCCCTCCATTGGAGGAACATGTTGATCTAAAAGCTTAAACACTCGCTCTTGACGCTCTTGGGCAAACGCATTAACATTATCGCTTAACCCAAACTCTTCTTTATAGATTTCGACAGTTTTTTTATTTCCGGTTCCAAGTCTTCTTCGGAAAAGCTCCTCTGTTGGCTTAAAGCCTCGCTCTCCAAGCATTTCGAAATCTACTTGTCCCCAAAGAGGTTCTGAGTCCATTAATAATCCGTCGAGATCAAAAATTACTGCCTTTATATGAGAAGGTAAATTCATATTAATTTCATCTGCGTCTTCACAACTTTCTCTATTTTTCCATCCTTTGAGAAAACTTCATCAAGACGTTTCGGAAGAGTTTTAAAATCATAAGCCTCGAGAGCCTTTTTAAATCCTGGAACATCCAAGTTTTTCATATCACAGTCGGAAAAATCATATTCAAACGGGGCGTCTGTTAGAATTGTTGCAAGCTGATGGGCAAGTTTCGCATTATCTCTGCCTTTTTCAAGTTTTTCGGCTAGTTTTGGATTTTTGGCTTTTAATTTTGAGATATTTTTATAAATATTATCAACGGATCCGAATTCATTGATTAAACTTGAAGCGGTCTTAGGTCCGATCCCCAAAACTCCCGGATAATTATCAGAACTATCCCCCATTAAAGCCTTAAGTTCTACGAATTTCGAAGGATCTATTCCGTATTTTTCTTTAACTTTTTCCTCATCGAAAAGCACCATCTCCGAAATCCCCTTAACAGGGGCTAAGACTTTTGTTTTGTGGTTTACAAGCTGAAGCATGTCCCTGTCTCCGGTTAGAATATAAACCAGATGTCCTGTTTTTTTTGCTTTCTCTGCAATGGTTCCTATAATATCGTCTGCCTCAAGTCCGTCAACAGCATAAACAGATATTTTTGCATTCTTTAAAATCCCCTGGATTATTCCAAACTGCGGCGAAAGATCGCTTTCCATGGCCGGTCTTTGCGATTGATATTCTTTAAAAAGTTCTTTTCTAAAGTTTGGGCTTGGGCTATCAAAAGCAATTGCAATATGGTTAGGGGCAAGCTCCCGAATCATTTTAAGGATCATGGAAAAAAATCCCTGGACAGCGCCGGTCGGAGTACCGTCTGAGCGCGTAAGTGGCGGCATTACATGATAAGCCCTGTGCACTATTGCGTTTCCGTCTATCAGTACAAATTTCTCACTTTGCATGAAGCTATTATATCATCAAAGCTATTTAATTTGGGGTTTGGGAGAGAAGCAGTATTTACCGACTGGCAGGAGTCCTAACTGAGTTTATAACATAATCCGAAAGTTTAAGTGCTACACAATCGTATCCCTTTTTGTGGGTCTTATCCAATGCTGAATCCGACCCATAATTATTATAATTAGTCACGGTTTTAGAATTATCAGTTGAAAATATGGTACAAAGCTGATAGCTATAAGGGGGAATTATTTTATAGTCAAAACTTGTCTTTGTTTCAGGATCTTGAGTACTGACGTTAGATGACATCTCGCCCAATGAGGCAGGCAATTTATTGTTTGTTTTATAATAATTTTCAATCTGATATTTAATACTCTCAAACGCTTGCAATCTATTATTATCCAGCTGGATGTCTTTTTGAGAAATTGGACTTCCCGCAATTATAATTCCTTCTACGATTAGAGCAAGTACAAAAATTCCCAAAAGCACAATAGAAATATAATATTTAAACATTAATTTTTCTATCCTCTCTTACCTGATAAAGGTAATACACAAAAATTACTCCAGTTACAGAAAGTGTTATAAGAAGATGAAGAACAAAGTTGAGGGTTATATTTCCACTTAACAAGTTGTAAACTGTAGATACTATGTTAACAAGCATAATTATAAATGCTACGATGAGTGTTATATAAATTAGGGTTTTTCTCGATTTAATGCTTCTCATAGCTGGGTTAAGCATTGTCCTTTTTGTAATATGAAGAAAAAAGTACGCAAACAATGGAAATGAAACAATCAATGCTGCTAGATACCCTCGCAATAAATTCAATTTAAGATCATTCCAACTAGAGCTCCTATAGTAACTTTCAGCAGTTACCCCCGGGAACCATTTGTCTGCAAAAAAATACAAGGTTAGTGCAATAGAAGTTGCCATAACATAAAGACTTATAAACATTAGTATGTGCTCAAATGCATCCCACATGGTAGTCGATGAAGTTTTTACAATTGGCTGTGTGCTGGCGACTCCGGCCGGAGTCGAAACTTGAGAAGCATTTTGCGGTGGAACATTTGGAGTTGGTAGAGTTTCTTGCATTACTTAAAGTATTTCAGAAAGTAATCTTCATGTCAATGTAGACTTATTTCGCGGGGGTTTGGGAGAGAAGTTTGCGGTAAACATAAACTGTTGCCATTATTGTCGTCGGAATTGTCACAAATAATCCAATTATCAAAGCCAGTGCTCCTGCGATGTTTATCACAACCAAAATAAACGCAAAGAGAAATAGATTCATCTTAATTCCTTCCGTCATTGCAGAGCTTTTCTTAAGTGAGTCCATAATCCCGATGTTTTTATCTACAATTAGAAAACTGTAAAACTGAAACTTCAGCGCCCATATGACTCCAGGAACTATAAAAAGAATAAGCCCGACAGCAACGATAAATCCGTACAAAATCGATGCACCTAAAAATCTTAAGGCTAAGGGATAGAGCATATATAAATGTGAGAAATTTAAAGGCTTTCCGTCATGAAGATCAAGAATTATCTTAGTAAATCCAACCTGAACTACAATCGATATTGCAAACGAAACTAGACTCCATAAGAGATTTATGGGGGTTCGATCAAACATGCCCGATATAATCCCCACTACGATATTGATCGCAACGACAACCAGCGCAAGTTTTACAAATACACTGATATTCGCTTTAAAAAAATTCAATCCAAACTTTATCGCCTCAGTTTTTGAGAAAGAATGGGAGGGAGCAGATTTTGATTGACTAGAAGCTTGCGCAGCGGGAGAAGAATTTTGATTTGATGAAGTCAAGTTATTATCCATCAACCCCAGTATCTCAAAAAGATAAAGGGGTTGTCAAGCAAAATTTATCAGGCTTTGACTGTGGCGAAGACAATTGGCATGAATAGATTATAGCAGCAAAATCTATTTTATTGAACTTCTGTAAATGATTGAGCAATTTTAATCAATTGATCTTTTGTAACTGAACTGTCTGCGGAAATTATTATTAAAGTACCATTTTTTACAAATTCCAAACGAGAAGGTGTATAGATACCTGTATTCCCGCCTAAATCTACCTCTATTGCTTGAGCATTTGGATCTGAAGCTTTTATTCTATTCAATTCATCTTGCACTGTTTGTTGATATCCAAGTATTTGAATAATTTCCACTTTTTGAGGTATGGTTGCTAATGAATTCCCTTGCTCTGGATGAGGAGAAAAAACTGATTGGACATGCATTCTTACGTCGGCTTGTTCTGGAAAACCGATTAAAAATGTTGCGACATAACTATAACCGGTTGGAAGATAAGTGGGTTGATTTAATCTCATGCCTGTTTGTTTTTTTATACCTTTCAGATCTTGAGTCACGTTGCCGAACTGTTCAATTGTATTCCTCACATAGGTATACTGAAAAATTTTCCAACTATTATCTGAATTAATTAATCTAACCATAAAGAAACCACCTGTTGGCACTGAAGAGTATTTGGTTAGTCCACCACATTCATAGTATTTTTTGGTACTTTTAGGGTCATGACTATTCAGATCTTTACTTGTATCAGCACTTGATTTTAAGGTCTGGCTAACTATATCTCGTAAATCTTTACCATCGAGATAATATGAAATTGATTTTTTATCCAATTTAAGTACTTCGCTTGATTCAAGGGCATAAATCGAATCAACGTCTCTACTTTTAATAGCATTAAATAGCTGGTCTGTAATAGTCTTGCAAATACTGTCAGTTTGCGATGTGGCTGATTGAGTAGCGATAGGAATAGAGGTATTGGAGCTAGAATTAATCCTATTGGTTGTAATTTTTTGTTGTCTTGGAAGAAAGGAAAGAAATGGGAAAGATCCCGAAACGGGGAGAAGATTAAAATAGTTAAATATTCCAAAGATGACTAAAAGACCTACTATTACACACGATACTTCAAGAAGACCTACTTCGATAAGAGCAATTGCTTTTAGTTTATTTTGTTTTTGTTCATTTGGCTGAGTTGATATCTCTGTCTTGGGTGGGGCGGGTGGCAAAGAAATTTGCTCATTCATAGTGTTATCGTAAAAGATAGGGAGTGAGGTTGTCAAGCAAAATTTATCAGGCTTTGACTGTAGCAAGCGCAAGATCTTGTTTGACAATTATTTTTTTAGGACCTATGAGCCTGAAAAATTCTTCCGACTCAATTGTTTCTTTTTTAAGAAGTTCCTCTGCCAAAAGATCAAGTTTTTTTCTAAGCTTAAGCAATATTGAAGCGGCTCTTTTATAAGCTGCGTCTGTTATTCTTTTAACCTGCTCGTCAATCTTTGCAGCCATTTCCTGAGAGATATTTGCCTGTTCATAAAAATGTCTTTGCTGTCCATCCAAATTAATAGGGCCCAATTCACTCATTCCCCACTCAACAACCATTGTTCTTGCCACCTCCGTGGCTTTTGCAATATCATCGGATGCTCCTGTTGTCATCTCCGAAAAAATTAAATTCTCCGCAGCTCTTCCTCCAAGCAACACGCTTATTTGCTCAATAAGCCTTGTTTTTGTTTCGTGAACATGCTCTGTTGGCTCCATCATTGTATGCCCTAAAGAAAGCCCTCGGCTAACGATTGAAATCCTATGAATTGGGTCCATATGCGGCATTTCCCAAGAAACTAATGCATGCCCTGCTTCATGATATGCTGTCATTTTTTTATCGTCTTCCGACTGAAGTCTCTTTTTTTCCGGTCCCAGTTTTACTTTTGTTGCGGCTTCTTCCAAATCTCTCATATCTATTGCTTTTTTTTCAAGCCGGGCTGCTAAAATTGCCGCTTCATTTAACATGTTTTCGATATCGGCCCCCGAAAAGCCGACTGTTCTTTTTGCAACCTTTTCCCAATCAACCGCCTTGTCAAAAGGTTTTCCTCTCGCATGAATTGCCAAAATAGCTTTTCTTCCAACAACATCAGGCATATCCAGCATAACTCTTCTGTCAAATCTTCCTGGCCTAATCAATGCAGGATCCAGAACATCAGGCCTATTTGTTGCCGCAATAACAACGAGTTGTTCTGTTGGGGCAAATCCATCCATCTCAACCAAAATCTGATTTAAAGTCTGCTCTCTCTCGTCATGTCCTCCCATTATTCCCGCTCCTCGCTGTCTTCCAATTGCATCAACCTCATCTATAAAAATTATTGCAGGTTGGCTTTTTTTTGCAGTATTGAATAGATCTCTCACTCTTGATGCTCCAACCCCAACTAACATTTCCATAAACTCGGATCCTGCCATAGAAAAGAACGGAACGTTTGCCTCTCCCGCAGTTGCCCGGGCCAAAAGAGTTTTTCCCGTTCCCGACGGACCAACCATTAGAACGCCCTTTGGAGTTCGGGCTCCCATTGCCTTATATTTTCCAGGGTTTTTAAGAAAATCTACAATTTCTGTAAGTTCTTGTTTTGCCTCATCGACTCCTGCAACATCTGAGAATCTTATTCTTGGAGTATCTTTTGAGAATAATTTTGCTCTTGATTGTCCGAAAGAAAAAATATTTTCCTGAGCTCCCCTGGCTTGTCTGAAGATAAAGTAGAAAAATGCGACCATTAATATTATGGGAAGAATGGAGGATATAATATTAACCCAGTTGTTTAAACCTGTTTCATCCTTAACTAAAACCTTTGTCTTGTCCAAAGACACGCCTGCATCTTTGAAAAGTTGATATGTGTTTACTCCCGGTTCTTTAAAACTTTGGACTGTCTTATCTTGCTCCTTAACTGTTAATTTATTATCGAGTATAGAAATTTCTTTAACTTTTCCTGCTTTTACATCGGAAATTACCTGAGAAAGCGGGACTGTCGTTACCTGTTCCAAAGGCGCCGTTGCGCTTAAAAAAAGAAATCCTGCAATGAGTACAAGAAATCCGTAGAGAAAAACATTTTTCCAAGAAGTATTGAGCTTTACTTTGAAGATTTTTTGTTTCTTACCGGTTTTTTTGCCGTTTGTCATAGAGAAGAGTATACCACACTAAAATGTTTTTGCCAATCCTAAAATGAAGCTAACTTATTTACAAATTACAGGAGACCCATTTTTTCTTTTACTTCTTTTAGAGTTTGGGAAGATTTACTTCTTGCATATTCAGCCCCTTCATCTAAAATTTGTCTTAAGGCTTTTTCATCATTTCTTGTCTTTTTATATTCCTCCCGAATCAAGCTCAACTTTTTATTTACGGCTGTTTCCAGCACTTTTTTAAATTCAGAATATGTTTTTCCTCTAAAACTTGTTTCTGCTTCTTGGGCAGATACTCCTGAGAAAACAGAATAAATGGTAAGTAGATTTGAAATGGCCGGCTTATCTTCTCTAAATACAATTTCAGATCCTGAATCCGTAACGGCTTTTGTTATTTTTTCAGAAACTGAATTTTCATCGTCTAAAAGATTTATTGTGCCCATCGGATCTTTATCGGACTTACTCATTTTTGATAGAGGATCCTGAAGGCTCATAATTCTTGCAGTTTCTTTTTGGATAATCGGAACAGGAAGCTTGAATGTTTCGCCAAATCTTGAATTGAATTTTTCTGCAAGATCCCTTGCAAGTTCTATGTGCTGTTTCTGATCTTCTCCCACTGGCACTTCATCAGTTTGGTAAAGCAAAATGTCTGCCGCCATTAGAACCGGGTAGTCAAAAAGCCCGACAGAAATATGCTGCTCTACTGCAACATAAATTCTTTGTGGAACTGCACTTTGACTTGTTGCCACTCTGGTAATCTTGCTACTTTTTTCTTTGAACTGAGTCATTCGCTCAAGTTGTCCGAAGGGAGTAATTGTATTCAAAATCCAGGCAAGAGAAGTATGATCGGGATTCTCCGATTGAACGAAGATGTGCGCTTTTTTAGGATCAATTCCACAAGCTAAATACAAAGCAGCA
>Ga0080064_1002960_pt1 | contig 26527 bp, 19 predicted proteins | sample Subgrocontami54m_FD_69260 | JGI IMG/M metagenome (GOLD analysis project Ga0080064, IMG submission 69260) | Subsurface groundwater microbial communities from S. Glens Falls, New York, USA - GMW46 contaminated, 5.4 m (SPADES assembly) (version 2) ...
AGCTACATCGATCCCGCCACATGGCCCGTACTGAACACCCCTCGCGAGGGATCGTGGTGGCCCGAGTGGGTGCGATGGCTTGGCGAGCGCTCGGGCCAGCCGACCTCGCCCCCCACCACGGGTGCGCCGGAGCACGGCCTGCCTGTGCTGGCGGAGGCGCCTGGCACGTACGTACTACACAGGTGAGCCCCAGCGCCGCCCACGATACTTAGCGCTTGGCGGCGCCGTCCGTAGTAACTCCCGCATCCCGCCGGGCGCACAATGACTCCACCTTCAGCAATGCCAAAGAGTGGAGCTCACAATACGAGATGAAGGCGAAGAATGATTGCAGCTGAGCGCAGCCCCCTTCAGCGCGGCCTCACGCGCCAGGATGCAGACAAGCGATTGGTTGAATACGGGCCCAATGCCCTGCCCGAGCCCCTCAGGGTCAGCCAGTGGCAACGATGGCTGCGCCAATTCAAAAGCCCGCTCATCTACGTCCTGCTCTTCGCCCTGATGTTGGATCTGGGCCTCTGGCTCTGGGAGGGCGCCGAGCGGCTGCCGGTGGAGTCCATTGCCATTGGCCTCATCCTGGTTCTCAACGCAGGTCTCGGCGCCTACCAGGAGGGCAAGGCCGAAGAAGCCTTGGCGCGCCTAAAGGCGCTTGCCATGCCCCTCGTATGGGTGGCGCGCGACGGTGTCCTTGTCCAGGCTCCAGCGAAAGAGCTCGTCCCCGGCGACATTGCGCGCATGGAGGCGGGTGACCGGGTCCCGGCCGATGGCACACTCGCCCTCGGTCAAGGGGTGACCGCCGATGAGTCGATCCTGACAGGCGAATCTCTGCCGATCGACAAGGAGCTCGGCGAAGAGCTTTTCAGTGGCACCCTCCTCGTCAGAGGCAAGGGTTACATCGAGGTGACCCGGACCGGCGCCAAGAGCACGATGGGGCGCCTCGCCACCATGATCGGCGGCATCGAGGCCAGTAAGACACCGCTGGAGCGCCGGCTTGGCGAATTCGGCAATCAGGTGGCCTTGGCTATCCTCGCGCTAGGTCTCGTCCTGACCATCGGTGGCGTGGTCGTCGAAGGTATCGGCCGCCTCGGCCAGGTGTTCCTGTTCTCGGTGGCACTGGCAGTCGCGGCGGTCCCCGAAGGCCTTCCCGCAGTGCTGACGCTCACCCTAGCGTTCGGCGTCGAGCGGCTTGCCAGGCGCAAAGCTATCGTGCGGCGGCTGAGCGCGGTGGAAGCCCTCGGGTCAGTTACTGTTATCGCCACGGACAAGACCGGCACACTGACCGAGAACCGAATGTACGTGCGCGCCGTCGACGCCACCGATCTCACGCGCGCCCTGCAGGCGATGGTGCTAGCCAACGACGCCGAGATCGGCACGCGCGTGGGGGATCCCCTGGAAGTCGCCCTGCTTGACCATGCGGCGAGCCAGGGCATGGATGCCAATCATCTAATCGACAGCCGGCCGAGGGTTTCCAGCCGCCCGTTCGACAGCGCCTACAAATTCATGCGCGTGACAGTCGAAGAAAACGGCCGGAGCGTGAGTTATCTGAAGGGCGCGCCCGAAGTGCTTATTGCGCGGAGCACACTGCCGGAAACGCAAAAACGCGAATGGGAAGCGAAGGTGATCGCGCATGCCAGAGAAGGCCATCGGGTAGTGGCGCTGGCTTGGCGCGGCGAGGAGAGCGAGGAAGGGGTGACGTTCCTCGGCCTGGTGCTCTTGTGGGACCCACCGCGTCCGGAAGTCCCCGATGCGCTGAGACGCGCCAGAGCTGCCGGCATTCGCGTGATGATGATCACCGGCGACCACCCGGCGACAGCTGAGGCCGTCGGCCGCGTCATCGGCATCGGCACGGACCGGGTGCTCACCGGGCAGGATATCGACCGGCTCTCGCCACAGGAGCTGCGCGAGGCGGCTCGCGTGGTCAATGTCTTTGCCCGCGTCTCGCCCGAGCACAAGCTGCGCCTAGTCGAGACGCTCAAGGACCTGGGCGAGATCGTCGCCGTCACGGGGGACGGGGTGAACGATGCGCCCGCGCTGAAGCGCTCGGACGTCGGCGTCGCCATGGGCCAGCGCGGCAGCGACGTCTCGCGCGAGGTAGCCGATGTCGTGCTCATGGACGACAACTTCGCAACCATCGTCGCCGCCATCGAGGAAGGGCGCAACATCTACGAGAACATCCAGAAGTTCATCCGCTTCTTCTTCTCCACGGACCTTGCGCTCATCCTTCTCATCACGGCGGGTCTCGGATTGGCCTTCCTGCTCGGCATCAAAGACCCGGCGGGCGGCACGTTCCTGTTGCCGCTCACTGCGGTTCAGCTGCTCTGGATCAACTTCGTCGCCGACGGCCCTCCGGCGTTGGCGATGGCGCTCGACCGCAACCCCGGCGTCATGGATCGGCCGCCTCGCCCGCCGGCCGCCAAGCTCCTCGATGGCGCCTCTCTGCGCTTCGTGGCGATCAGCGCGGCGGCCAAGGCTCTCGTGGGCGTCGCGATCATTGCCGCTATGCCCCGGCTCGGCTACTCGCTCGAGGAAACGCGGACGTCGCTGTTCGTCTACGAATCCGTGTTGCAGCTGGTGTTCGCCTATCCCTCGCGCCGGATCGGGCTCCCGCCTCTTCCCAATATCTGGATTCACCTTGCCATCTGGCTCGGCGTCGGCCTGCAAGCTCTTACGCTCATCGTTGCGCCGCTGCGAACGCTGCTCGGTCTTGTGCCGATCAGCGGGGTGATATTCGCCACCATCATGCTGGCAGCGCTGTTGACGTGGGGTCTGGCAGAGCTCGCCTGCCGATGGGCGATCGACGTTGGTCCACGGCAGTCAAAGGATGCCGCGCCAGCCACATGGACGGTACGACGTTGACGCTCATCAAGGCCGCAGGATGCATGTCGTCGATCATGCTGTGGCAAGGTCGTGGAGGTTGCCATGTACAAGCACATTCTGATTGCAAGCGACGGGTCGGAGCTCGCCGAGCGGGCCGCCGTTCAAGGGCTCGAGCTGGCCACGGCTCTCAAGGCCAAGGTGACGGCTGTCACTGTGACGGAGCCTTGGACGGCGGTTGTCACCGGAGAAATGGCTCTGGGCTTCCCATACGCAGAGTACGAGAAGACCGCAGCAGAGAATGCCGCCCGGACCAAGCTGTTCCTCGGCAGTCAGGCAACGAAGGTGCTGACGCTCAGCACGGCTCCGGTTCTCATTTGCCGCTGAGCGCTTCGCGGGCGACCCAGCTGTCACCAACCTTATGGTAGCGCTTCTTCACGGCTGCCCAAGCGACGCGATGCGCAATCCCTTCGCGACCAACCGCCCCATAGGTTTGCCACGCGTGATTGAACGCGCTCCTGTAGATGTCTTGGGCGTGATCGGGCAGGTGCTTGCGCACAGACGCCGGCAGATCTTCATTGGACGCGTAGGGCATTGGCACACTCACCTTCGTCGCCTGTCCCGCAGCCGCACGATCAATGGGCCATGCGTCACGCTATTCCCGTCGCAGAGCCTCTATCGGATCGAGGCTTGCTGCGCGCCGGGCCGGAAAATACCCGAATACAATCCCGACCAATGCCGAAAAGGCAAACGCGATCACGACAATGGTCGGGTCGACCAGGAAGGGCACCTGCAATGCGGAGGTGGCGAGCCATGCCAGCAGAAGACCCAGCAGGATGCCAATCAGTCCGCCGAACAGCGACAGCACCTGGATTTCCATCTGCCTCAGGTCCTCGGCAATGGAGAAGAGGACAGGTGCCTGTAGCCCCGATGAGCTTTTTTGCCGTCGTCCATGTGCCTGATGGATTGGGGTACGACTATGCGTCTTAGCAACTACGACCAGCTCGTTGTGGGCGTTGCCCGGCAAATGGGAGGTCGGTCCAAGAGGCGCTTCATCGCTCGCATCGAGGATCCCATTACCGGTCAGAGTCGCGATTGAGACGCAGACGTGTCTAGCCGGCGACCGCATGCTCATAGATGTCCTCTTCCTGCGCATTATGCAGGCGCACGAGGGCTTCGATCGCCTCGATGACACGCTGCGCGTCCCTGATCAGATATCTATCGGCATCCGTGGGCGTCAGGTCTGTCGCAAGTCGATCGAGGAGCCGCGCCAGGTGCAGAATCTCCCGATGGGCTCGGCTCATCGCGCCGAGGCCGTGGCCGTCCGTCAAGAACTTGGCGAGGCGGGGATAAACGTTGTTCTCGTCGGAGCGCTCATGCTCAACGATTTGTCGTGCCACTAGCCGATTGGCTTCAGCGATCAGCGTGACCGCAGCCGTGGGCTCAGCGTCGTCCAGTCCATCGGCGATTTCCCTCAGCCGATTGAGGGTCGCATCGAGCCGCTCATGCTCCTGGCGCAGGGCCGTGGCCGTCGCGGAAGGCATGGGCGTGCGCCCGAATGCGTGGCCAGGCGTCAGAGCTCTGAGCGCATTGAGGATCACGGCCACATCGATCGCCTCCTGGGTCAGCGCTCCAGCAACGGGTGACAGCCAGCCGAACGCGGCAAAGCCCATGGCTACCCCTGACATGGCCATGCCCGCTCCAATGCTTTGCACGGCAATGGCGCGGGCCCGCTTGGCGATGACAACGGCTTCCGAGACCCGATCGAGGCGATCCACGAGAATGACCACGTCGGCAGCCTCCGACGATGCGCTGGCCCCTCTGGCTCCCATGGCGATCCCGACGTCTGCCGCAGCGAGGGCGGGCGCATCGTTGATGCCGTCGCCGACCATCAGCGTTGGGTTCAGACGTTGCTCCGTTGCGACGGCGTCGACCTTGTCGGATGGCACACGGTCGGCAAGGACGGCATCGAGATCGAGAGCCGCACCAATCGTTTCGGCTGCATCCGCACGATCTCCGGTGACCATCACGATCCGCGACACGCCAGCTTTGCGAAGCATCTGCACGGCGTGAGGCGTCTCGCGCCTGAGCTCGTCACCGAGCAGCAGGGCGCCAATCGTTCGGCCGTCGACGGACACGAATACACTCAACGCCGAGCGCCAGGATGCGCGGCGCAGCACGCGTAAGGCCCAATCCTCGGGCTTGCGAACGCCATGGACCAGCTGGTGGGACCCGACGCAGACCTTGCGACCCCCGACCCGTCCCTCGAGCCCGGACCCCATGGTTTCGTGGATGTCCTCGGGCGGCTCCAGGACAAGCCCTTTTGCGAGTGTGGCCTCGACGATCGTGGCCGCCACGACGTGATGTGATGCCTGCTCCAGGGAGCCCGCCAGCCGCAGCACCTCGTCGGGGCTCTCTTCGGGCGCCGCCTCTACAGCGATGAGACGCGCTCCGCCGACTGTCAGCGTGCCCGTCTTGTCGAACATGACGGTACGGGTGCGGGCGAGCGCCTCCAGGGGCCCGCCGCCTTTGATGAGGATTCCGTTCCTTGCCGCCTGGGAGACACCAGCGATGAATGCCACGGGCGCCGCCAGGATAAGTGGGCAAGGCGTCGCTGCGACCAGCACCGCGAGCCCTCGTATCGGATCTCCTGCGAGGAACCAGGCGCCACCCGCGACGGCGAGAGTGACGGGCAGGAGTAGGAGGGCATAGCGGTCCGCCAGACGGATGAACGGCGCCTTCGCGGTCTGCGCCGCGGTCACTAGCCGCACGATGCCCGCATAGGTGCTCTCGCCTGCCGTCGCGGAAGCGCGCATCTCGAAGGTCTCGCCGGCATTGAGCGTGCCGCTGCGTGCGGCCTCGCCCCTTCGACGGCTAACCGGGGTCGGCTCCCCGGTCAGCGCCGCCTCGTCGAGCACGGCGCCCGGGCCGGCGATGACGCCGTCTACGGGGACGATCTCGCCGGCGCGCACCAGTATGGCATCGCCGACCTCGACCTCATCGATGGCGACGTCCTCGACTCCCCGTTTGCTCCTGCGGTGCGCAACCCTTGGCGCGCGGTCGACCAAAGACTTGAGATCGCGCTCGGCACGCGCCACGGCGTAGTCCTCGAGCACATTGCCTCCGGCATACATGACGGCGACCACGACGCCTGCCAACGTCTCCCCGAGCACAAGAGCGGCCGCCATCGACACGAACGCAATCGCGTCCACGCCCACGCGCCCTGACACAAAATCGCGCACCATCGAAATCAGGAGACCCACAGCAACCGGAATGGTACCGAGCGCCCAGATCCACGCTGCTTCGCCGGCGCGTCCAAGGCCCCACATGACGAGGCCAAGGGCGAGGGCCACAAGGGCAACGAGGATCAAGGCACGCCGCGACACGCGTTCGATGTTCATTGTGGGCACGAATGTGTCTCCGGGAGACTTCAGGAAGCCGGCGCCCTAACCACCAGTAGCCGCCGCCCAGCTGCGGCGGCTAAATCGCTATCCGAATTGGCACAGACCACACTTGGCGACAACCATGCACTACGTACTGATATTTCAACTGACATGTCTCTTGGCGGCAGCCAACACGGCACCGCTCCTTGCGAAACTGGTCTTTGGAAATCGACTGGCACAGCCGCTCGATGGCAACGTCGCGTTCCCTGATGGTCGTCCCTTGCTTGGCAAATCAAAGACAATACGCGGAATCTTTGCCGCTCTGGCATTGACGCTCGTACTTGCCCCCATTGTTGGCTTGGCCTGGACGACTGGGCTCCTGGTTGGAGCCACCGCCATGGCAGGAGACCTTCTCTCCAGCTTCCTGAAGCGGCGACTCAATCTGCCTCCCAGCAGCAAGGCCACCGGGCTTGATCAAATACCCGAGTCACTGATCCCGCTTCTTGCATGTCGCGAGGTGGTTGATCTGTCAGCAGCAGACATTGCCGTGGCCGTGGGCGTGTTTTTTGTCGGTGAGATCGTCCTTTCCCGCCTCTTCTATGCTCTGAAGCTGCGCGAGCGACCATATTGACCCGCAACGGCCACGCGGATGAGACCGCCTGACGGCGTCAATCCACCCATACATGCCCAGTGACACCTTTGAGCCAGGCGGGATGGAGCTCTCACCATTCAGGGCAGACTTCGTACTGTGAGATGCATATTGGCGATTGATTGCCTCCTCCGCCTTGGCATTGGCAGCAACGATCGCTTCCGCAGCATGGCCCACGCCGATCGATGTCACCACCTGCTTTGCTCCCTGCTCGCGCGCTCGGTTTTCTGCCGCCTGCAGGATTTCCTCGGCGACTCGTTTCATCATCTCAGCCTCAATGGCGTCGATGTGCTCGATACGCGCGTACTCGTACAGCTCGGGCGGAATGCGGGCAGGACCGGGGGATGCGATGACGTGCAGAATGATGAGCTCTGCACCATACTTGTTGGCGAGATCCGCCGCACAATCCACCGCGCGGTTGGCATGTCCGGATCCATCAACAGGCACGAGAACCTTCTTGAACATCAGCTGTCTCGTTTTTAGACCTCGAGCTGTGCATCGGCGCGGCGTCCAATTTTGATGAGGTGGACGGCGTAGAGCGCGGTCATCTGTAGTGGCCCTTGGGTCTCCTGATCGGGTCTGAGACGGAAGCCGGTCTCGCGGAGGCGAACCTTGTGGCTGAATGACCGGGTCGCGGCTTGCGACTTCGCATCGACGGCTTGGGTCGCTCGACGAGCTCGACGGCCCGGCCAACACTGAGCCCTGAGCAGGAATACCTGTGGAAACCGCCTCGGATGCTGGCGCCACGCGATTGATCCCACCGGACTGCGCTGCCTACCGTTCAGGCATGTTGAAAGATTCGAACGGGATGGTCGAGCAAGACTCGACGCTTCATGGCTCATCGAGGCGACGCGCCACGGAGAAGCTTGCCGTGGCCAAGAAAGCGCGATCCCGCGCCGTCCTCGATCGGCCTCCACAGCTGCAAGGCTGGAACACCACCGACGAGGGGGAGATCGAGCTCCGGCGCTGGCGGGGACGCACCGAGGTCGCCACAGTCGAGCCGGTAAGGCCGAAGCATCCGATCTTCGGCACGTTTCGCGTGCGTTCGGAGAGCGGTAGCACCTACGAGGTCGAGATTCGCAGCCTCGATTGCCACGTCAACTCCTGTGGATGCATCGACCATCGTGTCAATCGCCTTGGCACCTGCAAGCACATCGAAGGCGTCATCGCCGTGCTGCGCCGGCGGGATGCGGCGGCGTTCGACGAGGCAGCAGCAGCGGGCAACGCACGCGTAGAGATCTTTCTGAACCGCCGCGAAGCACCATGCCCGACGATCATGTGGCCCGCCACCCGGGGCGGTAGGCGAGCGGCGCGGGATTGGCTGCAACCGTTCCTGAAATCCGACGGTGAGCTCAACGCCGATCCTGGCAAGATCGCCGCCCTGTTGGCTGCGTGGCAGTCTGCACCCGCACCGGCGCGCCGGAGCATCCGTATTTCCTGTCATTTCGGCCCGTGGCTGGAGCGGGAGGAGCGCCAGAGATCGCGCGTGAAGGCCCGCGTGAAGTTCCTGGGCGACGTCAAGCGCGGCAAGGCGAGCTTCGATCTCGTGCGGCACCCGCTGTTGCCCTACCAGCGTGAGGGCATGATGCACCTCGCCTTCGGCGAGCGCACTCTGCTGGCCGACGAGATGGGGCTCGGCAAGACGGTGCAGGCGATAGCGGCGTGCGAGCTTCTGGCCCGGCGCAAGAACATCGCACGCGTGCTGGTGGTGTGCCCGGCCTCGCTCAAGGCCGAATGGGAGGAGCAGATCGCGCGCTTCACCGATCGGCCGGCAAAATCCGTGTTCGGACCGCGTCCGCAACGGCTGGCGGCATATGGCGAGCCCGTGTTCTTCAATATCGTCAACTACGAGCAGGTGCTCACCGACGTCGACGACATCAACGCCATCCTCGTGCCGGATGTCGTCGTGCTCGACGAGGCGCAGCGCATCAAGAACTGGCAGACAAAGACGGCGCGGGGCGTGAAGCGGCTGCGCTCGCCCTATGCCTTCGTGCTGACCGGCACGCCGCTGGAGAACCGGATCGACGAGCTCTATTCCATCGTCCAGTACCTCGATCCCGAGCTGGTCGGGCCACTGTTCCGCTTCAACCGCGACTTTTATGAGCTCGACGCGCGCGGCCGCCCCGTCGACTACAAGAACCTCGCGCAGCTGCGCGATCGCTTGGCGCCCGTCATGCTTCGGCGGCGGAAAGCCGAAGTGGAGACCGAGCTGCCGGGGCGCTCGGTCACGAATTATTTCGTGGCGATGGCCGACGAGCAGCGACTGCGCTACGAGGAGTACAGCGTGAAGGCGGCCCGCCTAATCGCGCAGGCGCAGCGTCGGCCGTTGCGTCCGGAGGAATTCGAGCGGCTACAGAAGCACCTCGCCTGCATGCGCATGATCTGCGATACGCCGGCAATCCTCGATCCCACGTGCCGCATCTGCCCGAAGCTGGAAGAGCTCGAGCGCGTGCTCAGCGATCTGCTCGAGGAGCCGGATCGCAAGATAATCGTGTTCTCCGAGTGGGAGCGGATGCTGGCGATGGTCCGCGAGTTGGCGGCAGAAATGGGAATCGAGGCTGCGTGGCATACCGGCTCGGTGCCGCAGCAGCGCCGGCGCGCGGAGATCGTGCGCTTCAAGCAAGACCTCGCCTGCCGGCTGTTCCTGTCGACCGATTGCGGCAGCGTCGGCCTCAATCTGCAGGTGGCGAGCGCAGTGGTCAACGTCGACCTGCCATGGAACCCGGCGAAGCTCGAGCAACGCATCGCGCGGGCCTGGCGCAAAGGTCAAAAGCGCGGCGTGACGGTCGTCAACCTCGTCTGCGAGGACTCGATCGAGCACGGCATGCTGCATCTGCTGGGCGCCAAGCAGGCGCTGTCGGACGGCGTGCTCGACGGCCAGGGCGACCTCGCAGCGCTGAAGATGCCGTCAGGCCGCGGCGCCATGATTGAGCGGATGCAGACGCTGATGCGTGCCGGCGAGAAGTCTGCGGCGTCGCGCGTCGTGCCGAAGGCACGCCTCCGGCATGACGTGCCGCCCGATGAGACCATCGCCGATGATCTTTTGCGCCGCTATGGCGATCGAGCCTTACTGGTCGAATCGCGTCAGGCACGCGGCGGCCGCTTGCACATGCTGGTCGTGCTCGACGTCGATCACGCCGTTCTGTCGGCAGAGGCGAAGCGGCTCGTTGCGACGGATGCCGGCGGACCATCAGTCGAGGTGATCGATCCGTCAACCTGGCGGGTCCTGCAACGCATGCAGGCGAGCGGCGTTTTGCAGCTCGTGGGCGACTCAGCGCGCATTCTGCATCAGGCGCTGCAGCTGACAGAGAGTGATGAAGCCGCACGGCTCGCTATGGCGCGTGCGGCAGAACTTCGCTCGCAGGCCGAACGCGCTCTGCGCAAGGCGCAGGTGCTGGCAGCCGGCGGGTTCCCGGAGGAGGCACCGCCGCTACTCTTGAAGGCGATCGGACATGGTGGTGCGGCCAGGCTCGCGCAACTTGGCGAACTGCCTACCGATATCTGCGCCGCGACGCCGGCCCAGATCCGTGACCTGGTCGATCGCAAGGCTCTACCTTTGCAATTGCTGGCCACTTTCGAGACAGCACTTTCGGGAGCGCCATCCGGCAGCGAATTGGAGCGTCTCTTGAGAGCGACGGCCGAGGCAATTGCCAGCTGCTTTGAATGCACAAACGCGAACTCGATATAGGGCATGGCATCGGTCTCGATTTGGGTTCTCTGGCTTGTCGGCGACATAGTCCTTCACGATCGTAATGCCACCCGTGAAGCCGTGCTCGTCACAGCTTGATCGCCACTGGGTAGCGTTCACCCGATTCCCCTGCTAACTAACCAGCCCAGGTTCGCAGCCCTGGGCCCTGGGCCATGGAGCGAACCCGCCCGCGGCGGTTCAGCGCTGGAACGGAACGGCGAACTCGAGCCGGTTGATGTCGGGGTTCATCACATTGCCGTTTACGGCTATCAGTGCGGACAGGGTATAGCGTCCGGCCGACAGCCGGTCGCCGAGATCTATCTGGAAGCTTGCTTCGGCGCCGAGCGCCGCAACGCCAGCGAGAGCCACTCGCCCATCCGCATCGGTCACCAGGTAGCGGCATTCCGGCGCCGCCCGCCGCAACACCTCGGGCGGCACCGACTTGAGGGCCAAGCGCACCAGCCGATAGCTGCGCTGGAACTTTTCGACGATCTCGATGTCGCCGGTGAGGTTGAGACGGGCCCCGCTCCATTCGGCCCTGGTGATGAAGCCACGTCGGGGAATGGCGTAGGCATCGTAAGAGCCCACACCCAGCGGATAGGTGAGGTCGCGGAACGCCTCCAGCGTCACGCCGTCCCCCGACCAGCCTTTGAGCTTGTAAGGACCGTTGGTCACCAGGAAATGACCGCTGGCCTTGTGGAAGGCCGATAGCGCGGCCCAGCGCCGGCGCGCGTCGTCGCCGCTGACGCGCCCCTGCAGGGCCCCCGGCGTCTTGCCTTCGCGCTCGAAGTCCGCCGCGAGCGCAGCGAGCCTGGCGCCGAGTTCCCTGGAGCGGACGAGATCGAGCCACGGCACGCCGCGCCGCTGCGCCTCCCCGGCCGAGAACGCCGCCCAGCCGCGCCCCACCGCCTCCTCCATCAGCACCAGCACGTGCCAGGGCAGCGTGCTCCAAGGCGGGGCCAGGACGGCGCTCCATTCGGGCTCCTCCGGCGCGACCGCCAGATAGACCTCGACGGTGAAGACCTCGCGCACGAAATTGACGTCGCCGACGCGGAAGGACTTGGACGCGGCATCGACCCCGGCGACGCGCACACCGAGCAGATGCTGGCGCAGTGGCGCAGTGGCGGCGTCGATGAAGGGGTCGTAGTGCAAGGTTTCGCCAGTGCCCCGAACGCCCCAGCGGTAGGCGAAGGCGTAGGCATAGAGGAGATCGGCAGGGCTGGTTTTCGTGCCGTCGTGAAAGGCCGAGCCCAGCACCTTGTAGGTCAGCTTGAGCCTGGCGGTTCGCCCCGGCCCCACCGCCAGCAGGCGCCCGCTCTGCGCTTCGGGCAGAACAGCGTCCGCAGGGATGGCAACGGTATCCGTCGCCGCCGCGGTCGGCTCGGCGGCGGCGCGGCTCTCGGTGATCGGCTCGGCGGTGATCGAGAGCCCGACGAAGGTGTAGACCACCATCAGCGCAGTCAACGGCACCTGCGTGCCGAGCGCCACGCGGGCGGGCGCAAAGGTGGCCATCGCGCGGACGTGCCCCAGATAGACGGCGGACACGTGGCCCACGACGATGGCGCCGAGCGCCGCGTACCAGGCGAAGCGGGCGCCGGCGACGGCGATGTCGACGCGGTACCCGGCCGTGCCGAGGACATTCCAGCCGCGCCCGAAGGGATCGGACAGCAGCGGGATGATGTATTGCCCCTGCACCAGCAGGAACACCAGGTAGTGCGCCACGTGATAGCCGATGGCGATGGGGATCAGCGTAAGAGCGAAGCTGCGCGCGACCTCGAGCGGCGGGGGGCTGCCGGACGCCACCCAGCTCATGATGGCGCAGATACCGAGATAGGCGCCCAGAAACAAGAGCCAGAACGCGGGCAGGCCGACGCTCCTGATGGCGAGCTCGCCCAGCCCCGGCCAGCGGCCGCGCAGCGCGCCTTCGAGCGCCGCCCACTCGCCGGTGCCGATCAGCCCGTCGTAGAGCACGCTCGACAGCAGCAGCAGCGCGAAGGCCATCAGCGATGGCGACACCGGTTTGGGGTCGAGCAGCCCGGCACCGAATGGGCGCAGCAGCAGACGCCCGTCCTTCGCTTCGGTGGGGGCAAAGCGGGCGAAGGTGCCGAACACCAGCGAGAACACCTCGCCGTTCTGCAGCCAGACGTCGCGGCTGAAGAGCAGCATGCCCGTCCAGGTGAGCGCCGAATAGGCGATCGCCAGCCAGGCGATGTGGACGGGAGACGCCGCGTTCGGGTAGACGAGCTCGGTCCAGGAGAAGGCCAGCAGCAGAAGGCAGGCCGGCCATACACCCAGCGCTTGCGGGTAGGGCAGGCCGGCCCCCTGCTCGCCGCGCCCGCCGAGGCGCCGGTGGAGCCATTGGGCGCCATCGAAGACGGTGCGCCAGGGGTTGACGAGGGCCCAGACGTCGCCGGCGAACGCGGCAATGTAGGCGAGGCCGACCCACCAGATGATCCACACCAGCGTGGGCGCGATGTTACGGTAGGGGTTCTGGTCGCCGAAGAGGCCGGCCAGCACCGTGACAGTGAACAGAGCGAGCGCGGCCAGCCGCAGCGCCAGGACTATGGCCGGATGGGCGATGATGCGCCCGAGCGGGGTGGCGAGCAGGTCGAGCCCAGCCCGGCTGCGCGGCGCGACGCGCGTTCGGCGCACGAACAGCCCGAAGACGATGAACGACAGCGCGACCGCAGCCGCGCCGCCGAAGAGATAGAGTCCGAGCGGCAGAGGCAGCTCGTAGCGCTGGCCGAAGCCGTGCGCGCCGGCCGGCGTCGCCGCGGCGCACGCGGCCGCCACGAGGCTAGCGTGGGCGAACCTCGATGCGGACAAGCGGGGCCTCACCATGCGAATGGCCACCCTTGGCGCTGGGCTTGATCTCCTCGACCGGGAACCGTCCCGTGGCGCGGGCCGTGAACGCCATTTGTGCGACCGCGCCCGGCTGCACCTCGAGCTCGATGTCGTAGCCGTGCAGATGCAGGGCGATCGGCCGGTCCGTGGTCCAGCGCAGCCTGACGGCATCGCCCTGCTTGACGCGGATCAGCCGCATGTTCTGCGCCACCCGGCCCTTCTCGATCTTGAGGTCGAAGGCGACCTCGGGCGTCTGTGCAGCGGCGTTGCTGGCAAGACCTGCGAACCCACCAATCAACATCACGACAGCGAGCAGCAGCGCACTGCGCCTCCCCATCGAGGGGGCGGCAGTCGTGCGTACGGTTTGCCCGAGCAATTTCATGGCTTTGGTGAGACCTCGACTTCGGACATGCGGTTGAGCGTCCAGGTTGCGTCGTTGGGCGTGGGAATGGCCGCCGTATCGCCGATGGCAAACCACATGAGGCGCCCAAACTCATCGGTGAAGCCCCCGATCGGGTTCCATGCGTTTGCGGGACGCGCCTCCAGCCCCAGCTGCAGCCAGCCGTTCCAGGGGAAATCCTTGAGCTTCACGGTGCGCAGGAACATCGGCGAGGCAAAGCCCTCGAGCGCGTCGAACGAGAGGTTCTCGATGCCGGCCGAGAACCCGGCATTGAAGTATTCGTGCTTCACCGTGTAGCCGGCGACCATCGTGCGGCAGCCCGACGCCAGCACGCGCACGAGCTCCCGCTCCAGGTTGATGCGCTCCACCGCCCCCTCATAGGCGACGGCCTGCAGCCGCTCGACCACGGCGTCCGCCTCTTGCTTGTGCGCCGGCTCGGCTATCGACGCCCCGAGCAGGCGGTAGGCCTGATACCAGCCTGTCCTCACCCAGCGCGGCCCCAGCCAGCCGTTCAGCGCCAGCGTGCTTTCGGCCACGAGGGTGGAGGCGCTCACCGCCTCGATGGCGGCATCCCAGGACGCGCCTTCGGTCACCCAATCCGGGCGAACGAGGCTTCGCGCCAAGTTGCCGGCGGCGCGCACCTTGACGTCGCCGGACAGCCGGGGCGCAGCGAGCAGGCGCTGCCGCGCGGCCTCGGCGCGATCGGCGTGCTCGAGATAGTCGCCGTGCAAGGGCGTCACCGGATAGGGATGGACGATCAGTCCGCCGCCCCACGTGCCCATGTCGCGCACGATCCCGGCGGCAGCGGCGCAGGCCGAGGCCTCGTCCTTGGCGACGGCCGACTCCGGGTTGAGCCGGACGATCACGAACGAACCCAGCGACTGCACGGTCCCGATGCCATCGGGGGGCGTGGCAGCAAATCGCGGGGCGCCACCGATATAGGCGTGCAGCTTCCCCGCGGCCATCAGCTCGGCCGCGCGCTGCGGCGCCATCGCGGCGATCTCGATCTCGTGGGGATAGTAGGAGGGATAGACCGACTGCTCGTGGCCGCTGCGCGCCACCGGCGCGACCAGCAAGGCCGCCGTCGTCACAATGAGGGCACGCCGCACGTCCATCGCCAACTTCCACGCTTCATCAGGGACGCTGGCATCTAAGCAGGTTTGCCGAGCCTGGCCAACGCTCGGGCGCTTTGGCCAACCGCTCGAGTCCGCTTTCTGCGACTTGCGGCTGAACGCCCCACGTGACAGGGTCGGTCATGACCCGAACATGCTGGAAATTCGTTTCGGCTCTTCCTTCTGCTTTAGTCTAACGAAAGCAGAAATACTCACGGTGCTGCGCCCTCACCCACCACCCTGAAAGGCGCCCAAAAAACGGTAGGCGTCTCTTCAGCGTCCCCCCTTGTCGATCAACGCGAGCATCGACTGGCGCATAGCCTCGGTGCGCCCAATTCTCTTGTCGGATGCCATCCTCCTCACCGCGCCTGTTCGATGGTGTTACTTGGCGCATAGCAGCCGTCTCTGCTCAGCAAACCCCTTTCGCGGCCCTGCCATCAATGCATAATCTCGCCGCTGAAGTCATTCGGTCACGAGGAGGAAACCATGAGCGAAGTCGACGGCGCTACCCTGATGGCGAGGAGCCTCAAACAGCAGGGCATCGATCACCTGTTCGGGGTGGTTGGCTTTCCGGTCGGCCCGATCGCCGAAGCGGCGCAGAAGGAAGGCGTTGCCTATATCGGCATGCGTAACGAGCAGGCCGCCTCCTACGCGGCGCAGGCCTACGGCTATATGACCGGCCGTCCCGGCGCCTGCATCGTCGTGACCGGCCCAGGCGTGGTGCACGGTCTGGCCGGCCTCGCCAATGCCCAGCAAAATTGCTGGCCAATGATCCTGATTGGCGGCGCCTCAGAGACCTATCGCGGCGGCATGGGCGCTTTCCAGGAAGAGCGCCAGGTGCTGATCGCCTCGCCGTTCTGCAAGTTCGCACACGGCATCGAGAGCGTCCAGCGCATCCCCTATTATGTCGAGATGGCAACCCGGAACGCGATCTATGGCCGCCCCGGCGCCACCTATCTCGACATGCCCGACGACATCATCACTGGCAAATGCGACGTCGACAAAGTCGTCCAGGTCGAGCGCGCGCCCGACCCGCCGCGCATGGTGGCGCCGATGGAGAACATCGAGGCGGCGCTGAACCTGCTCGAACGGGCCGAGCGGCCGCTCGTTCTCGTCGGCAAGGGCATGGCCTGGTCGCGCGCCGAGGACGAAGTCCGCGCCTTCATCGAGCGTACGCAACTGCCTTTCCTGCGTTCGCCGATGGGCAAGGGCGTGATGCCAGACGACCATCCGCTGTCGGTCGCGGCGGCGCGCACGCTGGCGCTGCAGAACGCCGACGTCGTCTTCCTGATGGGCGCGCGGTTCAACTGGATCTTTCATTTCGGCCAACCGCCGCGCTTTGCGAAGGACGTGAAGGTCATCCAGCTCGACATCGCGCCCGAGGAGATCGGCCATAACAAGAAGACGGAAGTGCCGCTGGTCGGTGACGGCAAGGCAATTGTCCGGCAGCTCAACCAGGCGCTCGCGGGCCGCCAATGGTTCCATCCGAAGGACGCGCCGTGGCGGCAGATGATTACCAAGAAGGCGGCCGAGAACGCGGCGCAGATCCAGCCGCAGATCGACGACGACAAGGGGCCGGCCAATTATTTCCGCGCCTTGCGCGACGTCGCCGCCTGGATGCCGAAGAACGCGATCCTCAGCGCCGAGGGCGCCGGCACGATGGATATCGGCCTCACCCAATTACCGAGCTTCAACGCTCGCTCCTGCCTCAACGCCGGCACCTACGGCACGATGGGGGTCGGCCTCGGCCACGCCATCGCCGCCTGCGTCGTGCATCCGGACCGACCGGTCATCCACCTCTCGGGCGACTCGGCGATCGGCTTTTCGGGCATGGAGATGGAGACGCTGGTCCGCTACAACTTCCCGGCCAAGATCGTCGTCTTGAACAATGGCGGCATCGGCCCCGGCATGCCGGAGATCCCCGAAAACCCGATGTTCAACATGAAGCCCAACGCGCTGATTTACGGCGCCCGCTATGACAGGGTGATGGAGGCCTTCGGCGGCAAGGGGTTCTTTGTCGAGGACCCGAAGGACCTGCGCGGCGCCCTCGACGAGGCGATGAACTTCCGCGGCCCCGCCCTCGTCAACGTCGTGCTCTCGCAGGGCTCCGCCCGCAAGCCGCAGCCGTTCCGCTGGCACAGCTGATTTGGTGACAGGGCGAAATCGATGTTGGCGCGGCGACGCAGATTTGCTCTTGCTCAGCCGCGCAGCGCCCGCACCACCTTCTCGTCGGCCAGCGCATCCTTCGGCGTGCCGTGGAAAATGATCTCACCACGATCGATGGCATAGAGCCGGTCGCCAATGCGAGTGGCCGCTGCCAGATGCGATTCCGCCATCAGGATCGAAATGCCCAGCGCCTTGATCTTCATGACGGCTTCCGTGAAGCGGTTGACGATCACGGGCGCCAGGCCCTCGAAGGCCTCGTCCAGCAGCAGCAGCGTCGGCGACAGCATCATGGCGCGCGCCACCGCCACCATCTTGCGCTGGCCGCCGCTCAAGTGCAGGCCCTGGCGGGCAAGCAGGTTCTTGACCTCCGGGAATACGGCAAAGGCCTGCTCCTCGGGATCGACTTGGCTGCCCCCGCGCTTCTTGACGACCTCCTCGCCCAACCAGCGGCTGATCATGAGGTTCTCGCCCACCGACAGCTCGGGGAACACGCCGCAATCTTCGGGCGAATAGCCGATGCCGCGCCGCGCCCGCTCGTGCGGGGGCAGCCGTGCCAGATTCTCGCCGTTGAGCGTGATCTGGCCGGCCCTGACGGGCAGAAAGCCCATGATGCTCTCGATCGTCGTGGTCTTGCCGGCGCCGTTGCGGCCGACCAGGCAAACGACCTCCTGGGCGCCGACCTCGAGCGACACCCCGTGCAGGATGTGGGCCGGGCCGCGGTAGGTGTCGATCGCCTTGACCTCGAGCACTTAGGTCAATCCTTTCGTGTAAACGCGTCGGGGCCGGAGGAGCCCAGCAGGATCATGGCAACCTGCTCGTTGTTCCTGATCTCGTCGGGCGTGCCCTGGGCCAGGATGGCGCCCTGGGCCATGACGACGATGCGGTCGGAATACTTGAAGACCACGTCCATGTCGTGCTCGACGATCACGGCCGTGATGCCCTCGCCGCGCACCACGGAGGCGATGGTGTCCATGATCTGGCCCTTGTCGCGCGTGGAAACCCCGCTGGTCGGCTCGTCCAGGAACAGCAGCTTGGGCTTCAGCGCATAGGCCAGCGCCACATCGAGCAGCTTGCGCTCGCCCTGGGCCAGATCGCGGGCGTTGTCGTCGCGCTTTGCCGCCAGGCCGAACTGGGCGAGGACGTTGTCGGCCTCGGCGGTGACGGCGTGGTCGAGATGGGCGAGCGAGCCCAGATGCGCGGTCTTGCCCTCGCGCGAGAAGATCGCCAGCGCCACGTTGTCGAAGGTGGTGAGATCGTCGAACACGTTGACCAGCTGGAAGCTGCGCGCAATGCCGGCCCTGACGCGCTGCGTCACGGACAGGCGCGTGATGTCCTCGCCCCTGAAGATGATCTTGCCCGAATCGGGGCTCAGAAGCGCGCTGATGACATTGATGAGCGAGGTCTTGCCGGCGCCATTGGGGCCGACCAGGGAGACGAACTCGCGCTCCTCGATGGAGAGGTTGACGTTGTCGACGGCGCGGGTCTCGCCGAAATAGCGCTTGAGGTCGACGGTCTGGAGGAGCGCCATGTCATCTCCTCCCGAGCTTGCCGGCAAGCCGCGCGACGGTGCCGACGATGCCGGTCGGCAGCACCATCACCATGACGACGAGCACGCACCCGAGCACCAGCTGCCAGTATTGCGAGCTCGCCACCGCGTAGACCTTGAGATAGTTGAAGGCTATGGCGCCGACGATTGGGCCCGTGAAGGTGCGAAAGCCCCCGAGCACGGTCATGAACACGATCTCGCCGGAGAACGGCCAATAGAGAATGTCGGGCGTGGTGAGGCCGTTGAGCGGCACCCATAGCGCGCCGGCGAGCCCGGTGAACACACCGGAAATGACGAACGCGATCCAGCGATAGCGCCGTACGCGGATGCCGACGAAGCTCGCACGCGTCTCGTTGTCGCGGATCGCCTGCAGTGCCTTGCCGAACGGCGAGTGCACGATCACCCACATGACCACCGCCGCCACCACGAACAGCACCAGCACGTAGTAGTAATAGGCGTAGACGAACTTCGCATAGGTGCCCGCACCCTTGAAGTCCATGAGGCCGGCCAGCAGCGTGATGCTGGTGCGCGGCACGCGGATGCCGTCGGTGCCGCCCGTCACCCAGAAGAATTTGTAGGCGAGACTCCACAGCACCTGAGACAGGGCAAGCGCAAGGATGCTGAAGAAGATGCGCGTGTGGCGCACGCACACGTAGCCGAACAACGCCGAGATCAGCAGCGTGCTCGCAAGGCCGCCCAGGATGCACAGCTCCATGGACTGCACGTGCAGGTCGCGCACGATGAACGCCACCGTGTAGGCGCCGGTGCCGAAATAGGCGGAATGGCCGAAGGAGAGAAGGCCGGTGTAGCCGAGCAGCAAATTGAAGCCGAGCGCGGCGATGGCAAATGTCAGCCCGTAGATGAGCAGCTCGGTCTGATAGAGATCGACGAACCAAGGTAAGAGCGCGAACCCTGCGACGATGGGCATCGCGCCCGCAAGCACCCGAGGAAGAGAGGGGCCCGTCCGTGCCGCTGGCATGGCCTAGGCCCTCCCGAACAGCCCGGTCGGCCGTATCAGCAGGACGGCGGCCGCGATCAGGTAGAGCACGGCGAGCTCGACCTCGGCGAAGAACTGAATGCCCGCCGTGCGCACGAAGCTGACGATCAGAGCGCCCACCAGAGCGCCTTCCAGGCTGCCGAGGCCGCCGATGACGACGACGACGAACGCCAGAATGAGCGCATCGACGCCCATGCCGAGCACAGCCGCTTGCGCGGGCACGACCACGGCACCGCCGAGCCCGGCCATGAAGCAGCCGATGGCGAAGGCCTGCACATACACGCGCCCGACATTGACGCCGAGCGCGGAGGCCATGCGCCGGTTCTGCGATGTGGCACGCAGGATGACGCCAAAGCGCGTGCGATAGGTGAACCACCACAGACCGATGACTGCCACGATACCGACGCCGATGACGATAAGGTTGTAGGACGGGTAGAGCAGCGAACCGATGCGGATGCTGCCCATGCTGTCCATGATCGAGCCGGCGCTGAGCGGCGTGCCGCCGAACAGCAGCTTCATGACGTCCTCCAGGATCATCAGCAGCCCGAACGTGATGAGCAGGACGTATTCCTCCGGCCGGCTATAGAGGGGGCGCAGCAGCGTCGGCTCGATCACCGCACCCACCGCCGCGATCGCAAGCGCGCCGAGCGGCAGCAGCAGCAGCTGCCCGGCCAGCACCCAATTGCCGCCAGCCGTGGCGCCGAACACGCTGCCGACGGCCCAGGCCGACACGTAGGCGCCGAGCGCGTAGAACGTGCCATGCGCCAGGTTGACGATGCGCATGACGCCATAGATGAGGCTGAGGCCCGCGGCGATGAGGAAGAGAACGGCCGCGTAGAAAATGGAGTTCAAGATCTGAATTATCAGGGTTTCCATTTCCCACCGTCAACCTGTATTCGAGTCATCGACTGCATGTTCGGCCTAGCCCGGAGCGCCTGTCCCGCCGACGCGAAAGGGCACGATCTTGGCCGACGGTTGCAGGGCATTGCCGTCCAGGAAGATGCCGAGGATGGCGGTGTACTGACCCGGCGGCAGGTCCTCCGGAAGCTTGATTGCGAAATGCCCGTCCTCCGCCCAGTGCATCTTGTCGACTTTGAGAACCTTGCCGTCCGGACCGATGAGAAGATAGCGCGAGACGACCAGCATGCTATCGACCCCGCGCGTCGTCGTCCGCAGCAGCGGCTCCTTCACGAATTGGTATTTGCGGCCTGCCTTCAGCACCATTTCGGCGTCCGCGCGGACCACAAGCTCTCCCGCCTCCTGTGTCACAGCGCCCATGACCGCTCGCGGCGGATTGACGAAGCGGTCGAAGGTGCCGAAGCCCAGCGGATAGGTGAGCTCGCGCACAGCCTCCAGCACGACCGACTGGGGCGTCCATTGCTTCAGTCGGTAGGGCCCATTGGTCACCAGGAGATGGCCGCTCTTTTCGGCGAACGTCCTGAGCGAGCGCCAACGCGCCTGCGCCTCCTCCGCGGTCACGAGGTCCTTCAGCGGCTCGGGACGATAGCTTTTCTGCTCGAACTCGGCGATCAGAGCTACGAGCCGCGCCTCGAGTGCGGCATCGCGAACCAGATCCAGCCAGGGTACCCGTCGCCTCGCAGCCTCCTCCTGCGAAAAGGCTGCGTAACCCCGGATCACCGCCTCCTCCATGAGCGCCAGCAGATGCCAGGGCACCGTGCTCCACGGCGGGGCCAGTGCCGCCACCTGCCGCTCGTCGCCGGGGACGTCCTTGAGATAGACCTCCAGCACCGGCGTTTGCACGACGATGTTGAGGCCCTCCGCGATGGCATGCGTCGTCTTGTCCACGCGCAGGAGCTCGAGCCCGACCAGCCGCTCCCGCAGGGAGGCCAAGGCAGGCTGCAGGCGAGGCTCGTGGGCGGCACCGGTGCCAGAACCCCAGCGATAGGTGAAGACAAAGGGGTAGAGGAGGTCCGCCACCGCCATCTCGGTGCCGTCCTCGAAGGGCGAGGCAACCACCTCGTACACGACCTTCGCCGAGGCGAACGTCCTGTCACCCACGCGCTGCAGCGCCCCGTCGCCCGGCTGTGGGCAGAGCGCGCCGGCTGGTACCTTGAGCCCGCCGGATTGGCCCACCACCCTGGCGACTTCCGATTGGACACGGTTGGGCATCCAGCTCGCGTTGGACGGGAAGGGGATCATGGCGGGGTCGCCGACTGCCGACCAGATCAGCCTTCCCATCGGGTCGGTGAAACCTGCGACCGGGTTCCAGGCAGCCTCGGGCGGGTCGCGCACCCCGAGGTGCAATTTGCCGTTCCAGGGGTAGTCCTTGAGCTTTGCCGTGCGAATGAAAACCGGCGCGTTGAGGCCGCCGAGCGAATCGTAGGCGACGTTCTCGATGCCCTCCGGGTAGTTGTCGTTGAAGTATTCCTCCCTCAACGTGTAGCCCACCACCATGCGTTGGCACTTGCTGGTGAGTGCGGCCACCAGGTGCCGCTCCAGATCCGCGTGCTCAGCAAAGCTGCGCGCTTGGCCGCGCACCAGCTGCTCATAGTCGCGGTCGACCGCCTCGCGCTCAGTGGAATCCAAGCCTGCCGCCAGCAGCCGGTAGGCATGGAACCAACCCTCCTTGATCCACGGCGGTCCCGACCAGCCGTCGAGCTGCACGCCGGCGCCGGCGAGCAGGTCCTCGACCGGCACCGCCTCGAGCACAATGTCTCCGGCATTGCCGCCGAGGTCCCACCGAGCGCGAACGATCGTCTCGGCAAGCTGGCCTTTGGCGCTGACCTTTGTAGCAGCGGGCGTCGAAACTCCACCACCCAGGGTGCTCTTTGCGGCCTCGATCCGGTCCAGGTGGTGCAGGTAGTCGGCGTGAAAGGGCGTCAGAGGATAGGGATGGAAAACGAAGCCGCCCGATTTTTCCTGGCTGAGCCCCGCCAGGATGCCGCGGGCCGCGGCACAGCGCGCGTCGGCGGAAGCGAAGCGTGCGGAGGCCGTATCGAAGGACAGGACCAGGAACGCTCCGAGCGACTTCACCGCCTTCGCGTGCTCGGGCACGGGCCCCGCGAAGCTCGGCGCGGCGCCGACGTAGGCATGCAGCGTTGCGTCAGCGAGGCCTTTGGCGGCCGCTGCCGGATCGACTGCGTCGATGCGTATCTCATCGGGATAGTAGGAAGGATAGTGGCCCACCTGATGACCGGCGCCGCTCCGGCCGCCGGCGACGAGAAGACCGGCGGCCAAGACCAGGCCCGCCGCGGCGCGCTTGGCGGACCCGCGACGAAAAGGATCGCGGGAAACACAACGACCGGGGTCTATCTGCGTCTCGGCTCGCCCGTCATGGCCCCGGCGCATTGTCGCGATCTTCCTTCCGTCCCTCCGCAAAGGAAGCGGCCGTGTCGGCAAAACACGGCCGCTCCCCTCGATCAGGTCGCGTTCAGCCCAGCCAGGTGGTCTTCAGCCAGTTGGCCGCCGCCGTCGACTCGTTGTGCGACGTGCCGGGCTTCGGCCAATTGGGCGGTGCCGTGATGTCGCGGATCGGGATGGTGATGATCGACTTGGGATCCCACACGGGGAACTCGTACTTGGGATCGTTCTTGGTCATCCCGATCACGGTATCCTTGTAGCCCTGGTGGTTGTCGGGCCTGATGTAGGTGTAGCCCGACGGCGCATCGATGCCCATGCCTTCGAGCATGGCGATGATGGCCTCGTCCTCCGGCCAGCCGCCGGCAAGCAGATTGGCCTTCTCGATGGCAGCCTTGAGCAGGTAGAGCGACGTATAAGCGCCGTCCGCCTCGAAGCTGGGATATTCGCTCCAGCGCTTGAAATAGCGCTCGACGAACGAATCGTTGATCGGCCACCGTCCCTTGGCCGGGAACGTGAAGAAGTAGTTGGCGTGGCAGCCGGCGAGCACGCCCTCGGGATGGTCCTTACCAATCGCGTGCGGCTGTCCGCCGAAGGCCAGCGTGGTCGCAACCTTCATCTTCTCGAACAGGCCGAAGCGCAGGGCCTGCTTGTAGAAGGCCACGTAGTCGCCGCCCCACACACCGCAGATCAGCACGTCAGGCTTGTCGGATATCAGCTTGGTGATGTGCGCCGTGAAGTCGGTGGTGCCCAGCTTCGGCCACGCCTCGGAGACGGATGCGGCGCCGGGGACGAGCTTCTGGTAGGCGAGCATGAAATGCTCATGCACGTTCCGGCCATAGCTGTAGTCGGGCTGAATCGACCCGACCCGCTTCGCCTCGGGCCACGCCTTTGCTGCGCCGACCGCGGATGTGACGCCGTCCGCCGACTGGATATTGGTCACCCGGAAGACGTACTTTGGCTTGGGCACCGCCTTGTCGAACAGGAAATCGGTGCAGCCGTCGTTGAACACGGTCAGCACGCCAAGCTCCTCGGCGACCGGACCCAGCGCCGGCGTGTTGCCGCTCGAAATGACACCGGTGAAGAGGTCGATCTTCTCGGAGAGCTTCATGCGGCGAAACTCTTTGACGTTGGCGTCCGTGCCAGCCGCCTCGTCGGCAAAGATGGTCTCGATCTTGCGCTTGCCCAGAAAGCCGCCTTCGGCGTTGATCTCCTCAGCCGCCAGCAAATGCCCCTTGCGACCGGGCTCGCCCAGCAGATTGGCGGGGCCGGTGAGGAACGTGATGTGGCCGGTCTTGAACGGCGTGTCGGGGACGTTGCCTTTGACCTTGACCGCCGCATTCGCCGGCCGCGGTCCGGCGAAGTAGGTGGCTGACCCGGTCGCTGCCACGGCGGCGCCGACACCGACTGACCCCAGGAACGTTCTACGGTCTACTTGGCGTTGCATCGCAATGCCTCCCTTGTTGTGTTCAGCAGACGAAAAGTCCTTCCCGACCTCCTCGAAGGCCTATGGGAAAGAAGCTAGCACTCCCTCGAGAGCGGCGCCACACACGGCTGCGGCGGCCAACATGATGCAGAAGACTGAAGTGAATAGCGCCACGTTTTTGCGGTTGCGAAACTTTCGCTCCCGAGGTTGACACCCTGACGCACTCTATCTTCCGTGGGATGGTCCGGCCGTGCTCCTCCCCGCCAGCGAGCGACGATGGCAAGGCTGCGTCACAGGGAGCACTCAAATGCCCAAGACAGCAAGCGCCCGGATCGCCCCGTGATCGGCATCGACATCGGCAAGAACTCGTTCCATATGGTCGGCCACAATAGCCGTGGCAGCCGTGGCGCGATCATCCTGCGCCAGAAATGGTCGCGTGGTCAGGTTGAGGCGCGCCTCGCCAACAGGGATCGGCGGTTTGAATCCGGCCCGGCGCGCCAACAAAATCGAGAACTTCGCTGCTGCCTTGTTTTGCCCGATTTCCCGGCGCGGGCAATGGGCGATCCCGGCGCCGGCGGTTGCCTTCAGTCAGCCGCAGAAGATGGGGATCAATCCGATCTGACCGAGTGGTCGGCAGGTCTCCGTGAGTATCTCGGCGCGGTAGGCCCACGCTCCGAGGCCCAGCACCCATGGGAGGAGCGCACCGGAGCCAACGTACCAAAGGAAGTTCCGCAAGCTTGCAAATTCCCACCAGCCATGGCTGTCCCAGTCAGCCTTGAGCACGCTCTTTTCGAACCAGCGATCCCGACGCGGCGCCAAGACCATGAACGGGCCGCGCTCGTACACCGGATCCTCATTCGCGCCGGTCCCGTTCCCGACTTCACTACGCCAGAAGTGCGCGGCGAGACCCACCAGCGCACAGACCACGGATACCGAAAAAAGCAGCGCCAGATATTTCAGCTCGAGCATGACCGGCTCCCCGATGAAAGGGAGAAGCCTACCAACACGCGCATTAAGTTTTCATTTGTGCAGTTAGCCCCGCCATCGGTGGGCTTCATGAAGTGTCCCCGAGGCGGGGGAGTGTCTGCGCACCGGCTCTTTTCAAGGCATCCACGGTTCCATACTGGTGCAAACGCGCGCATTGGATCCCCGGCCTCTGACTGCGCCACGCGGCCGTGGGCGGGCGCCGAGGGTCGGCTGTCTGGCTTTCGAGCAAGTGGCACACGCATCCTATTAGCTCAATCATTTCAATCGCTTAGTTGTCCATACAGGTGTAATACTGCAATGCAATGCTGCAGTCGGCCGGTCGTTGGCGTGTACTGCGTCTGGCACCTGCCTAGTTTTTTCCGAAACACGAGGGAGCTCGTCGATATGACCAATCTAGTTGGCCACGCGAAAGCTGTCGCCGTAGTAGGCCTCCTTGCGCTTGGGTCGGGCGCAGCGATGGCCGCCGACATATCAGGCGCAGGCGCCACGTTCCCCTATCCGATCTATGCCAAGTGGGCCGACGCCTACAAGAAGGAGACCGGGATAGGGCTCAACTACCAGTCCATCGGCTCGGGCGGCGGCATCAAGCAGATCCAGAACAAGACCGTGACGTTCGGCGCCTCCGACGCGCCGCTCAAGGGGGCCGATCTCGACAAGATCGGCCTCACTCAGTTTCCCATGGTCATGGGTGGAATTGTGCCGGTCGTGAACCTCGAAGGCGTCAAGCCCGGCGACCTCGTCATCGACGGTCCCACGCTTGCCAAGATCTTCCTCGGCGAGATCAAGAGCTGGAACGACGCGGCGATCAAGAAGCTCAACCCGAGCGCCAAGCTGCCGAGCCAGGCGATCGCCGTGGTGCACCGCTCGGACGGCTCGGGAACGACCTTCAACTTCGCCTATTACCTGGCCGAGGTCAGCGCGGACTGGAAATCGAAGGTCGGCGTCAACACGTCCCTGCAATGGCCGATGGGCATTGGCGCCAAGGGTAACGAAGGCGTCGCCAACAATGTGGCCCAGACCAAAGGCTCGGTTGGCTACGTCGAGTACGCCTACGCCCTGCAGAACAAGCTCACCTATACCAAGATGATCAACAAGGTGGGCAAGACCGTCGCTCCGCCCTCTGAAGCCTTCCAGGCGGCTGCCGCCAACGCCAACTGGAAGTCGCAGCCCGGCTATGGCGTGATCCTGGCCAATCAGCCCGGT
>Ga0080064_1002961_pt1 | contig 26517 bp, 26 predicted proteins | sample Subgrocontami54m_FD_69260 | JGI IMG/M metagenome (GOLD analysis project Ga0080064, IMG submission 69260) | Subsurface groundwater microbial communities from S. Glens Falls, New York, USA - GMW46 contaminated, 5.4 m (SPADES assembly) (version 2) ...
TCCGTCACAAAAACTACATTCTTGCCCTTGTAATCAGCAACGGCGAGTACTATCTTCATGAGCTTCAGTATACCAGCATACCCTAGACCAACCCGCCGCACTTATCCACATGCCGAGGGCAGCCTTTGATATGTTAGCCGAGATGCAACCTGGATCCCGGCCTGCGCCGGGATGACACGAAGATGGGTGTGGGCGGTACGTTACGAAAGCTAGCGGACGAAGTTGGTGGGCTGCTGATCCAGGCTCGATGCGGCTGCGGCATCGCCCTCCGGAGCCCTTTGTGCGCGCTGCATATCGAGGAGGTTTTCCGGGCCATACATTTTGTCGTTGTAATACCCGAGCGCGATCAAGAGGGAGAGCACCACCGCAATGCACACGCAAAAAAGCGCCGAGACTTTCCAGAAGGTGTGATCAAAATACTTCATAGTTAACGAGTGAATAGTTTTGCAAATACTGTTCTGAAAAATCCGGGTGACTGGGGAATGACAAGGACTTTCTTTGGCAAAGTGGTGTCACTCGCCTTACCCTGCGGCACCACACGAAGTGTGCCGCTCGCGTTCCCCATAGCAACATGGCCAACCTTGGTAAGTGTAACACTTTTTGGTACAGCACGGTGTGGAGGAGTGTTTGTTGCCGCCGACAACGCTGGTACGGGGTCCTTTTTTAAAACAGGCTCTTTTTTGTTGCTCTTTACGGCAGTTGCTAGACTCATTTCCGAAGCAGCCACTGCAAGCATTAAGCTACCTGCCTGACTTTGAAAGGCGGCGAGCGCATCGCGCACAGCCAGGTGACTGGACGTAGCAACGAGCACGGTTGAGGTGCCGGCCCATGAGCCGGTAACCGGCCCCGTAGTACAAGAGTCCAGAGCGGGTATTCCTGGATTGCTTCGCGCGGAGCGCTCGCAAAGACGAGCAGTAACAGTATCGGATATCGGATGTTCGGTGCCTGGTAACGAAAGGGTACTTGCCGCCGCAGCTACAGAAGGTATGGCTGCCGGAGTCGGTGGGGGTGTACCTCGCCCCCCTGGGACCAACGTAAAGCTGCTGCCCAATACCTCTTCCCCATCTGGGTATGCAAGCGCCATAGGTCTCTCATCTACCGTGAGCTTGGTTGTTTCAAAAGGAAAGGAGAGTTTGGTCTTGGCTGCAATGAGGGTATCCTTGGGAATCATCCAGTGGAGTACTCCCGAGGAGAGTTGCCAACCCCCGAGATTCACTTCTGTTGCACCCGCGTTCACAAGCTCGATGTAAGAACCCTGCATACCAAGCGTGGCGCCGCTCACACGCACGCGCGGCTCTCCCACAGCTACCGTCGTCCGGCCGACCGCTTCTACATCACCCCGTATCGTGTTCACAATGACCACATACACGCCTGGGAAACGGTAGCTGTGGGTCGCAATCTTGCCTTCAGCAGTGGCGCCGTCTCCAAAGGACCAGCTGTGCCGAACATCCTGGACGATCTTGCCGTCGTCATCGTAGGAGAGTGCTGTAAAAGTAAGTGGTACGCGCATAACCCCCACCCGTTCTCGGCCGGGGGTGGTAAGCAACGGCGGCTTGATCTTCCTCACTTCGCTTACTTGTACGGAACTGCTGTGCGCGGAGATGGCTTGTACATCCTCATCCTCCGTGACTGTGCGTATGGACGAGCTCCGTGTCGTACCAATTGCGGCTACGTTCGTCGTGGTCGTGATACCTACAGCAACGCTCGCTGCAGTGGCGTTCAATAGGCGCGGTGTTCCTGGAGCAGTGACCCAGCCGGACAGGCTGCGCTGGGCGGTCTCCTTAGTCTCGTTGTTCCCGGCGACGGTGCTGCCAGTGATTTTCCAGCCGTCACTGCCGTCGACCTTATCCACTTCCGTACCAGCAGCGTTCTTGAGCACAATCGTTTCGCCGCTGTTTGACAGTGCACCAACATAAATGAGGTCGGCCACAATAGATGGAAGCGTAGCGTCACTGGTGCGCTCCATCATGTAGTGACCTTTGCCGGCGAGCGTGCCCGTGAGTTTAATGGTACGCGGACTAGAGCCAGAGAGGGCCCAATTAATGGTCCAGTTGGTGAGGTCCACACTGGCATCATCTGGATTCATGAGCTCTATCCACTCATCATTTGCGCTCGTAGCCGTCCCCATCCAAGCTATTTCATGCACCTGGACTGATGCGAAAGAGACAACTGGAGCAAGCAGAAGCAAAAGGAAGACCACGATGCGTGGTTGCCTTGATTTCATGGGGAAAGTATAGCAGACGACATACAATCAATTGGCCACAAATCACCATGCTGTGGATAACTCACATAGGTCCTCACATAGGTCTCACCTATGTTAAATTGATCTGAACAGAAGCTGAAGAGACAGCCGGCGCAAGCAGGAGCAAAAAGAAAACCACAAGGTGTGGTCGCCTTATCATGCAGTGATTATAGCAAGCAGTTTCTTAAAGTCAGCATAAGATTATCCCCACCTTATCCACATACAGAGGGCAGCCCTCGGTATTCTCGGTATTCCCCTCCGTATTCCTAACTCAGTAGCAACGGATGTCACCGAAATACGGATGCATCTGAGATAAACCAAACACTAAATACACACTCTCTTTTTTTGCAGCTCGTACTGCAGGTAGGTGCTCGTCATACCAATCTGACCAAGGCGAAAGTTCAAAGATGTCTTCATCAGTGAAATATATTTCTACTGGAAGCGGAGCGTTGGTATCTGATGAGAAAGAAGGCGTAGAGACACCCGCATACGCTTTCTGTATCTCCTCTCTAGACAGTTTACTCGCGCGAAACTGACCAGCGATATAATCACAATGGTTGGAGTTGCCAAAGTTTCCGACATGCGCCATCTTTGAAATGAGCCTTGAATCCGTTGGATTCGTTGCGGCAATAGAGGCGTAGAACCGCTTTTGCAACACCCACAACCGATACTCGTGTAGTGGCATTGTCACCCCGACAGGCATAGCGATGACGCCAAATACTACCGCCACGAATATGGCTATCTTCCTCATAGCCATATTTCTGCTAGTCTGTAAAATTCTGTTGCAATTTGCTCTCCCCGTTCATTAGGTCCCGGGTTGGCATGCGGTTTACCGTAGCCTTGATGATAAAGTGTCGCTATAATCTCTGACCTAGCAGAAAGATTAGCCTTCGCTCTCCAAAAATCTGTAACAAACCGTATAAATCCGGCTGCAAAGAAGATATTGTGTTTTGGCTGGACAACATATGGGGCCAAGTGCAGTCTCGCAGTGGGATTCATCCTACTGAATGGAAGTCTTGGGTCCTTGGGGTTAGGATTATACAATCCTTTTCGTATTAGGTCGTTTGCCGTATCAATTTTCACCTGTGCGACACCGACGGAAGTGTTGAAACCAAACGCTTTTGCAGTTATGTTCTCAAATATTGCCTCAAACGGTAGTATCGCTGCTATCTCATCAATCAGTATTGCTCCGAGCAAGAATGGATCAATCTTGAAATGCTCTGCGGCAGAAAAGATATATGTCTGATGCGCAACTAATGTATCTCGCACCGGTACAACGGAGACCTTGAACAAATTTCTGATTGGTTTGATAAACTCATGCCCATCTACAAGGGAGTCTCGATAAAGCTCAAGATACCGACTAATCGCTGGTGTACTTTTTGCATGTGCAACCCCTTGCGCGAATGCAGTGAGTTCGGTACTGGTGAGAGAAATGTGGCGAAGCTCTCTTTCTTTAGGAACATTCTTCTTAGTACGCAGATAAAAACCGTCTTTGCTCCTCACAATACTCATATCCTCAAACACCCCAGAAGTAACTAACTTGGCCGCTTGCTCAAGCGATACAACCTGAAACTGATCCGTCACAAAAACTACATTCTTGCCCTTGTAATCAGCAACGGCGAGTACTATCTTCATGAGCTTCAGTATACCAGCATACCCTAGACCAACCCGCCGCACTTATCCACATGCCGAATCCACATACAGAGGGGTGCCCTCGGTATAGTAGCTGTGGATAACTCACATAGGTCTCACCTATGTCATAGGTGAGACCTATGTTAAACTAGGAGCGTGAACAGGAAATTTTCATTCAGCGAGGGTGAATTTTATCATGTCTACAATCGTGGCACTGACAAGCGCAAGATATTTTTTGACGACGCCGACTACCGCTATTTCCTCACATTACTCTTCTTGTGTAATAGTACCGAGCGAATTACAATGCGAGATATCCCTCCTGGGATTGATATTTTCAAGCGACAGCGTCCCGACACCCTAGTCGATATAGGCAGTCACTGTCCCATGCCGAACCATTTTCACCTCTTTCTCTATGAAAAAATGGAGGGAGGCATCAGCAGGTTCCTACAGAAACTATGTACGGCCTATGTGATGTATTTCAACAAGAAGTACAAGAGGACCGGAGGACTGTTTGAGGGAGTCTTCAAGGCAACACACGTCGCAGAAGATGCCTATTTTCAATACCTTTTTGCCTATTTTCACTTAAACCCTATTAAGCTCATTGAGCCACGCTGGAAGGACACGGGCATCAAGGATCTCAAGCGTGCGGAGGATTTTCTCCGGCAATATGAGTACTCAAGCTATCTTGATTATGTAGGAGATGGTCTCCGGAAATACGCCGCGATATTAAATAAGCAATCTTTTCCCTTCGAAGGAGAGTCGAGGGCTGATTTCTCAGAATTTGTGCGTGATTGGTTGATATACAAAGACGAGTACACGCTTGTCTCCGCAACGGACGTCCAAGGGGAGCATAAAACAGAAAAAATCAGAGAAGTGTCGTCATAGACACACCCAGACTATTCATCTGTGGATAACTCACATAGGTCTCACCTATGTATAGCTACTTGAGCGTGGCGAGGTCGGATTGGAGACGGGTGGTGAGGAGGGTGTTCTTGTTGGTTTGGGCGACAGTGATGGCCTTCTCAAGGTAGGTCCGGGCGGCAGGAATGTTCCCCGCCTCCTTGTAGTATTGAATCAGTAACGTGTAGAGGTCGGTATTCTTACTATTCACCGCGATCCCTTGGATCAGGATCTTATCGGCCTCAGCCGCTTTGGCTCCGTAGCGGTAACGGTAAAGCTCGTGGAGACCGGTGTAGGCGGGAATATAGTGGGTGTCCGCAACAAGAAGCGCCTTCCAGTTTTGCTCCGCCTTGACTGATTGACTCAAGTACATTCCGTACGTATAGGCGAGGTTGTGGTAGGCTGCGACCGACGTCGGAGCAAGTGCTTTCTCGTACTCCCATGCAAGGACTGCCCCCTCATAGTCCTCGAGCGTCTTGCGATAGAGACCGAGGTCGTTCCAGGCAAGCGCGTCGGTGCTATCGGCGCGTAGTTTCTTCTCCACCGCAACAAGTTTTGCTTGCAGAATTTTTACCGCTTCAGGTGACAGATATGCCGGTGCTTTTACTTCGCGATGAATGGGGGGAGGGGGTGTAGTGGGTAGTACCTTCGTTGTGGTAACCGGTGCTGGGAGTGGCAGCGGGGTCGTCGTAATGGGAGTGTTGCTCGCATCCATAGCGCCAACACTGGTGTAGGTGTTGCCTGCGGTGGGAGCCGTTCCAGTGGCAGCAGGAAGCGGATCGGGCCCGCCAGTCCCTGGCTGCCGGGTAACGGCAGCCAAACCGATTAGTACAAGAATAACAATAATAAGGAGAGCTTTAGTTTGGTTTTTGGTCATAGGTTGTTTAGTATAGCGGGTGTGGACGCTTTTTCAAGTCGTCGTACAAATTAACCTGGATCCCCGTTTTCACGGGGATGACAAATACGAGTGCAGACGTCGGACGTCCAAAACTGAACCCGGACGTACGACGTCTCACAAAAAATGGCAGCACAAAAGCCCCGAACTCTTGCGAGTCGGGGCTCTGTGCTCAGAGATCCTATAGTAAGGGCTCTGTGGTAGAAACTCTGCGCTAGACACAAGTCTCGATGGGAAACTCTATCCTAGCTACAAAGCTCTCGATTAGGTGAGCAGTATCACAAGTACTGCAGCAACCTTACTTACTGATTGTCTTGTTATCCATGTTGTCCGAAGGGAGACCTGGCAAGAAGAAGCCGTTCGTCCAGTCATTTCCAGCTGTCGCTGCGGTTGCAGTGGCGTTTGGTGACCAGATGAAGTCGTTATTCGTGTCAAGATTAACATTGGCTGCTGTCGCCATCAATGTTGCCAAAGATGGGTAGGCAGCGTCACCCTGGATGTTGGTCACAACCGTACCGCCAGTCGCACCACCAGTCTGCGTGACATCACCAACTACTCGGAAGTAGTAGGTAGCGCCTTCAGGAATCTGGAGGTAGTTCTCACCTTGGGTTGAGTTGTTCATGGTCACATCGGTCTGACCCGAGGAGACCAAGGCGGCAATCGTCGTGTTTAACTGGCCAGGAGTACTGAAGCCAGAAACTGGTGACGAGAAGCCTGCATCCGTGTAGGCGAAGACCTTCAAGTTGGTAACGGTGGTACTTGAGGTACCCGATGGGGTAGAAGAAGTAGCAATGTTTACGGTCAACTTGAAGAGACCGACACCGTTCGTGGAGCCAACCGGGTTACCCGCTGATGCCTTCACACTGAAGCGGTAGAGGTCCATAGTGGAACCTGATACCAAGACTGTGGATGGCAAAGCGAGGCCTGCTAGCCATGGGTAGGACTTGAACATGCGAACACCGTTTGATGCCGTGTCAGTCGCCGAACCACTGTTGATGCGAGTACCGGAATCAGCTCCTGTACCCTGCGTCTCAGTTAAGGTCGTACCGTCGTAATCTACCTGAACCAATGCACCTTCTGTACCAGAGAGGGAGGTGCCGATTGCACCAAGATCACCCTTCACCGTCACAATAGTGTCCGCATCCTTCGTCAACATGATTGGTGCTGCGAAGTTGATGGTGAGCGTACGGGCGGTACCTTGGAAGGCGCCGCGGCCAATCTCAAGACCACTCCTCCACACACTGATTGGTGTGAGTGAGGCAAAGTCTGATGGCGAGGATGAGGCACTCGAGTTGGACATCTGCAGAGCGAGTTTCTCCAGGTTGATCGCTTCGTTGGTTGCGCGCAACTTGAGGATACTCAACGTCTGACCGACAGCACCAGAACTTGCGATTGCGTACGATGGGCTTGAGGAATCAAGCAATACCGTCAACGAACCGGTGGTCACTGTCATAGTCTGACCGTTTGATGCGGTCACTGACTCAGCAATGTCGTTTGAGGAAGTCACCCCAGTCGTCGTGATGGACGGGGCTGCGGCAATACCCCACGAGAGCGTTCCTGCGGCACTCGATGCCAAGTTACACTTGAGCGCGAGTGTCTTCGCAGTACCCTTGGGAATTGCAAACGAGGTATCGAGCGTGAAGGTGTAGGGGTTTGCACCAGATGGGTTCACCACGTTCGAGCCTGTGTTCAAGGCAACACCTGCTGCATCGTACAACTTACACGAAGAAACGGTGGTGGTAGCCGAGGTCAAGACCCCAAACATAGACAACGGAATCGATGAGAAGCGAACGTCTTCACCAGACTGCGTTGCGTCAAACTGGTAGTTTGCGAATACGCGGTCGGTACCACCAGCCACAATGTTCTGGGCTGAAGGGGTCGTCGCGACACTAATGGCAAGAGCACCTGACTTCACCGTCATAGTGTTCATGCTGAGAGCGCTCGAGAGACCGGACAAGCTAATCGTGTTGCCCGAGATCTGACCAGTAACGTTGGTCCAGTCAGAAGAGAGCGTCGTGGATGCAATAATCGTGTTCCCGCTTGCAGGACCAGTGGCAGGAAGTTTACCCTTCAAAGAGTAGGTCTTCTTGCCTGGCTGGTAGGTAATGGTGTCGGTAAAGGTTACCTTCTGGTTGGTGCCACTTTCTGTAGCGGCATCTACCGGACCGGCAACAACCTTACCATCGGAGTCCACCAAACTGACATTCGTGAGTAATCCGAAGGTGGACGCAGCAACCGAGGTGGTGAGATGGAAGATCGTCGACTGAACCGAAATTGGCTCACCCTTGACATCCATATCGTAGCCACCGAGTGGCTGGTTCTGCAAGTTAATGGAGATATTCTGGGCAGGAACGGCAGCTGACTTTGCCGCCGTCGTTACGGTACCAGCGCTCACGGTAAACTGTGAGCCATCAAACCATGGTGTCCCTGCGAGGAATTCTGAACTGCTGTTGGATGCAACACCGGCACCAACCGGAGGAGTAATACCGTAGCCGTAGGTTTCACCGCTCAAGTAGAGGTCTGTCGTCTTGTAGATGTCAATCTTGATGGTGCGACCTGCTGCACCAGAGCCAACAACGTCTCCCTGCAGATAGATATCCTTAGAGAAACCCTTGTCAACTAGGATGCCATTCTTGCCAAAGCTTGAGGTGAAGTACTTACCGTCCGAAGACACCCAGGTGTCAAAGGGGGCACCGTCTACAAAGGTCTTCAAGTTTGCAAGGTCATTTGCGGAAGCGGAACCGGACTGGTTCCAGCGAATGGACCAGAGAATCACCTTTTCTGCTGACCCGGCAGTAATGCGGATACCAGCGAGCTTAACGCCGGCGTCACCAATGGACTTGGTTTGCGCACTGTTGGGATCAAAGGAAGAGATGTTGGTCGTCACACTACCGAGCGTGAGCGATGCATTCACAGTGTGCTGTGCACCTTCGATAGGGAGACTACCCGAGACTGCTGCTGTGGTGTTCACCCCAACAACCTTCAGGGTTGCCACCTGACCTGCGAGTGTTGCCAAGTTTGCCTTGGTGTCCATGTTTGCAGCGATGGTCATAGCACGTGAAGTGCCGGCCTTTACGGTAAATGGTTCACCGACAATAGTCTGATGGTTGGAGTTCAAACTCTTTGCAATACCGAGCTGCAAGCCGTTCTCATCCAAAAGGACAAGGCCGGAGAACACTGAGTCTTGTGCAAGACCGCCGCGCTCTACCGTAACGCCATTCACAACCACATCAGACGCACCAGCCGTAAAGGTGACGCGGGTGAAAGGAAGTCGTGCTGCACTACCAGGAGCGAGCGAGTTCGATGGCTGCGTGCCAGGAGCGAGCATGAGTGTGCCTGCCGCTGCTGGAGTTGCTGGGGTACCAGGCGTGGCTGGAGTTGCTGGAGTTGCTGGGGTACCAGGCGTGGCTGGGGTACCAGGCGTGGCTGGAGTTGCTGGAGCTTCTGGAGCTACAGGCTCTGCACATGCGGCAACAGCGGCATCAAGCACCATCTGGAGCTTGGCCTTTGTTGCTGAGCCGACGGTTCCCGTGCCCTTGGTCAAACCAAGAGGAGCGAGAATGTCGTCTGCATACAATTCCTGGAACTTTGTAACTGCACGCATAGTTGCTGCACCAAAGTACATGGTCTCGTTACCGGGAGATCCAGCCCCTGATGTTGCTACTTGTGTGTCTGCATTCAAATTCAAAACTAACTGCAAATTCCATACCGGCTCACCCTTACTTCCCTTTCTCCACGTACCTGCTGGGAAGGTGTATGCCGCCGGGCATGACGATGCAGAGCTGCCGCCACCAATTTGTGACTGCAAAGCAGCTACCTGTGCCAAAAGTGCCTGAATCTGTGCTTGCAATTCAGCGGCTGTTGCTGCTGAAGCGGGAAGTACTGCTACCCCACCCAACATCATCAAGCCTGTCATTGCACTCACAAAACCAGAAATCACTTTCGTTGTTTTCGATTTCTTTATGTTCATAATTTTTTTCTCTGATAATTCAGTGCGCTTGATGCGCGCTGTCGCACACGCCGGAGTTGCAGCTTCGACATTGCTACCCTCGGGTGTGCATTCATCATCACAAGCAGAAGTCTTTTTCGCTTGCGTGAAGAGACGATGGAAACCTAATCGTTATCGGCCATGCAGGCATATACAGGAAGACGGTGGTCGGAATATTTTCTTTCGTATGTAATTTTCAATGTGCTCTCAATCCTTCAGAATTACACAAACGTGCGGGAAGACCCCACCACATTTCCGCGTGTACGGAAATGTGGTCGCAAGGCCTTATAGGGAAGTATAGTATCTCTCCCATAAACCTGCAAAATGACAGTGTGGATAAAGGCCTTTTCTGTCACGAGAAAAAACCAATTTTCCGGTCGCCATAGGGTGTGCCAAGGATACACTACGGAGAGACAAAAAGCAATCCCGTTATGATGCCAGCAGGCCCACGCCGCGCTTATTGCTAGTGCAACTTGAATTGAGGAAACGGTGTCAGGAACCGTTTGCGCGCAGCGCCCTAGGGGTTTTTCAAACAAACGGTTCCTGACACCGTTTCCTTAGGGGCGGAAATAACGCGACCAGCGGCGCTCCCCCTTGCGGCGCAAGACTCCCGCCGCAACGAGCGCCTGAAGGTCTCGCTGGATCGTTTTTTCACTCGTACCGCTAATGTACTGCGCAATATCCTTTATGGTGTACTCACTCTTCCCTTTAATGGCATTCAGGATAGTTTCCCGTCTTCCCATCCCCTGCTCCACGGGGAGAGCCTGCGCCACAGCTTCCTGCTGTGGTTGTCCTTTATCAATAACTATTGCCTCCGTTGTAATGTCCTTTATAATTTCGGTTCGTGTCTGAGAAATGGGTGCGGAGACGGAAGCGACCGGCGACGGAACAATGCTGTGTCGTTCCAGTGGCTTCACTTCAGAAACTACACTGTTTCGTAGGGGTGCATTGGCAAAAGAAGGTCCGAGCTCGGCTTGTAAGCTGGAACCGGAACCCGCGTCTCGTTCCTCCACAAACTTTTGCAGCGTTCGGAATTCTTGTTCCAAAAGTTTGTAATTCATATCGGACACATACCCACTGGTGCGCGCAATTTGCAAGTAGGACAAAATGGGTCGGACTGTTGCTACGACTTTTTGCAACTGCAATTGAAACGATACCGTGTTACCAGCCGCAAACGACTGGAGAGCTGTGACAAGTTCCAAGGCGAGTCCACGAAGCTTCCACTTGAGCGGCTCCGTCTCCGGCAAAAGTCCGGTCATCATATAAAGAACATTCGCAAGCTTCTCTGTCTTTAATGCAAAAAAAGTCTCTTCTTTTACTTGATGCAAGACAACATCATTCGTCTTTTTTGAAATGTCCGAAAGACCATCTTTTTGTGTATTATTTTCCGTATCTTTTACTTTACTGTCTTCCATGTCTTTTATAACTTTTGGGAGAGTCGCTAAGAAAATTCACATCATAGACACAAAAGACAGTATAAATATCCTGTCTGAAAAATCAATCTTCCGCCTCGGCTACACATGTGGTCTTTCGGACACGCGCGCTACGCACAGCAGCCTTTTGGGAATACGCACACTTCTTGGTACACTACACCCGTATGGCAAACGCGAAGAAAACTAACGTGCGCAACAAAAAGAAGGTTACCGAAGATGAGATGGAGGAGGAGGTCCCTGGTTTTGCAACCAAGTTAAACGAAAGTTTAAACGACAAAACGAAGCACGGTATTCTTGCAATTCTTTCCCTTGTTCTCGTAGTCTTTCTGGTGCTTTCTTTTTTTAATGTCGCGGGACCGGCAGGGCAGTTTGCCTACCACTACTTAGTACTCCTTTTTGGCGCGGGGTACTTTCTCTTCCCCCTCGCCTTCCTCATGCTCGCCTGGTCCTTCCTTACTTCCGGTCGGCCGCACATGGTACTCACCTCACTCGTGGGGAGCGTGCTCTTTCTCTGTACAAGTCTCGCTATGACCGACATTCGTTTCCGCATCGCTTCCGATGCAAGCATTACCGGTGGCAAGCTCGGAGAATTGATGGGGTATCCTTTCGCCTACTTCTTTGGTCCTGTCCTCAGCCTCATTATTCTCGGAGCACTCGCGGTGGTTGCGCTCCTCATCATCTTCGATACCCACCTCTCGCTTGATGCCAAACTTTTTGGGCGGCGCATCTGGGGTAGCGATCCCAACCCTGACAACTCCGAAGACGTCGTAACCCCAGTGCTCGACGAGCGGCTCTTCCCTGCCCCGACATCAGCACTTGAGCCCATGCCTGTGCAAGTAAAAACAGAGCCGGAGCAGAAGCCTGCCGAGCCACAAAAGCCACCGTCCAAGAAAAGTGTCGTGGCCAAGCTCTTTGGCAACGAACCCGAAGCAGAGCTGCATGCTGATTACCGTGCCCGCGGGCAGTTTGTAGCTCCGCCCCTTGCACTCCTCGAGACTGACTCTGGCAAACCCGGTGTCGGCGACATCAAAGCAAATGCAAACATCATCAAGCGGACCTTGATGAACTTTGGTATTGACGTGGAGATGGACGAGATCTCGATCGGCCCGTCGATTACCCGCTATGCCTTGAAACCCGCCGAAGGGGTCAAACTTTCACGCATCGTCGGCCTCCAAAACGATTTGTCGCTCGCTCTCGCCGCCCACCCCCTCCGCATCGAAGCTCCGATCCCGGGAAAATCACTCGTGGGCATCGAGATTCCCAACACCACAAAGACAATCGTGCGCTTGGGGTCGCTCCTCGGCGAAAAATCGTTCACGGAAGCAGTGCACCCGCTCTACCTCTCGCTCGGGAGAAGTATCTCTGGGCTCGCCCACTTCAGCAACCTAGCAAAAGCTCCTCACCTTTTGATTGCCGGGGCAACGGGCTCGGGAAAATCGGTGGTCATCCACACGCTTATCAATTCTCTGCTCTATAGGAATCCTCCAGAGGACGTGCGTTTCATCATGATCGATCCGAAGCGTGTAGAACTCACTCTCTATAACAAGATTCCTCACCTCCTCACCCCGGTCATCACCGATGCCAAGAAAACGATTCTCACGCTGCGTTGGGCGGCCAAAGAGATGGATCGCCGCTACGACATTCTGGAGAAGTACGCGGTGCGCGACATTCAGTCGTATCACAAGACAATCGTGGAACCCGCGTATGCGGACACAGTAACAATAATGGGTGCGGCAGAAGAAAACCTGCCCGCACCGATGCCCTACATCGTCATCATTATCGACGAACTTGCGGACATCATGAGTACCTACCCTCGCGAGCTCGAAGCGGCCATTGTACGCTTAGCGCAAATGTCTCGCGCCGTCGGTATCCACCTCATCCTCTCGACCCAGCGCCCTTCGACCGACGTCATCACGGGTCTTATCAAAGCAAACATTCCCGCTCGTATTGCGCTCCAAGTACCATCACAGATTGATTCCCGCACCATTATCGATATGCCAGGCGCGGAAAAACTGCTTGGTTCGGGCGACATGCTCTACCTCGGTGCCGAAATGTCGAAGCCGATTCGCATCCAGGGCTCCTACATTAGTGAGCGTGAGGTAAAGGAAGTAGTGAAATACTTGTCGAAAAAATATGAGGACGCCGTGCCGTCGGAGATCAATCTCCAGGACCCGAACGATAACCTGGCCACCGTCTCTATTGGTGGTGGAAGCGCCGAGTTCAGTGACGAGAGCGGGGACGATGACGAACTGTACGAGCAGGCTAGGGATGCTGTGGTGAAAGCGGGCAAAGCGTCGTCCTCGTACCTCCAACGTAAGCTCAAGGTGGGGTACGCGCGGGCCGCACGCCTCCTTGACCTTCTCGAAGAGCGGGGGGTGGTGGGTGCTGGTGAAGGCGCGAAGCCACGCGAGGTATTTGGCGGCAGTGATCCGCAAGCTGGCTTCGGTGAAGAGTATCCAGCAGGCAGAGAATTTGATACAATAGCTAAAGAAATCGAGGCGAGAAATGTCGAGGAAGAAGTATGACGTACTACCAAACATGCAAAACAGGGCTACTGGCGCTCGCGGGCGCGCTCTTTGTGTTGTACGCAGGATACCAAATCCTAGGGGTGGTGCATGGACCGCGCATTAGTATTGTTGCGCCCGTGCACGGCAGTGTCCAGAACGAAGACCACATCACCCTTACGGGCGTAAGCACCGACATTGCCTCGATTTCCGTCAATGGTCACCAAATCTTCACCGACCAAAGCGGTACCTTTTCCGAAAAACTACTGCTTCTCGATGGATACAACGTCATCGAAGTGCGAGCGACTGATAAGTTCAAGCGCACGACAGTAGCGCATGTAGAAGTGGTGCATACAGAATCCTCTCGTCCGCTTGCACAGGCACACTAAAGGAAAGCAATAATTTAACAATACTAAGCAAACGGAATGGCAAAGAAAGCAATAAAAACCGATGGAGAGGGCCGTCAAGACAGGATCGCAAGTACGCTCAAAGCCCTGCAAAGCAAATTTGGTGAAGGGGCCATCATGAAGTTGGGCGACAAGCCAAAGGTAGATGTGAACGCTATTCCCACGGGCTCGGTCGGCCTCGATATCGCCCTCGGCGTGGGTGGGTTACCGCGGGGGCGCATCATCGAGATCTACGGTCCAGAATCGTCCGGGAAAACCACCCTTGCGCTCCATGTCGTGGCCGAAGCCCAGAAGAAAGGTGGTATCTGCGCTTTTATTGATGCCGAACACGCCATGGATCCTGACTACGCCCGCAAACTCGGTGTAAGTATAAATGACCTTTTGATTTCCCAACCGGACAACGGTGAGCAAGCCCTTGAAATTGCGGACAGTCTGGTGCGCTCCGGTGAGATTGACGTCATCGTCATCGACTCCGTAGCTGCCCTCACCCCCAAGGACGAAATTGAGGGTGATATGGGGGCCTTTCATGTGGGTAAGCAAGCCCGGCTCATGTCACAAGCGTTACGGAAAATGACGGCTATCGTCGCCAAGTCTAAAACAGTCGTTATTTTCATCAACCAGATCCGCATGCAGATCGGGGTTATGTTTGGCAATCCGGAAACGACGCCGGGGGGCAAGGCGCTTAAGTTTTATGCATCAGTCCGCATCGATATCCGTCGTATCGCCCAAATCAAAAAAGCAGACGAGGTGGTGGGCTCGCGCACGCGTGCGAAAGTGGTGAAGAACAAAGTGGCGGCACCCTTTAAGGTGGCTGAATTTGACATCATCTACAACGAAGGTATCTCGCCTGAAGGTGAAATTATCGCGCTCGGCGAAAAACTCGGCATCATCGGCAAGAGCGGCGCCTCGTACTCCTTTGGTGAGGAGAAGCTTGGCCGCGGCTACGATGCCACCCGCACCTATTTGAAAGAGAATCCTAAGCTGCGCAACGAAATTCTCAAGAAAGTGATGGCAGGCATGGAACAGCAAGCAGTGACCCCCGTCCCGCGCGCCGCAGACGACGACAAAGAACCGGAAGAGTAGTCGAGTCAGTTACCTGGTGACAAGCGGATCCCCCAGACTGTCACCGGGTAACTGACCCCTTATACAGTCGTTCGTTGCAACCGTGCGTACCTAAAGTTTTTAAGCGCATCCCACCCAAGCCATCCGGCGAGCAAGACAATACCGAGAATGATGGCTTGGGTAATGAGTTGCGTATGCATGAAAGCACCAAGAAAGTAGCTGGGCCCGAAAGCATGCGAGGCGTTCTCAAGGACCGCCCGTACAAACACGTACGCAGCCAGCTCCCAGAGAAGGAAAGCAAAGAGTGCCAGTTTGATCGTTACGCGATGAGTGAGCAGCCGCCCCATCCAAATGAGGTAGACCCGCCGCATCACTGATTTTTCTAATACAAAGTTGTTCATAGTATTTATTGTTTGGCACACTTGGTCACCCAGTGACTGAGTGGTCAGAGTGCCTACTCCCCGTGTGTCACCCCGGCGAAGGCCAGGGTCCAGGTTGCACCCTGTAGTTGCATCCGCGCCTCCATCCCCGCTTTCACTTTCCGAAACTCCTTCTTCGCCCTATGGATACGCGCCTTTACTGCGGTCACCGATATCCCAAGCTTGGTCGCAATCTCCTTGTGGGGCTCGTCGTCGAGGAAGTGCATCGTGAGCACCCGAGACAGAAGGGCTGGCATGCGCACTAGGATGGACACCACGTACTCCTCGCTCAAACGCTTCCCATGTTCATCCTGCGCCAATTCTGGAAGCGTTTCCAACACCTCCTGATCGAGCGTCACTTGTACTCCACTGCGCCGCTTCAGCTTCTGATATTGCGTGAAGGAGACATTAGTAAGGATCATATATGCCCACGAACTAAACGTTGCACCCTCCTGCTGTTTGAAGCGGCCTGCGTTCAAGTAGATACGCGTAAAGGTTTCCTGGAGCACATCCTCTACCTCTTCTCTGTGACCCAAGATAGAGCCAGCCTTTCTCCGGAAAGCGTCTTCGTACCGTTCTACAATATGCTTGAAGAGCGACGGGCTCGAGACAGAGCGAGTCAGAATCTCTTCGTCCGTGCACGTTGTGTAGTCTTCTGCTTCTTTGTGTGTAAAAAACATACAAGCTCATTCTACCAAATTAGCTATACTATATCTAACTCACACATAGTCGAATAAGTTACTCTTCCGGGTGTCACCCCGGCGAAGGCCGGGGACCAGGTTCTGCTTCCCTTTTCCCCTATTTTATAGTATCTTAGCCATACCATGCTTGAATACAACGAAATCACCGTGCACAAAGTCATCATCTACGAAGGAGAGCCCTACGAAGTCTTAACCGCACACGTCTTCCGCAAGCAGCAACGTAAGCCGGTGAATGCTACTAAGCTGCGCAACGTCATGACCGGCCGCATTGTGGAATACTCATTCCACGTGAACGAGAAGGCCGAAGAGGCTAACATCGAAAAAAAGCAGGTCAAATACCTTTATGCTAAACAAGGCCTGCCCGCCGGCAGGCAGGGCGAGTACTGGTTTTGTGACAGCAAAGATCCTAGCAACCGCTTTGAACTCCACGAAGACCTCATTGGCGACGCTAAGAAATTTCTGAAGCCGAACATGCTTGTGGACGTCAAGCTGTTTGGTGACAAATATATTGGTGTGGCGTTACCCATCAAAATAGAGCTTGCCGTCAAAGAGGCTGCCCCAGGCGTAAAGGGTGACACCGCCAAAGGTGGTATGAAGCGCGTCACGCTCGAAACAGGCGCCATCATCGACGCTCCCCTGTTTGTATCCGAAGGCGACATAGTCCGCGTGAACACCGAAACCGGAGAATACGTAGAACGGGTTGGAAAGTGACATTTAGCTGAATTTAATTTCCAGCTAAATGTCATCCCGGCGTAGGCCGGGATCCAGGTTCTATTCACTCAATAATGAAAAACAAAGGTGCCTGGTACCTTTGTTTTGCCGGTGGTCCCTTTCTTTTGTATAAATCTTTTTGCGTCAAGAAAAGCCCGCGATCATCTGCGCCTCCTGTCGCCTACCATGTGCGACTTTTCTTGAGGCGGAATGCCGGGGCTTTTGAACGATCTTACTTCGTCTCAGCAGTAAGCAGGCGAAGATTTCGCATGGCATCGAAATGGAGAATGCAGTGAACTGGCGGCAAACCTTTCCCAATCTTTTCGACGTTTGCTGTATCCAGTGCCACAACCTCCCATTCGAATGGCCCAAGATGGGCCAGAACCAGATAACAGTCCTTGAGATTGATCTGAATCACCGAGAGAGGAGTGAGCAGTAGAAAAGTTTCGCGCCGCTCTGCCAATTCCATTTCGGCAGTAACGAGTCTTGTTACCATGAGTATCCTTTCGGGCAGCGCCCACGCATCAGTACGGGTCGACGGCAACCGTTATTGCAGTTGCCCCTCTTTCTTGGTCACGATGGTTATCCGCTACTGAAGTTTTGAACACCGCTTCCTCAGATGAGGTAGTAGTAGCTACAATCTCAACGAATTGTGCCTCTCGTAGCTCTGCCTCCTCGATGGAGACTCGCCAGGTTCGCTTCTCCTTCACGAAGCCGAGAATCCCCGCCTCGAGCCAACCAACGTACTTCCCCTCTGGTAGCGGCCAGATCACAAGCCAGGTGTTCTTCGCGGCGAGTTTGCCGCTTGCAGTGGGGTTGGGAACGCGTGCAACCATATGCTCACCCTTCCCGACATCCACCAGTTCGTACGCCTTGTTCTTTGGTTTCCCTTTGGCCGGATCTACCAGGGTGGCCTTCCAGCTTCGTTGTAACGTGAGTTTGAAAAACTTTTGATCGTGAGCCACGCAACCTCCCGGCTCCCTGCTCAGGAGCCCTGTGCCAAGATACAGATAATCACAAGAACCGCAAAAAATCCAGGGCAAGAGGATATCTCGCTACTGTGGCATACCATCAGGCGACAAAGTTGAACCTTGTTGCTGTGGCAACAATGAACAATTGACTCTTCTCGCAGTTCCTGTAGTTTAGGGGTGGACCAAAGAGAACAATCTGAGGACGAAACGGAGGCACTAGATATGGAAGGACCGCGCAAACGTTACGACATGGGTGCTGCCACCATGGCTGAAGTGGCCATGAACATGGTGGCTCCAGGAATCGAGGCACTACTTCGGGAAGCCGGGAAGACATCTGACTCTCCCAAACGACCTCATCTGCATCTCATCATTCTTCGGCCGGGCACAGTGTACACCGAAGACATCAACATCAACGGCGCAGTGCTCTACTGGAGGAATTTCTCTCTCGACGGAAAGGATTTCGAATATCCCTACGACGAAGTCGCCAGAGCGAAGGCCAAGGCATCGCTTCGCACTGGCTTCGCAACTGGCTACTTGAGCCGCTGTGCTCCACATCTTTTCAAGCGTGGAGACATGAAGTATCAGGGTAGCTGGGTGACCCCCAGTGGGACAATCACGGCGGCGAGCGGCGTGCAGGGCTACTACGACGAAATGTTCGCCCGGTGGTACGCCGCCGCCTTCGAAGCTGTGGCCCTCCATCGGGTCCTGCCAATTCTGGAGGACCAGACGCGCGACCTCGTTTTTGAAGACCATGAGCCCGGATAGGGCCAATATCGGACCACACGCGAAAGGACCACCGGCCAGGAGCCTGGTCCACTCCTCGCCGGTGGTCCTTTTCGTTTAATGGACGAACATTTGAAAATGAGCATCTAATTCAGGGAAACAGGAATCGTCTTTCCATCTTTCACCTTCCATACCACTGGAGGAATTTCGAAGATACCTCTAGTTTTTTGCTTCATTACCCCGCTCTGTCCGGTGTACACAGGAAGAATGGCAACGTAGTCTGCAACAGTTCTTTGTGATGCAAATCCTGACGCAAGAATCTTCACCATATCGTAACCAATGGGCGTGTCTGTATTATCAAATCGCACATCGGGGAAACGCTGCTCGTAGCTATTTATAAACTCATCAGATGGCTTCTGAACATCGGTGTACCATGCACCCTCAAAGAGTTTCGGGTCTGCCGTGAGGCTGATGGCGACCGAAGAACTGATGGGGCTAATCCTGAGTTGCTGCATTTCTTTACCCAGAATGTCGAGTGCGGGTGGCAACGCCACCACATAATATACTTCCGGTTTACTCGTGCGCACTTTTACAAGAAGGGTTTTAAAATCTCTTGTTTCTGGAGGAAATGACTCCGTGTCTGCAATGGCAATGCCTGCCGTCTTCGCGGCCTTACTAACTTCGGCAATAATGGCATCAATTCCAGGGTGCACTTGGTTTACAATGGCGACATGGTGCACGCTTCGCCGCATAGCTTCCACTACCCACAACTTTGCATGTGCAGCTGGGGTCACTGCGATGGCAAAGTTATGTCTCCCGTCCGCCACAGCCGGGTCTGCACAAGAGCACAGGTGTACCACCTGGTGCATGCGGGCAATAGGTGCCACAGCATTACCAGTGCTTGAATTAGTAGTAAGGATCGCTTGTACACGATCGACAGTAATAAGCTTCTCAGCCGCACTCGCCGCTGTCCCCGGCTTACCACCATCATCTTCGGCAATAATCTGATAACTCACCTTCGTGCCCACTGTTTGCTTTTGTAATTCTTCTTCTGCAAGAGTAACCCCGGCCAAAAAGGAATTACCAAAAACTGCCCCAGGCCCGGAGAGTGAGCTCACTACACCAATTTTAATTACAACCTCTGATTTTTGCGTATATCTAGGCAATCTCAAGACTACTATGGCGACGATTGCCAGAACAATGAGTGCTCCCCAGACAAGATTCTGCTTTTTCATCCAGTCAGTTTACTTACAGACAAAAATTCTGCAGACAATTCGCACACGGCCTTCCCTCACACCACCCTATAGAGCCATTCTCCCTTCCAGTGTCAGTTTTGTCCGTTGCTATTGACACTGGAAGGAGAAAAGCTAGGATGGAAGAGCAATACAGTAAAAAACCCTGATGGACGAAAAAACATTTCCTACACTAGAGGCAACATCGCTCGCACACAAGCTTGAGCGTGCAGGCCTGAGCACCAAAGAAGCTTTGGTGTACACTTCCTTACTCGCCTGCAACGGTGCCTACCCCGCCTACCTCACCGAGATCACGCAGCTCAAGCGGCCAACAGTGTACAAGGTTCTTCTCGACCTCTCTGTGAAAGGCTTCGTAAACGAAATTGAGCGCGGGCGAAAACTGTACTACAGCGCCGCTCGCCCATCTATCCTCCTCAACTACACGAAGCACCTGCTTACCAAGGCAGATCACGCCCACGCCGCCGCAAAGCTCCTTATCCCCTCTCTTGAGCAGCTTGGAAAACAGCAAATAGCGCAATCCAGAGTTACCGTCTACGACGGCAAAGATGGTGTACGCACGGTGTATGGTTTCCATTTGAGTGAATCCGAGCCCTACGAGATGGTGGGCTTTGGCAACGCGAGTGATATCAGTCGCATTCTTGGCAAGAAGTTTCTCCGGCACTACGCAATACAGAAAGGCAAACAGAAAATCACGACCCGCGTCATCACACAGGAGGGAGACGCGACCAGCAAACTTATTGGGGACATCTACAGGGGCGTGCGGCCAGAATACTGGCCGAGTATTCGCACTATGCCAGCACATAGCCTGCTGACAGCAGGCGTCATGACTCTTTTCGGCGTAAATAAAGTATCCATCATCAATATGGAGGCCACTGAGCCCATAAGCGTCGTCATTGAAGACCGCACCACCCACCAGATGTTCTGCAATCTCTTCGAGTTGCAATGGCACGGTGCGAAATTTACAACAAATTGACAACGATTAGAAACCCGAGCAGTATTATCTTTGGACGTCTCGAATACCGGGACATAACAACGAAGGTGAGGACAGAATGCCTCTAAGCGATGGTGAACAGTTGCAGACGCTGCTCACCCTGGCCGAGAAAGCCAGAATAGCAGTTGGAAGATTGCTGACCCCAGGGGAACTCTGGGACGGAAACAATGGTGGTGCTTTTTTCGCGATGAACTGGAGAACCGGGAATCGAAAAGGGCCTCAGATTCTCGGTGAAGTCACCAATGCTGCTATCCGTAAGAGAGACCTGGGAAACTCCGTCGAGAAGTGCGAGAGATTTCTCGTCATTGATCCAGCCGGTTGTCGCGGCATGAACACGCGAAACCCGAGTAAGGGCAGATGGGGCGGAGGCATCCGCATGGGTGACTACCTCCTTGCCTTCACCGGGGCGGACGAATACGCAGACGAAGCAATCGTCGTACTCACGAGTTTGTGGGCGAAGCTGCCCACCAGCTATCCCCAGACCTACATGATTCAGTGCCTTCATGGGCGAAACCTGGTCTATGCCAGAATCCCAGGTAACGTGATCTTCCAGGATCACCTCCAACTGGCCGCCTGACCTGACGATCATATTCAGGACCACACGCGAAAGGACCACCGGCCAGGAGCCTGGTCCACTCCTCGCCGGTGGTCCTTTTCGTTTTCCGGAAAGATACTCCTTGTTTTCCAACCTTGCCTGCGTTTAAATAGAGAGTATGAAAGAACATAAGGACAACGACTCACGTTTTTCCCTCTACGCAACACAAGTACAGACGTACGCGAGCTTCAGCGGTACCATGGCGGCCGTCGTCATGTTTTTCACCGGCCTTATTTTGTCTAAATTTGAAAGTTTAGACATTTCTATAAAAGTACCGATTGCTTTTATGATCATCAGTATCTTTGGCTTCCTTTATAGTGCCCTCCTCTACGCAAATGCCGCGCAAGAAGTCTCCGACCGCAACGGCCCGGGCATTCGCAAAGGGATCTTTCTCGGAGACATCGTCTCTGAATACCTGGGTGTCTACCTGCTCGTTATCTCCATCCCCCTTGTCATCAATGTCATCACGCCTGACTTTTTCCTACGGACGGTCACCATCGTCTCATCCCTCGCCGGACTTTGTCTCTATCAGCTCTCGCATTTCTCAATAGTGGAACGTCACTTTAAAAGCAACCATCGTTTTGTAGCCCTCTTGGTCATCGGACTCGGCCTGCTGCTTTGTTTAGCACAAGTGTATGGCGTCTACTTCGTCCCTCTTTCGACCGCCTTCGGGATACTCATCTTGGCCATAGCCTACAGTGCCTCCAAAAGCAAACATTCGTAAAAGATCCTTACAAAAACTTGCCTGTACAGGAGTCCTTGGTTTTTTTGATATCCAACACAGTTCCTTGTGCGACGATCTCGCCGCCCTTATCTCCCCCTTCAGGACCAAGGTCGATGATCCAGTCTGCCTGGCGGATGACGTCGAGATTGTGCTCGACAACAAGCACCGTGTTGCCGTTATCCACGAGTTGGCTAAGTAAATGCATCAACTTCTCAATGTCCGCGAAGTGGAGACCAGAAGTGGGTTCGTCCAAAATATAGAACTCACCCTTTGCCTGTAGCCGGCTAGCGAGTTTAAGCCGCTGTGATTCACCGCCAGATAGCGTATCCAGCGTCTGTCCAAGCTCGACATAATCGAGGCCGACGTCAAGCAAGAGTTGCATCTGTTGCTGAATCTCTTTGTGGTCGAAGAACTCTTTTGCTTCGGCGGCCGTCATGTGCAAAACCTCGGCAATGTTCTTGCCTTTGTACTGATACCGCAGCACCTTCTCCTTATACCTCTTGCCGGCACACTGCTCGCACTTGGCTTGTACATTGCCAAGAAAGTTCATCTCGAGATCAAGAAAACCGAGTCCACCACACTCTTCACACGCGCCCTGCGCGTTGAAGCTAAAGAAGCTCTCCGACATCTTGTGCTCGCGAGCAAAGATCTTGCGGATGAGGTCAAAAGCACCTGTGTAGGTGCCGATGCAACCGCGCTTGGTGTTCCCCACCGCGCCATGATCCACGAGCACAATCTTCTCGCCATGTTGCGCCATAATCTCCTCCACGAGCGAGCTCTTTCCTGAACCAGAAACGCCAGTGAGAGCGATCAAAACACCTTGCGGCAACTCTAAAGTAAGATTCTTTAAATTGTGCCGCTTTGCGTTCTGAATCTTGAGAACCCCGCTTCGCTCCGGTATTTTGTCATCCCGGCGAAGGCCGGGATCCAGGTTGAGACTCAGGACATGGGCCCCGGCCTTCGCCGGGGTGACATTCAAATACTGTGCAGTGATCGAACGAGGATTCTTGAGTACCTGCACAAGACTCCCTTGCGCAATGATCTCCCCACCCTTGCTGCCACCACCGGGACCAACTTCGATGATGTGGTCGGCAGCCCGGATGACGGCCTCATCGTGCTCTACCACGAGTAAGGTGTTTCCTTTATCTCGTAGCTTCTGCAGATTATCTATCACCATCTGTACGTCCCGCGGGTGTAAACCTGCCGTCGGCTCATCCATCACATAAATAGTTTCTACTAGGTCGCAGCCAAGCTGCCGAGCAAACTTTACCCGCTGGGCTTCACCACCAGAGAGCGTGTCGGCTGAACGGTTGAGTGAAAGGTAGCCTACCCCAACATCAATCAAACTCTGTAAGCTCTCTATCAAGCGTGGCTTGATAGGTTCCGCATGAGGATGAGCGATACTTTTTACAAATGCTAGGCATTCGTGGATGGGCATGTTCCCTACTTCGCCAATATTCTTACCCTCCACGTGCACAGCCAGTGCTTTTTTATTCAAGCGACCCCCTTCGCACTCACCGCAATCTGTCATTGTGAAGTACTGCAGGTCACGCTCGGAGGTACTCCGATGCACTTTAGAGTTCCTTTCTTGGAGACGAGTCACTACTCCTTGGAAAGTCCACTTATTGGCACCAAAGGCCTCTTCGTCGGAGAAGAGTTCTCGCGGACTATAGAGCAGCTTATCTTTTGTCTCGGCATCAAAGTCACTGAGCTTGGTATCCATGTTGAAGTAACCGGTCGAACGGATAATGTTCCACATCCGTGTCCCCGGCTGCCATTCACTGTGGCGAATGGCACCTTCTTGTAAGCTCTTATCCCAATCAATGAGTCGGGCAAGATCAATCTCGACCGCGCGACCAAGACCCTTACAGCGCGGGCATGCTCCGTGCGGATGATTGAAAGAGAAATAAGAAGAATCGAGTGAAGGCAATCCAACACGTGAGAAAAGAAGCCGCAAATAGGTATACGCCTCAGTGAGCGTGCCGACAGTGGAGCGTGGATTATTCCGTACACGCTCCTGATCAATGACGATCGTGGGTGATACGCCGGTGAGGCTCTCCACTTCCGGCTTACTGCTCTTTACCAAGTATCGCCGCGCGAAAGCAGGCAGAGACTCAAAGTACTGCCTCTGCCCCTCCCGAGCAATGATGTCAAAAGCAATAGTCGACTTCCCTGATCCAGAGACACCCACAAAGCACACCAGCTTATTGCGCGGGATCTCGAGGCTGATGTTCTTTAAATTATTCTCCGTGGCCCCCACAATCCGGATAGCCTTTGACTTCTCGTGCATAGGAGAGTAGCATAAACTACTACGTAACGTAGTAGTCAAGCTCTACTCTTTCTAACGATCGTCGAAAACGGTAGAGTAGTAAATAACCAGTAGAATCCAATTCTACGCAGAATTGGATTCTACTGGTTTAGCCAAAGTCGAGAAATGTATACGCAACCACTCATCACCGTGGGGGAGTTTGCAAAACTTGCGCGTACCACCAAGCGGACGGTGCTTTGGTATGAGGAAAATCGTGTTTTACTGCCGACGGAGGTCAACGCAAAGGGGTATCGCTTCTATCTCCCGCAACAGATCATCGATTTCCAGGTCGTTCTCCTACTCCGCAAACTCCACTTCTCACTCGATGAGATCAAAAAGTACATCAAACAGAAATATGCGCTCAAGGATTTGTTTAAATTTAAGGAAGCAGTGCTTGCAGGAGAAGTAATGGCATTGCAAAAGTCGCTTCAGGATGTCGGAAACTTTTACAAAAATCTGGACACCAGCGGCACGCTCGTCTCCCCCACTGTTAGGAAGGTTGCGCCCTTCGAAATCTACTGTATCGAAAAAATAGGATCATTTGATCGTATCAAAGAGTACGGACAGGAACTACAGTCCCACTTTCTCAAGCTACCAACAGGCGCTACCTACCTCACCCTCTTTTTTGATACGGAGTATCGACCCAAGAAGTCACGTATGAAGATTGGCGTAGTTGCTACCAAAACGATGAAGTTGCGGCCAGCCTCCGAAAATATAGTGAGGAGAGAAAAGATTCCCGGCTTCATCGCCCTCTCGTACACCCACCAAGGCCCTGGCTCCCTGCTCTCTATGCTGTGGCAAGAATTATACCGATATACAGAGAAGAAAGGCTTACAGCACAAAAACAATCTTCCCTTTATAGATCTTGAGCTCTATCACAAGACTTCGCTCAATGGTGAACCGAACGAAAACAAGATGGTTTTTGAGCTTCTGCTACCCATAGAAAAGTAAGGTTTCACCTTACGTAAGGCGAAACCTTACTTAATCGTGGTTTAGGTTTCCCAATTCAAATTCGTTTCCGAGAGGATCCTGCAAGATCACACTGTGGAGTGATATGTCGTCGAGATTATTTGAAATTTCTTTGGCGCCCAACTCCCTTGCCCGACCAAGATAGGTTTGAAGGTGTTCCTCTGTCTCGCACTCGAGCATGAGCGTCCCGCGATTCCCGGTATAAACGTCACCAAAGGAGTTCAACACAAAGCCGATACGGAAATCATTCAGCTTGAATTCTGAATATTCTGCCATCGATTTGTGTGGAGTTACGTGCAGAAACTGCGACCACCAAGTAACTGCTGCTGTCATGTCAGAAACTTTATAGTAGAACGTCCTCGCCCGGATGCCATTTTGAAATGTTGCGGTGTATTTCATAAAGATCTGAAATTAGTTTGGTGATATTTCACTGGTGACGATGCAGTTCAGAAAGCATTTCTGCAAAACACCCTCTGAACTGCAGCGGATATGGCTCCGCCCGGGCCGACACTCAATCGAGCGTCTCATCGAAATCAGCAAGGGCTACCCATGTCGCCTCGCTGTCTCCCATTGTAAAGAATCCTCTTTCGGCGTAGCCGCCCATTACTCGTCTGATCTGCAGCCAAAGCTGCTTATGATCTTCTCCGTTCAATGGAACTACACCACCATTACCGTGAGCGAGTTCTGCTTCGAGCGCAGCCGCTAGATCATATAATGCACGATAGGTAGCTATGGGCTGACTCTCGGGATTACCGTCATTGAAATTCGTGAGTAATCTCATTGCGAGGAACACCAAATCCTTGAGATCACCTACGCGCGAAGAAAGGGCCCGCAAGTGAGCCTTCTCCATAGAGTGAAGGACTAACATTGCAGCACCACCTTTCCACTGTTTTCTTCCCCATCATAGTAGACAGATGGGTTTATTCTCGACAATAGCGAACCGCCGGCGGGGGCCGGGGGGGGGGGGGGGGGGCGCGGGGGGGGGCCGGGGGGGGCCCCGCCACGCTGCTGGCGGCAAGCGGGCTGAACGCGTGGTATGGCGAGTCGCATATCCTGCACGGCGTCGATTTCGACATTGCCGAAGGCGAA
>Ga0080064_1002963_pt1 | contig 26505 bp, 28 predicted proteins | sample Subgrocontami54m_FD_69260 | JGI IMG/M metagenome (GOLD analysis project Ga0080064, IMG submission 69260) | Subsurface groundwater microbial communities from S. Glens Falls, New York, USA - GMW46 contaminated, 5.4 m (SPADES assembly) (version 2) ...
AGGTCGGGTGGTGGCCGCCTGGCGCGGCCGTAAGGGGCGGGAGATCGCGGGAGGCTTACCGGGCCGTTTGACAAGCCGTTGGCTTCGATGGCGACGCATTCCCGGCAAGGGTGTGTCTCGTCTGCTGCACCCTTTTTATCACGCCCTGTCTGGCCGGGGGTTGATCGCCAGGATGTTGCCTGCTCCATTCCGGCCGCGAGTCGTCGTCTTCCAGACCCGAGGCCAGGATCGGTTTCGGCTTCTATGGGGAGAACATGTCATCGGGCGATACGACGACCGGAAACGTCAATGGCGGATCCAGCGGCCCTTTCGCCTGTTTGTGGACGAGCGCGTGCTCCGAGGGCAGCAGGATGAGATCCGAACCGGCTTGTCCCGTTTGATTGGGGACAGCCGCGAACCTTGAACGATCCACTTCCGCAGGGATTGCGGCACGACCTCGTCCTGGCGGATGGGAGCCGTTGGGTCATCGCCGCCGGGGACGGGGAGGCAGCCGCTATCGTCTCACGACTGGCTGACGCGATGGGGCTACGGGTGGTGAGCCGTTCGGCTTCGCTTCCCCCGGCTGCGTCTGGGACGAGCACGACAGGCGCATCCGAACCGCCCCAACACGGCATTGTGCGGCGTCTTCTCGTCCTGGTTGACGCGCACGGTCCTGAGGCGCCCCCGGCAACATTGCATGCCCCGTCACCATTTGAAGACGACGGGGTTTGCGTTTTGCGCTCAACTACTCACAGCGACGGGCTGTATATCCAGCTCATAGAGCTATCGTCGATCTTGGCTCGCGATGCACAAGCCCGCGGAGGCGTTCTCCTGCACGGCGCTCTGGCCGAAAAGGACGGCATCGGTGTGATCCTGGCTGCGCCGGGTGGAACGGGTAAGACCACTGCCAGCGGCCGGCTTCCGGCCCCGTGGCGCTCGCTGTGCGATGACACGACACTGGTTGTGCGGGATTCACGTGGGAACTACTGGGCGCATCCCTGGCCAACCTGGAGCCGCTTCCTGGGAGGCGGGGCAGTCGGCACCTGGGATGTCCAGACTGCGGTTCCTCTCAAGGGCGTCTTCTTCTTATCCCAGGCGGCCGAAGACCGTGTGGAGTCCTTGGGTCCCGGCCATGCGGTCAGCCTGCTGGTCGAGTGCGCCGGACAGGCCTCGCAGCTCATGGCGCGGGGCCTGAGCAAGGAAGCAACCCGCGCCCTGCACCTGGAACGGTTCGATAATCTTTGTGCCCTGGCCCGGGCCGTACCCGCCCACGCACTTCGCATCAGCTTGACCGGCGCCTTCTGGCAGGTGATCGAGCAGACGCTCGAGGGTTAGCCAGCGCAAGAGAGCCGGAGCAACGATCGGTGATCGTCAGTCACCCGCACTCAATGCAGGAAGGGGTCGGATAGTTTCATTCGATGCTGAACTCTCGACAGCAGACTGTATCGGCAAGACTGAAAATACAGCGCGCATTGCAGCTCGGGCGCGCGTTGCGTTTTGTCTGGCAAAGCGCGAAAGGCTGGACGATCGCAAACGGGGTCCTCCTTGTGGTGCAAGGGGTGCTGCCCTTATTGCCGCTTTATCTCATGAAGCTGATGCTGGACGCGGTCACCGCAGGGCTGGCGGCTGCCGACAAAGGCGAGGCTTTCAGACAGGTGCTGTTTCTCATCGTCCTCATGGCTGCGGTGGCCCTGTTCAGCGCCTTGACCCGCTCGATAGCGGGACTGATCGGCCAGGCTCAGTCCCTGGCCGTCACGGATCACATGAACGATGTCCTCCACGCCAAATCCATCGACGTGGACCTGGAGTATTACGAGAGCGCGCGATACTACGACACACTCCACCGCGCCCAGCAAGAGGCTCCGTTTCGGCCCACTCGTATCGTGAATGGTCTGGTGCAAATCGGCCAGAACGGAATCTCCTTGCTGGCGATGGCCGCGCTGCTTTTCTTGTTCCACTGGATCGTTGCAGCAATCCTGTTCGTCGCCGTCGTTCCCGGCATCGCCGTGCGATTGAGATACGCCGGCAAGATGTATCGCCGGCAACGTGAGCAGACATCCACGGAACGGCAAGCCGGCTACCTCAATTGGATGCTCACCGGCGGCAGCCATGCCAAGGAAATCCGTCTGTTCGACCTTGGACCTCTGTTCGCGGGCCGCTTTCGCGATCTCCGCCGGAAGCTTCGCCGGGAGAAACTCGAAATCGCCACCCGGCGTTCCCTTGCCGAGTTCGTGGCCCAGACCAGCGCTACGGTGGCGATCTATGGTTCGTATGCCTTTATCTCCTATCGCGCAGTGCAGGGCACGATCACATTGGGTGATCTGGTCATGTATCTTCTGGCATTCCAGCGCGGGCAGGGTTTTCTTCAGGAGATGTTGAGCGGCCTGGCGGGGCTCTACGAGGACAACCTGTTCCTTGCCAATCTCTATGAGTTTCTCGACCTGAAGCGAAAGGTCGTGGAGCCGGTGCATGGCAGCCCCGTTCCTCAACCCATGAAAACCGGCATCGTGTTCAACCATGTCGGTTTTCGGTATCCCACAGGCACCCGGAAGGTTCTCGAGGATATTTCCCTCGTCATCCGGCCGGGAGAAGTGGTGGCTCTGGTGGGTGAGAATGGCTCGGGCAAGACAACCTTGATCAAGCTGCTATGCCGATTGTACGATCCAACGGACGGCAGCATCACCCTCGACGGGACGGACCTGCGCCAGTTCGAAACCACAGCGCTCAGGCGCCAGATCAGCGTCATTCTCCAGGATTACGCGCAGTATCATCTGACGGCTCGGGAGAACATCTGGCTCGGCAACACCGCTCTTGAGCCCGACCACAAACGTATCGTCGCCGCCGCGCGCCACTCGGGAGCCGACGATGTCATCACCGCGTTGCCGCATGGCTACGAAACGGTTCTCGGCAAGCGGTTCGAGGACGGAGAAGAGCTGAGTATCGGCGAGTGGCAGAAAGTGGCGCTGGCCCGCGCATTTCTGCGAGAAGCGCAGATCATCGTTCTCGACGAACCGACCAGTTCCATGGACGCCAATGCCGAATATGCAGTGTTCAGGAATTTCCGTCAGCTGGCCGCAGGTCGGACTGCGATCCTGATCAGTCACCGCTTTTCCACCGTCAGGATGGCTGACCGCATCTATGTGCTTAAGGATGGAAGAATCACCGAAGGAGGCAGCCACGAGGAACTGATTCAATGTGGTGGAACCTATGCCCACATGTTTGAAACCCAAGCCCGGCATTACAGGTGATGGCTTGCCGGCACGGGGTGCTCGAATGGATCGATCCCGAACCGATGAATTGCTCCTTCACTGCCTGCGTATGGTTCCGGACGACGCAGGCGACGGCTGGCTCGAGACGCTATCGAGCGCTGATTGGGATGTTCTCGTTCGAGAGTCGGACCGGTATGGCCTTGCTCCCTTGCTATACCATCGTCTGAGAACATTCAATTCGGATATACCCATTCCGGCCGAGGTGATGGCGAGACTGCGCCGCATCTATCTCCAAAGTGCCGGCAGGGCCATGCATCTGTACCACGACCTTGGCAAGGTGCTGGGGATGTTACGGCACGCGAATATCCCGGTGACCGTGCTTAAAGGGGCATACCTGGCGGAGCGTGTCTACGGCAACATAGCCCTCCGGCCGATGGGCGATGTGGATGTCCTGGTGCACAAGGATGATTTGATGAGGGTTGAGGCCGCTCTGCTTGGGATGGGCTACGTTCCAGCCGAGTGCCAAAGGCGGATCACGGAAGACAATTACCAATTTGTCTACGGGTTGCCGGACAGAGAACTGTTTGTGGGAGTGCATTGGAACTTTCTGCCCTCCATGTATCGTTTCAAGATAGACATGGATGGGCAGTGGACAAGATCCAGGCAAGCCATCATTGCCGGGGTTGAGGTATCGGTTCTATGTCCGGAAGATCTGTTGTTGTATCTTTGTTTCCACGCTTCCAAGCATCTCTTTGAAATGGGGCTGAAACCCTTATACGACATTTCAGAAACGATCCGGCATTTCGGGAACGAGATCGACTGGAAACAAGTGCAGCTTCGCAGCGGGCAATGGGGTGAAGCAAAATGTGTTTACCTCACTTTCAGGCTTGCCAGGGAGTTGATGGGGGCATCCGTGCCGGATGAACTGATGATTGCCATCAAACCAGGCGATTTCGACGAACGTTTCATGGTATTGGCCAGGGAGAGGATCTTCGCATACGGGCGTTGGAACTCGGATGGCTTGTCATTGTCTTCCAACATCGCCGAATTATGGGGATCCAAAGAACTTCTGAACAAAGCAACTCTGCTTCTGAGAAGGGTCTTTCCTTCTCCGGAAGAGGTGGCGCGAATGTACCCGGCGCCTTCGGATTCCATACGAATCTGTTTCTACTACCCGGTACGCATCAAGGACCTTCTTCTGCGGCACGGTCGCCAGATTTGGCGGCTGTTACGGAGGAATGAAGGAATGAGGGGCTTGGCAGGAAAAGTGAATGACATGACGCCCCTCAAGAATTGGCTGATGATTCCCTGATTGATTTCCGGGCAAGAACTGGAAATCCTCCATTCACCTCCTGGCTATCGGAACCACCGGCGGCGTGGCCGACACGGTGGGCAGATCCGTCCCGGATCCGGGAATCGCGGTGCAGGAGTTGAACGAAATAGTTCGCTCTTTATGTACGCCAGCGTACGGAACTCGGCGCCACGGAACAATACGATGAAACCGTTGACCAGGATTCGCACGGCGCCAAGCAGGCCGCGAATCAGGCTTGGCATTTGTCGGACCAGTTTGGATGCAACTGCTCTCAGTGAGGGGATTTCAGATGAAGATCACCAAGCTCGCTCTGTCGCTGCTGGTAGGCCTCGGGACTGGCTGCACCAGTGTACCGCCCACGCCTCTGGTTTCCGATCTGCCGAATTGTTTCGATACCAATTACGACAGGGAGCGGGGTCTCTTCACGATAAAGAGCGCCGTTGCCAATGTAGTGAATCAGCAGTGCTTGCTTACGGTGGGGCCACCCGGGGACGTTGTGTCCGAGGTTCTGGGCGGGATCTGGGACGCAATCACTGGCTTGTTTACGGTGGGGCGGAGCGGGGAGACTGCGTCGGCGTCACTACTCACGGCGGGAAGGTACAGGGTTTATCTTGCCAACGGCGGAGGCGGCGGCGCAGGCGGAACCTGGCAGAACGCCTTCGCCGGCCCCGGCGGCGGCGGCGGCGGCGGCGGCGCCGGGGCAATGGAACAACAGGCGACGGTCAATCTGACCGAGGGGGTATACAAACTCACCATCGGAGCGGGCGGGCCGGGTGGACGTGCGAGCATGCCCCCTCCCGTCGGGCTGGGCGGCGGTCCCGGATGGGCCGGAAGTCCAAGCAACATCGTCCGTGTTGCGACCGGCGAAGTCGTCATGGGAACGCCGGGAGCCGACACGTACGCTCGCCTCACTCGCGCTCAGAGCGAGCGATCGGCCGGCAAGATGGATGCGCACGGCGGCTCCGGCCCCGGGCAAGCCAGCGGCGGACGCGGAGGCGTCGACGAAACCCGGTACGGCGTCGAAGTGAAAGCCGAGCCTGGCGCGAGCATGCCGGGGCGTTCGGGGGGCGAATTGGGTCCGGAGGATGTACATAGCTCAGGCGGCGGCGGCGGCGGTGGAGCGACGAGCATAGGGGCTGGCGGTGGAGGCGGCGGAGAGAGCCCGCTTCACAAGGACAAGTCGCCGGAACGCGGCACGCTCGGCAGCGGCGGCGGCGGCGGCGAAGGCAGTTCGTTCGAATCTGAGCCCGGCGCCCGAGGCGGTCACGGGTTCATTGCCTTTCGCCCGATTTGAAGGATAGGTGGTTTTGGCTCTTGCACCGAAGAAGTGACCGGTTCTTTGGCGTAGGAAGCGGCTGATCGGCGGGCCTGTTGGCCGGAGGCGGCTAGTGGACGACAGCAGCAATGCCCTGGCGGTAGCGCACATCGGACAGCAGGCGGCTCAATTCCTTTTTGACCACGGCGTAGCACTCGCACGCGCGGGTCTCCAGTCCGGAGCGCTCGAGCACCGAGATGTGGCCACGGCGGTAGCGAATGAAGCCGGCCTGCTGCAATTTCCCGGCGGCCTCCGTAATGCCTTCCCGGCGCACGCCGAGCATGCTGGCGACCAGCTCCTGCGTCATGATCAACTCGTTCGTCTGCATGCGATCGAGGGTCAGCAACAGCCAGCGGCAAAGCTGCTGCTCCACCGAATGGTGCCGATTGCAGGCCGCGGTCTGGATCATCTGCGTAATCAGCGCCTGGGTATAGCGCAGCAACAAGCGCTGCATCGAGCCGGCGCGGTTGAATTCCTGCTTCAGCAGGCGGCCCGCGAGCCGGTAGGCGTGGCCCGCGGTCTGCACCACGGCCGAGCTCGGCGTGGTATTCCCTCCCATGAACAGCGAAATGCCGACCACGCCTTCATTGCCCACCCCCGCGGTTTCGGCCGATGCGCCGGACTCCGTGACGTAGTGCAGCGAAACGATGGCGGTGGTGGGAAAATAGGCGTGCTGCATCTGGCCGCCGGGTTCGTAGAGGACGTCGCCGAGCAGCATTTCGGCCGGTTCCAGATGAGGGGCCAGGCGTTCGAATTCATCCGCAGGCAGGGCGGCGAGAAGATGATTGAGACTCGGACTCTGCAGTAATGACATCGCTGTCCGCAAGGGTCTTTCGGTTCTATTTCTTCGCGGCGAGTTCCACGCCGATTCCGCGGTAACCGACGAAGCGGCAGGCCTGGTTGAACATCGGCTCTCCGCTCACCTGATACCTTTGTTGCGAGCCATCGGAATTGACGCGGCTGAAGACGAAATCCAGGAACGGCTGCCGGGCTGCAATGGTTGCCTGCAGAGCCTTCCGCTCGGTCTCGTTCCAGCCCGCCACCTGAACTCCGTTGGTGTCTCCCGCCAAGGCATCGACCCGGATCCCGAGCATCTCCAGTACCGGGCCTGAAACCCTGGTGAAGTTCCCGTTCTCGTCCTGCTCCCAATACCAGTCGGAGGCCAGTTCGGTCAGGCTGCGATAGCGGGCTTCGCTTTCGCGCAGTTCGGCGGTCCTTTCCTGCACCGTCTGCTCCAGGACCTTGCTGTAATTCTCCAGTCTCCTGTACAGCAACCGCACTTCCAGCATGTTGTGGATGCGCGTCTTGACTTCGACCAGGTCGAACGGCTTGCTGATGAAATCCTTTGCGCCGGCTTGCAGCGCGCGCAGCTTGTGGCCGGGCTGGGCGGTGATCACGAGAACCGGAAGGTAGCCGTCCGCGTCGTTGGTCTTGAGGCCTTCCATCACCTGGAAGCCATCCATGCCGGGCATCTGCAGGTCGAGCAGGATCAGGTCGTAGCGGTTCTTGCGATGCAGCGCGCAGACCTCGTGCGGATTCATGGTCGATGCGACGCGGGCGTAGCCGGCTTCGTGCAGCAATTGCTCGAGAAGGCTGACGTTGACCTCCTGATCGTCGACGATCAGGATGCTGGCGTTGAGAATGTGGGACTCGGCAATCATCATGCTATTAGCTCTTTTGCTGCGCCGCCCGCGGTGGTCGATGCGGCCTTTTGCGAAAATTTCAATGCCACGTCAAGCGCATCCATGAACGGGTCGACCCTGATGGGCTTGGTGAGATAGTTGAAGAATCCGGCCTGGAGGGCCTTCTCGATGTCATGGGGCACCGCATTGGCGCTGAGCGCGATGATGGGGATATGCGCCGTCGACGGGTCCGCGCGCAGGATTTTCATGGCCTCGATTCCGCTGACTCCGGGCAGGTTGAGGTCCATAAGAATCACGTCCGGCTGATAGACGCGTGCAAACTCGATGCCCAGATCGCCGTCCGCGGCGCTCAGCAGGCGCAGGTCGGGGCGGCGCGCAATGAGTTGCTCGACCAGTTCCAGGTTGGCCGGATTGTCTTCCACATAGAGCACGGTACGCAGCGGCGTGCCCTCCGGCACCTGCTTTCGCATCAGCGCCGCACGCTCGGCTTCGCGTACTGCAAGCTGCGGTGCGGTCGTCAGGGTCAATTCGATCCAGAACAGGCTTCCAACCCCGACTTCGCTATCCGCGCCGATGGCGCCCCCCATCAGTTCGACCAGCTGCTTGGTCACCACCAGGCCGATACCCGTGCCTTCCTCCGCGCCGGCCTCCCTTCCGAGCCGATTGAACGGCTGGAAAAGCTGCGCAAGCTGTTCCGGGGCCAGTCCCGCACCGGTGTCCCGGACGCCGATGCGTATCGATTCCGGGGGGCTCAGGGTGCACTCCACGGCCACTTCGCCTTCGGGCTTGTTGTACTTGATTGCGTTGAAAAGCAGGTTGATCAGAACCTGTTTGACCCGGGTCCGATCGGCTTTGACGAAATAGGGGATTTCGAATCGCGGAAACGTCATGCCGATGCCGCGCTTTTGCGCCTGCGGCTCGATCATGGCCCGGCACTCGAGCATGACCTCTGCCAGCGAAACCGGCTCCCGCGACAGCGTCACCTTGCCCGACTCGATCAGCGCGAGATCCAGGATTTCGTTGATCAACTCCAGCAGATACCATCCTGCCTTGAGAATCTGGTCGAGGCTTCGCTTTTGAGGAGGCGTCGGCGGTGGAGTGCCGGAGTCCAGGAGCTGGGCGAAACCGAGGATCGCATTGAGCGGGGTGCGCAGTTCATGGCTCATGGCGGAGAGAAAATCCGTTTTCGCGCGGTTCGCCTTCTCCGCAGCCGCCATGGCCTGGTTCAGCTCCGATTCGACGCGCTTGCGCACGGAATTGTCGGTGCCGATCAGCAGGTACCCGATGATGTCGTCGTCGTCGTCGCGCAGCGCAGTGATCGACACGACGGCCGGGAAGCGGCTGCCATCCTTGCGGATGTAGCTCAATTCATAGATGTCCTCGATCCCGCGCGAAGCCTTGAATGCCAGCGCCTCGAAGCCCGGCGCAATGGGGGTTGCGAGCTCCAGGCTCAATGCCCGGGCGCGCGCCATCACTTCCTGCGGATCATGAATGTCGCTCGGACTGATCCTGTTCACGACTTCGGCGGCCATGTAGCCCAGCATTCGCTCGGCGCCGACATTGAACAATTGGATGATGCCTTTCTCGTCGGTGGCGATGATCGAGAAATTGGCGCTGGTCAGGATCGCGTTCTGCAGAGCCCCTGCCTTGAGCAGGGCCTTCTGGCGTCGCACTTCGGTGGTGCCGTCCGCCTTGCCGGCATCGTCGGCTGGGGCGGGAGCGTTTACTGTATCGGACATGACCAATTTCCGTGAAAGACGTACAACAACGATCCGGAGGGAAAGTGCGCTTGTCGGGCCGGCGGATTGCGACCTGGCACAGCCAAAGCAAGTCTTCGCCTCTCACGAGGCGAGCCTGCATGATCGCGGACTTTCCGACGGACGTCGGTGCGCTGGCGCACACTGGCCGGTCGCCGACCTCGTGACTGACCGCGCCAGTGACCGTTTCAGCCCTTGCATCGATTTCCGGGTCCACCCCGGAACAACGCCCGGCCTTGTCAGAGGACCTTGCGCCCGCTGATGATCCTCAGCAGGACCACGACGATGGCGATCACGATGAGGACGTGGATGAATCCCCCCATGGTGGTTGAAGTGACCAGCCCGAGGAGCCACAGGATGATAAGAACGAGGGCGATGGTGTAGAGCATCGGAGGACCTTTTTCGGTTTGGCGGAATCGGAGCGCAGAGACTATTTCTTGATGCTCATCTCGTTGGCGACCGACTGCACGCCGTCCACGGCGCGCGCGAGCTCGGTCGCGTGATCGATCTGGGTCTGGCTGTCGACAAATCCGCTCAGTTGCGCCTCGCCCTTGCGCGTCACGACGGCAATATCGAAGCTCTTGATGTTCGGATCGGCGAGTAGGGCGGACTTGACCTTGGCGGTGATGATTCCGTCATCCACGGCATTGCCTATGCTCGCGGCGCCTTCCTTCAGGCTCATCTTGTCGGCAACGACCTTGACGCCCTCCACGCCGCGCGCGACCAGGATGGCACGGTCCACCTGGGCCTGGTTGCCGACGAATCCGCTCAACATGACCTCGCCATTGCGGGTTTCGACCTTGAGATCGAAGCTCTTGACGTCCGGGTCGGCGAGCAGCGCCGATTTGACTTTCGCAGTCACGATGCCGTCGTCGATATCCGTGCCGACGCTGGTGGTGGCGGGAGCCGTTGCTTGCGTATCTGCCGGGCGATTGTCGCACCCGGATACGAGGATCAACGCAGCGCCGGAGAAGATCACACTCAGGATCGCATTCGGGCGGATCAGGTCTGAAAAGGCATTCATCTTGGCTTACCCCAATTTGGAAACATCGCCGCCGGCGGCGCCGGCAGTCAATCGATCTCGGCGAGACGCCCGCCTTCGCTCTCCCATTCGTTCTCGGCGGCATGATCGGCATGCTCGAATCGGTGGCCAACCTCCTCCCAGTTCACCACCGGCCACCATGCGTTCAGATAGTCTGCGCGCCGGTTTTCGTACTTCAGGTAGTAGGCGTGCTCCCAGACATCGTTCACCAACAGCGGGTAATGGCCTTCAGTCAGAGGATTGTCATGACCGGAAGTGGTGAGAATCCGCAGGCCGCCACCTTCGCGCTGCGCGCGAGCCAGCCAGACCCAGCCGGAGCCGAACAGCTTGCCTCCCGCCTCTGCGAAGCGCGCCTTGAACTGTTCCAGGCTGCCGAAGGCCCCGGTGATCGCCTCGGCGAGCGGGCCGACCGGCACACTGCCGCGCGCCGGAGACATGACACGCCAGAACAGGCTGTGGTTCACGTGCCCGCCCGCGTTGTTGCGAACGGCCGTGCGGATCGACTCCGGCACCTCGCCCGAGTTGAGCAACAGCCAGAGCGCCGAGCGTGCCTGCAACGCGGGAAACTTCTCCAGCGCCGCATTCAGGCTTGCAACATAGGACGCATGGTGCTTGTCGTGATGCAGCATCATCGTGCGCGCGTCGACATGCGGCTCGAGCGCTGCATGGTCGTAGGGCAGGGGAGGAAGTATGTGCTTCATGGCAGTGATGTCGCGTCTCTACCTGACAACTGCCAAGCTACCGTTTTCAACCTTGACCTTGGTGCCGACCGTAAATCCCGGTTGTGCCGCATAGGAAACCGTCTGGGTGCCGCCGTTTTCCAGGCGCACGACCACTTCGTAGTGCTTGGTCGATTTCATTCGCTTCTCGATTTCGTTGCCGGCGTAGACTCCACCAGCCGCCCCCGCCACCTCGGCTACCGTGGTGCCTCTTCCTTGGCCGATCTGGCTGCCGATCAACGCCCCGACAACGCCGCCGGCGATCTTGCCGAGATAGGATCCATCGCCTTTGACTTCAACGACGTTGATCGCTTCGACCACCCCGCAATTGACACACAACCGTGCCGCCTGCCGGGCGCTTGACTGGTAACCCGAACTGGCCATCAGCGATTGGCCCAGCACCGCGCTGGTTTCCTGATCGCCAACGCGGAGATTTCCCGTCACGACTGCATCGGCCGCAATCCGATCGCGATTCTTGATCGTATATATACCTTCGTATACGCCGGTCCTGATTTCGTTCAGCACCAGCTTGCCCTTGACGCCCACGATCTTGGCGCTTGCCGTTCCGCCCGGAGTGCCGGCCAGCGTCAGGATCAACTCTTCTCCCGCCACAAGGCGCGCGGGTGGGTCCGCATCGAAGCGGTTGATTCTCGGCGCCGCGGCCGAGCGCGCGGCCGGGGCCGGCCCTCTGGCGGAGGCTCTGCCGACCAGCCGCTCGTCGAGGATGGCGCTGGCGACCCTGTTGCCCAGGCGCAGATTGGCGGTTGCCGCGCTTGAAGCAGTGATCTTGTCCCGCTTTCTGATGGTGTACGTGCCTTCGTAGACGCCTGCTTCGGTTTCCACCAACACCACGCCCCCCGTCGCGCCGCCGATCTGGACTGCTGCGGACCCGCCGGGACTGCCGTACAGCGTAAACACGAGCTCGTTGCCCGGAGCGGCCTGCGCTACCGGCTCCACGTCGAAGCCGTCGATCCTCGGCGTTGCGGCCGAGTAGGGTTGGGCGTGGGCCTGCTGGGTCGCCAGAAACGGCAGCGGAAAGAACGCCGCCAACACGAAGAATCCAAGGACGATCTTGTTGCGCATGTTCACGCTCCTCTTAGAAGTACCAGTTGCGGTTGCGATGCACGAAATCCCTAAGTTGGCGTGAGGATTCCTCCTTCGCGAGCCCGTTGCGCTGCCGGGCTTTTCCAAAGACCTGTGCGCGTCGTCCGGCGGCCGCGCGCAGCGGATCCGCGGTCAGCTCACCCCAGGTTTCGTTCATCCTTCCGGCAAACTGCTGGCAGATGCCCGCGAATCGTTCCCCGTTCATACCGTTCTCCCGCAATGCGCCGCTAAATGCGGCGCTCGTGCATTCGTCGAACATGCTGATCCTCGAGCTGCGCACAGTCTGTACGCCAACGCACACAAATACCCAGCGTGCGAAAATAGGCCCAGGCATCGCGAGGGCGGCGATGATAGGCACACGCAGCGCCGACAAGGGGTTGCAGAACATGGAAGCAATCGAATGAAAGTGGCATCCGATGCCGGCTTGGACGCCGCCATGATGCGCGAAGCCCTTTCGCTGGCCGGGATGGCGGCTGCGCGCGGCGAGGTGCCGGTCGGCGCGCTCGTGGTGAGCGGCGCGGGCGAGATCCTGGGTCGCGGTTTCAACTCGCCCATCTCGGCCTGCGACCCGAGCGCGCATGCAGAGATTCGCGCCCTGCGCGAGGCCGCCGCCTTGCTCGGTAACTACCGCCTTGCCGGCTGCACGATATACGTTACGCTGGAGCCCTGCGCCATGTGCGCCGGAGCCATCATGCATGCGCGAATCGCCCGGGTGGTCTACGGCGCGGCCGACCCCAAGACGGGCGCTTGCGGCAGCGTGGTGGACCTGTTCTCGGAGCGACGCCTGAACCACCATGCGGAGGTGGCCGCCGGCGTGCTCGCCGAGGAATGCGGCGGCATGCTGTCCGCTTTTTTTGCCGCGCGCCGCACGCCCCGCGAGGAGGGTGACGATGCCGAGGATTGAAATCTCCCTCGCGCATCAGAACCTGAGGCTGATCGACGACAGCGGCGCCGAGCTGCGCCTTTACGCAGTTTCGACCTCGCGCAACGGTCCCGGCGAAAGCAGCGGCAGCTACTGCACGCCGCGCGGGCGGCACATCGTGCGCGCCAGGATCGGAGCGGGCCGGCCGGTCAACACCGTCTTTGTCGGCCGCCGTCCCACGGGCGAAATCTATTCCCCGGTGCTCGGGGAGCGGTTTCCCGGGCGCGACTGGATCCTGACGAGGATCCTGTGGCTCTCGGGCTGCGAGCTTGGATTCAACAGGCTCGGCGAGGTCGACACCATGCGCCGCTACATCTACATTCACGGCAGTCCGGACGAGATCGCGATGGGCACACCCGGTTCGATCGGCTGCATCCGCATGCGAAACGCGGACATGATAGAACTGTTCGAGCGGGTCTCCCCGGGCACACCGGTCGAGATCCGCAACGCTTGAACCGCGTGAGCGCGATCAGCCCTCGACGAGGCGGCGAATCGTCGATATGAAGGGCGCGCGCAGCACGCCGCGCTCGGTGATGATCGCCGTGACGAGTTCAGCCGGCGTCACGTCGAACGCAGGGTTGCGCACCTCCACGCCCTCCGCAGCCCAGCGGATTCCGTCATAGCCGGTGACTTCGTCCGCTTTTCTCTCCTCGATCGGGATCGCCGAGCCGTCGCGCGCCGCGAGATCGATGGTGGAGAGGGGCGCCGCCACGTAGAAGGGAATCCCGTGGCGGGAGGCGAGCACCGCGAGCGTGTAGGTGCCGATCTTGTTGGCGACGTCGCCGTTCGCAGCGACGCGATCGGCGCCGACGATGACCAGGTCGACCTTTCCCTGCTGCATCATGTGCCCGGCCATATTGTCGGTGATGAGCGTGACGGGAATGCGCTCCTGGACGAGCTCCCATGCGGTCAGGCGCGCGCCCTGCAGGAACGGCCGGGTCTCGTTGGCGATGACCGAGATGCGCTTGCCCTGGTCGCGAGCGCTGCGGATGACACCCAACGCTGTTCCGTGGCCCGCGGTCGCCAGCGCGCCCGCGTTGCAATGGGTCATGACGCGCGCGCCGTCGGGCACCAGCGCCGCGCCGGCTTTACCGATCGCGCGGTTGGCGTCCAGGTCCTCCGCGTAGATGCGCTCGGCTTGTGCCGCGAGCGCCGCGGCGACACCCTCGGCAGGCAGCCGGGATGCATCGACGAATGCCTTCTTCATCCGTTTCAGGGCCCAGGACAGATTGACCGCTGTCGGGCGGCTGCGCGCCAGGGCATCGAAGGCCGCGGTGAGACGATGCTCGAAAACCTCCGCGGAGGACGCCGCGGCTGCGCGCGCTTCCAGCGCCACTCCGAACGCCGCCGCGCAGCCGATGGCCGGTGCGCCGCGAACCACCATTTCGCGGATGGCCTCGGCCACTTGCGCGGCGTCGCCGCAGCGGACGTATTCGACCCGCGACGGCAGCAGGCGCTGGTCGATCAGCTCGAGGGCGTCGCCGAGCCAGCGCAACGTCAGGAAGGCCGCCGGCTCAGATGACGCGTTCATTGCCGCCGTCGACCGGCAGTTGCGCGCCGGTCGTCTTCGCGAACAGCGGGCCGCACATTTCCGCCGCCAGTTCCGCGACGTCGCGGCTGGTGATCTCGGTGCGCAGGACGTTCTTCGTCTTGTATTGCTCGACGCTCATCGCGTAGTGCTTGGCCCGCTGCGCGAGGACCTCTTCGGTCCACAGCCCGGTGTCGAATACGGCGTCGGGATGCAGCGTGTTGACCCGGATCCCGTCCGCGCCCCATTCGAGCGCCGCGACGCGCGCGAGCTGGTTGAGCGCCGCCTTCGAGGCCGAGTAGGCCGCCGCGCCGGGCCCCGGCGCGTGAACGTTCTTCGAGCCGATCACCACCACCCGGCCGCCCTTCGGTGCGAGCTTCAGGAAGGGATGGCAGGCGTGCATCAGGAAGAGGTTGGCATCGAGGTTCACCTCCATGACACGGCGCCATTCCTGCGTCGCGAGCTCGGCGATCTTCCGGCCGGCGGAAAAGATGCCGGCATTGAGCACCAGCATGTCCAGGCCGCCGAAACGAAGCACCGAATCGCGCAGCGCCGCAATCACCGCCTGTTCGTCGGTCACGTCGCAGCGCAGGCCGAGGTAATCCGCGCACGAGTGCAGGCTCTCGACCGTCGGGCTGACATCGAGACCGGCGACCGCCGCGCCGCGCGCGAGCAGCGACGCGACCGCCGCCTTGCCGATGCCCGATGCCGCGCCGGTCACCAGCGCCACTTCGCCTGCGAACTCGGGAGGCTGGCCGCCCTTTTTCAGCTTGGCCTGCTCGAGGTCCCAGTACTCGACATCGAATACATCCTGCGCGCGGAGGGCCTGGTATCCGCCCAGTGCTTCGGCGCGCAGGATGACCTCGATCGTGTGCGCGTAGATCTCCTCGGCGATCAGCGCCTCCCTCGCCGTCCTGCCCGCAACCGCCAGGCCGAATGATGGATCGAGCACCACGCGCGGCGCGGGATCGAGCATGGACTTGGGTTCCCGGGAACCCGCCGCATGGCGGTCGAAATAGGCGCGGTAGTCCGCCGCGTAGCGCGCGACGTCCGTGCCGAGCAGGGGCAAGCGCTTGGTGCGTATCACGTGGTCGGGCGTCGCGGGCCCCTGCTGCGACATCCGAGCGGCCTGCGGGTGGCGCGCGAAGCCGAGGGTGCGCGCGTCGGTGCAGGTCTTGAGGATCATCGGCGCGCCCGCCGATTCCGAAATCCTGCGGCGCAGCTGCGCCTGTGCGAGCGGCTCAACAGGATCCGGATTCGCGGCGGGCAGGGCGATCGTCCAGGCGTTCTTCTTCCCGAGATACGCCTCGGCGAGCGACACCAGCTCGATCATGCGCTCGTAGGATTCGCGCGCCGAGTCGCCGAAGGAGAAGATGCCGTGGTTCAGGAGCACCATGCCGATGGTACGTTCGGTCCTGCGCTCGCCGAACGCCCGCGCGCAGTATTGCGCCAGGTCGAAGCCCGGCATCAGGTAGGGGATGACCACGCACAGGTCTGCGTAGGCCTCGCGGATGCGCGCCTCGCCATCGCGCGTATCGGTGATCGCCACCACGGAGTCGGCATGCGTGTGGTCGACATACTTGTAGGGGAGGCAGCCGTGAAGGATGGTTTCGACCGAGGGCGCGGGTGCCGAGGCGCGCAGCATGTGCGTGGCGAGCTGGTTGACCATCTCGGGGTCCGAAAGGGCGGGGAGGCCGCCCAGTCGCAGCACGTGCGCGAGGCGCACCGGCGAGAACCCCTGCGGCTCGATTTTCTCCAGGTCCCAGCCGCTGCCCTTGACGTAGAGGATCTCCTCCTCCTCGCCGAACAGGTTCGCTTCGCGGATCTTGACCGAGGTATTGCCCCCGCCGTGCAGTACCAGCGACTTGTCACGGCCGAGCAGCCGCGACGTGTAGACGCGCAATCCCAGTTCGCCGTTGTACTGTCCTGCCTCGCCTTCGTCCCAGAGACTGCGCATGAGTCCTCTTTCCTAGGCCGGCATGGCCGGAATCAAACGGGGTGCCCGTTCTTGAGGCCCATACATCTCGCTATTTTGGAAAGTTACAACTTCGCAACTTTCCAAAATAGCGAGACATTGATAACCCCGAAATCTTCGCCAGGTCTTTCAACACCGGACTTGTAAGACACTTCCGCCATGTATTATAAAACCCCGAGGGGTCTCCAAACCGTGAACGCGAGATACTCCGTCCGACTCATGCCGTGGTCCGAGGCGCTGCCGCTTGCGCGCGCGGTGCGCGAACGGGTGTTCATCGAAGAGCAGGGCGTGCCGCGCGAGCTGGAATGGGACGACTGGGATGCGCCTTCGGATCACGCAGTGGCCTTCGACGGAGAGGGCGGCGCGATCGGCACCGCGCGCCTGCTGCCCGACGGCCACATCGGCCGCATGGCGGTTCTCGCCCGGTGGCGCGGCAGGGGCGTGGGCTCGGCCCTGCTCGATGCGCTTCTCGATCTCGCCAAGGCGAAGGGAATGCGGTCGGTCAGGCTGAACGCGCAGACTCACGCAGCCGGCTTCTACCGGCGCTTCGGATTCGCGGCCGCCGGCGCGGAATTCGTCGAGGCCGGCATACCGCACGTCGAGATGACGCTCACACTGGCTCCGCAACCGGAAGCTTGAACGCGTAGTGGACCGTGCCGGTAACGCCGCCCTCGGGCGCGTAGCTCCTCTCCCAGAATTCGACCGTGGCGTCGGTTCCGATGCGCAACACGCTCGAGCAGCGCGTCCCGTAGTGCCCGCCGACGATCCGGATGGAGGAGAGCCTGCGCTCCCATTCCATGCCCACCCCGGTGTCGGGCAGGTGCCGGTCGTGCGCGGGTTCCGCGTCAGCGAGCAGTTGCAGGCAGGCTTCCGCGTCGAACGCTCGCTCGAGCAGGGCGCCCAGCCTCTCCTTACCCTTCTCGACCTTCGGCCAGGGCGTGTTCAGGAGATGGTTCGACAGGCCATGGACGCCGGGCTGCACGTCGCGAACGACGTTTTCCCGATTGGAATAGAAGGCGAGCGATCTGCCGTCCGCGGCGAGCATCGAGAAGCCGTTGAATTCCCGCGCCTGCGGCGCGACGCCGCCGAAGTACTCCGAAGGCGACTGCGCGGCGCCGAGAAAATCCGCGACCAGCCGCCCCCGGGAGGGCGCGGATGGGTTGCGTTCGGCGGGATTCCGGTAATTGGTGATGGCGGCGAAGCGCCCGTTCCGGGTGATGCCGAGCCAGGTTCCGTTGGCGGTGAGGTCCCGCCCGGCGAGCAATCCGGGTCGATCCGGCCAGTAGGCCGCCGCGCTCGCCGGACGGTCGAAGAATTCATCGCGATTCGCCGCAATGACGAGCGCATGCTCGGGATGGGCGCGCCAGGCGAACAGGATCAGGCACATCGGTCAAAGCGGAATGAAGGTTTCGGCGATCCGGCTCGATCCGGAGACGAGCAGCCGCTGAAACCCGTGGCGCTCGACTGCGGCCGCGAGCGCGGCCACGAACGCCTTTTCCTCCGCGACGTCCTCGTAGACTTCCATCCAGGTCGCCGGATCGTCCCGGCGGCGCATCAGCCGGCCGCGAACGCCCGCCTTCAACAAGACCTCGTCCTGGATCGCCGCGACGATGCGCTTGGCCTCGTCGGCGCGCTCGAGGACGACCCGGTAATAGATGTAGTAGCCCGCGCTCATGCGACCGCGTAGGGAAGTTCGAGAAAGCGCAGCACCGGGCCCTCGGGGGAGCGCAGGCGGACCGTCGAAGACTCGCGGCTGGAAAGCTGCACCACCGCGAGCAGATCGTATCCGCCCTCGGGCGCAGGTTGGGCGTTCACGACCATGCCGCTCGACTGTCCCGGCAGGTCGTCGCTGAAGATTTCCTCGCCCGGCATCGGCGCGGCCTCCGATTCCAGGTGCGCGAGGAACATGCGGCGCTTCACTTTGCCGAGATACTGGGTACGGGCTACGATTTCCTGGCCCGGATAGCATCCCTTGTTGAAGTTGACGCCGCCGATCAGCTCGAGGTTGGCCATTTGCGGCACGAACTGCTCCTGCGTGCGCGCGGTGACCAGGGGCACGCCGTTGCGGATGTCCAGCCATTCCCAGCAGGGCGTTCCCACCGGGCGCAGGCGGGCGGCCAGGCCCGACCACAGGTCGCGCGCGCTTTCCACGGGCACGGCGAGGAGATAGCGCGCGCCGCCCAGCGCGATCAGGGTTCCGCCTTCGCCGAGCGGGCGCGCCTCGCAGGCGCGCTGCGGAGCCTCGGCCACGATGGATCCGAGCGCCGCCGGGGCGGCGTCGCCCGATGCGCCGAGCAACGCGACCGCGTCCGACGCATCGGCGACCTGGACTTTCGAGCGCAGCACGTACATGCGCAGGCGCTTCTGGATCGGCGCGACGAGGCTGTGCGACAGCGCCATCCGGAAACCGCCCACCACGCGCCAGAGCAGGAAGTCGGCCAGCATCCTTCCCTTGGGCGTGCAGTAGCTGCCGTAGCTGCCCGAGTCCGCGTCCATGGCTTGAACGTCGCACGAGAGCTGCCCGTGCAGGAAGGTCTCGGCGTCCTCGCCGCTGAAGTCCAGCACCCCGAGGTGCGACAGGTCGGCGAGCACGCTGCCGCTGCGCGCCGCCGCGAGCTCGCCGCGCGGGTCGCCAAAATCCGTGACCACGCCGTCCTTGACCTTCGCCCCGAGGGACTCCAGCCACGCTTGCCAAACTGCATTCATCGTCACCGCCCGTCACGTCAGTACTGACGTCAGTCCTGAACCAGCAAGTTATTATATCGTCTCAGGTATCTCTCCCCGCGGAAACTCGCCGCCGCCGATGCGACACGCACTGCTACGACTGACCGCCCTGGCTTTTGCCGCGTTGCTCGCATTCGCCGCGTGGATCGCCTGGTTTGCGCTGACGCCGCTCGAACTCGGCGCGTCGCCGACCGATTTCTCGATCAGGCGGGGCAGCGGCCTTCGCGGCGCCACCCGGCAAATCGTCGAGGCCGGCATCGCCATGCCTGCCTGGAAGTTCAACCTTCTGGGAAAGCTGCTGTCCAGCGAAACGAAGATCAAGGCCGGGAGCTACGAGGTCACGGCCGGGGTGACGCCCTGGCAGTTGATGCAGAAGATCACCCAGGGCGACTTCGCGCAGTCGGAGGTCGTCTTCATCGAAGGCTGGACCTTCCGCCAGGTGCGTGCGGCGCTCGATGCCCACGCCTTCGTCCGTCACGACACGAGGGAGCTTGCGGACGCGGAACTGATGCGGCGGCTGGGCGCGGATGGCACGGCCCCGGAAGGCCAGTTCTTCCCGGATACCTACGTGTTCGGGAAAGGGGAGAGCGACCTGAGCATCCTGCAGCGGGCCTATCACGCCATGCAGAAGCGGTTACAATCCGCCTGGCAGCAGCGAGCCTCCGACTCTCCGCTCGCCAGCCCCTACGAAGCCCTGATTCTCGCGTCGATCGTCGAGAAGGAAACGGGGCAGGCATCGGAGCGGCAATTGATCGCGGGCGTATTCGTCAACAGACTGCGGGCCGGAATGAAGCTGCAAACCGATCCCACGGTCATCTACGGCATCGGGGAGACCTTCGACGGCAACCTGCGCAAGCGCGACCTCGTGACCGATACGCCTTTCAACACCTATACGCGGGTCGGCCTTCCGCCGCATCCGATCGCCCTTCCCGGGCAGGCATCGCTTTCCGCTGCCGTGAACCCCGCGAGGACGGACGCGATGTACTTTGTCGCGCGCGGAGATGGAACCAGCGTGTTCTCGCGTTCGCTCGACGACCACAACCGGGCGGTCTCCAAGTACCAGAAGGGCGGACGATGACCGCGTCGCCCGGTAAGCGCGGCCGATTCATCACCCTGGAAGGGGTCGACGGCGCCGGCAAGAGCACACACCTGGGCTGGATCGCCGAGCGACTCCGGGGACGCGGCCACGACGTGCTGGTAACGCGGGAGCCCGGGGGCACGCCCCTTGGCGAGCGCCTTCGGGAGTTGCTGCTGTCCGAGCCGATGCACCTGGAAACCGAAACCCTGCTGATGTTCGCTGCGCGCCGCGAACACCTGGCGCGCGCGATCCTGCCTGCGCTGGAAGCCGGCCGATGGGTCGTTTCAGACCGCTTTACCGATGCCACCTTCGCCTACCAGGGAGGCGGCAGGGGCCTCGCCCGGGACAGGATTGCCGCGCTCGAGCGCTGGGTCCAGGGCGACATCCAACCCGACCTGACGCTGTATTTCGATCTGCCGGTGGAGACAGCCAGGCTGCGGCTTGCGGGCTCCCAGGCCGCGCCGGATCGCTTCGAGCGCGAGGACAACGGGTTTTTCGAGCGCGTTCGCCAAGCCTACCTGGAACGGGCTGCCGAGGCTCCCCACAGGATCAGGGTGATCGACGCCAGCCGGCCGCTCGAGATAGTTAGAGCGACACTTGAAGATATATTTGTAACATATTGTGCATAAATGACATTATACTGGCAATCCGCCCAGCTTATCGAGCTTGCGAAGACGCGTTCGCGGCTGCCGCACGCGCTGCTCGTGCACGGGCGGGAGGGCATGGGCCAGCTCGAGCTGGCGAGCGCCTTCGCGCAAGCCTTGCTCTGCGAACAGCCGCGTCCGGATGGCGGTTCCTGCGGTGCCTGCCCGGCATGCGTCTGGTTCGGGCAGGGCAACCACCCGGACTTTCGCCTGATCCAGCCCGAGAGCATGGCTGACGACGAGGAGGCCGAGACCACCGAATCGAAGAAGAAAAGCGACCAGATCCGCATCGAGCAGGTGAGGGAGTTGCAGCGCTTCCTCTCGGTGGGCACGCACCGGGCGGGACGCCGGGTGATCCTGATGCATCCCGCCGACACCATGAACCCCGCGACTCAGAACGCCGTGTTGAAGAGCCTGGAAGAACCGCCGCCCGACACCGTGTTCCTGCTGGTGACCGGTTTTTCGCACCGGCTGCTGCCCACCATTCGAAGCCGCTGCCAGAACGTCGTCGTCACGGCGCCCTCGCGCGAACAGGCTGCCGGCTGGTTGAGGGATCAGGGCCTGGAAAACCCGGAATCGCTGCTGGCGCTTGCCGGCGGGGCGCCCCTCACGGCCCTGCGGCTGGCGGAAAGCGAACCCGCGCGGCGCCGGCTGATCGAGCAGCTCAAGGACAGAGGATTCGACCCGGTCGCCGCGGCCGATTCCTGCCTGGCCGTCGAACCCAGCGAAGCCGTCGGCTGGATTCAACGCTGGGTCTACGACCTGATGAGCTTCAGGCTCGCCGGGGCGATCCGCTACCACGTGACCGACGAGCCAGGCATCCGGACGGTGTCCGGGCGCTGCCTGCCGGCACAGGCAGGCAGGCTGCTGCGCCGGCTCGCACAGGCGAGGGGCCTCGCCCAGCACCCGCTCAATCCCCGGCTGTTCTTCGAAGGGCTGCTGCTCGACTATCAAGGCTTGATCCTCGGGACGGACCGCTGAGCGATGCTCGTCGATTCCCATTGTCACCTCGACTTTCCCGAATTCGAGGGCAGGGTCGAGCAGGTTCGCACCGACATGGCCGCGAACGGCGTGAGCCACGCGCTGTGCGTGAGCGTCAGCCTCTCCGAGTGGCCGAAGGTGCTCGATCTGGCGGATCGCTACGACAATTTCTTCGCCTCGGTCGGCGTCCATCCGGACCACGAGAGCGCCGATCCCGTCACGACCGAGGACCTGGTCGAGCGGGCGAAGCATCCCAAGATCGTCGCAATCGGGGAGACCGGGCTCGACTACTACCGCCAGACCGGCGACACCGAATGGCAGCGCGAGCGCTTCCGGGTCCACATCAGGGCGGCGCGCAAAGCCGGCTTGCCCCTCATCGTCCATACGCGCGAAGCCGCGCAGGATACGCTCGCGATCATGCGGGAAGAGGGCGCGGAGGCGGTCGGCGGCGTCATGCACTGCTTCACCGAGACCCAGGAAGTTGCCGAGGCAGCGATGGCATTGGGCTTTCACATCTCGCTGTCCGGAATCGTCACGTTCAAGAACGCGGTCGCGCTCAAGGACGTCGCACGCCGGATCCCGCTCGAGCGCCTGCTCGTGGAAACGGATTCGCCCTACCTCGCGCCCGTGCCCTGGCGGGGCCGGACCAATCATCCCGGCCTGGTGCGCCACGTCGCCGAGGAAATCGCGCGGCTGCGCGGTCAGACCCTGGAGGAGGTCGCGAAGGCGACCACCGACAATTTTTTCGCCTTGTTCAGGCGTGCGGCAAAGATTAATGTTTTACAGTAGATATGTCTCGTATATATCTGTTTATACAATTTATATGTCTTGCGCTTGTTTCCGGACATAGCCTGGCGCAGACGCCTTTCGAGGACATCCTTCAAGCGGCGCGCAAGAACGACGTCCCGACCCTCCGGAGCCTGGTATCCAAGGGCATGGCGGTGGACACCGCGGACCCCGGCGGCAATACCCTGCTCATGCTCGCCTCGCGCGAAGGCCACCTGGAAGCGGTGCAGTATCTCGCCGGCCAGAACGCGAACCTGGGGGCGAGGAACGCGTTCGGAGACACGGCGATCATGATGGCGAGCCTCAAGGGCCACCTGGAGGTCGTGCGCCTGCTTCGGTCCCGGGGTGCCGAGATCAACCAGACGGGCTGGACCGCGCTGCACTACTGCGCCTGGGAAGGGCGGACCGAGGTGTGCCGCTACCTGATCGAGCAGGGCGCCGAGGTCAATGCGCGCGCGCCCAACGATGCCTCCCCGCTGATGATGGCCGCCGCGCAAGGGAACGCCGATGCCGTGAAGCTGCTCCTGGCCCATTCAGCCGATCCCGCGCTTCGAAACGATGCCGGTGCGACCGCGCTGTCGCTGGCGCTCAAGGCCCGCAAGGGAGACGTCGCCGAACTTCTGAGGCAGGCCGGCGCCAGGGACTAGGCTCGTCGCCTACATGCGCAGAATGCGCTCGGCGTTCAAGTGGGCGATCTTCTCCCTGTCGAGGTCGCTGATCGAGAGCTTGTTCAGGAATTCGATACCCGCCGTGTTCGGCTCGTACGGCCAGTCGACGGCGAACAGGATGTTGTCCGCGCCCAGCGCGAGCAGTGTGCAGAGAAACGCCGGCTCGTACCAGTTCCCGCTGGTCGTGACGAGCATGTTGTCCTTGAGATACTGCAGCGGCGACTTCTTCAGGCCGCGCCGCGCGGCCGCCTTGTAGGTGTGGTCGTTCAACCTGTGCATCGCGAAAGGCAGCCCTTCGCCCAGGTGTCCGAGGATGATCTTGAGGTCCGGAAAGGCGTCGAACACCCCGGCAAACACGATCCTCAGGAAGTGGCAACTGGTATCGATGGCGAAGCCCCAGCCGGCGCGGGCGAGCTCCTCGTAGCCGTTGAAGTAGGACGCCATGGCGCTCGGGTGGGCGAGGGTGGGGTGCAGGTAGATCGGCACACCGAGCGCCTGGGCACGCTCGAAGATGACCCAGTACTTGCGCTCGTCGAGGAAACTCCCCTGCGTGTGCCCGTGGATCATGGTGCCCTTGAAGCCGAGCTTGGTCACGGTGCGCTCGAGCTCGTCAGCGGCGGCCTTGGGGTCGGCGGTGGGCAGCGCGGCAAACCCCGCGAATCGGTCCGGGTGGGCCTTCACGGCCTCGTGCAGCAGGTCGTTCGCGTCCCTCGCCATGGGGATCGCGATGTCCGCGGCGAAGCCCTGCGGCCCGGGGGAGCCGAAGGACAGCACCTGGACGTCGACGCCGGCAGCGTCCATGTGGGCGAGCCGCTTCCTGCCCAGGTCCGCAAGCTCGTCGACGATGCTGTGCCCGATCTGCTCGCTGCGGGAAGTGAGATAGAAATTGCGGAATTCGTTCGCCGGAACGTTCTGCTTGTACATCGGGGTCGTGAAATGCTCTTCGATGGCGATCGTCTTCATGTGACGCGATTCTCCAGTTGCCGTTGTGAAATCGGATTGTGGCTACTCAGCGCACGAGCTGGTTGATCTCGATGATCGGAAGCAGTATGGCCAGAACGATGAGCAGCACGATGCCGCCCATCACCAGGATCATCACCGGCTCGAGCACGGTCAGGAAGACCGCAAGGCGGCGCTCCAGCGCCTGGGTCTCGAGATGCGCGGCGCGCTCGAGCATCGGCTCCAGCTTGCCGCTCATCTCGCCGCTCGCCACCAGGTGGACGAGCAGCGGCGGGAAGCTGTGCGTGGCGCCGAGCGCGCGCGCGAGGCTCGAGCCTTCGCGCACGCGCTCGATCGCCTGCTCGACCGCCTCGCGCATCACCATGTTGGTGATGACGCGCGCGCCAGAGGCGAGCGCCGCGAGCAGCGGAACGCCGCCGCCGACCAGGATCGCGAGCGTGCTCGCGAAACGCGAGGTGTTCACGCCCCGGATCAGGGGTCCGAGCCAGGGCGCTTTCAGCAGCAGCGCGTGCAAGCGGCGCCTGGGCGCGTCGCGGTGCAGGGCGTAGCGCGCGGCTGCAAAGGCCGCGACGAGCCCCACCGCGAGATACGGCCATGCCGCGCGCAGGAAATCGCTCAGGCCGATGAGCGCACGCGTCAGCAGCGGCAAGCTCTGCCGCGACTGCTGGAACACCTGCACCACCTGGGGCACCACGTACATCAGAAGTCCGGTCACGACCAGGACGGCCACGACCGAGACCAGGATCGGGTAGAGCAGCGCAAGCCCGGTTTTCTGCTTCAGCGCCTGGCGCGCGTCCAGGTAATCGGCGAGGTGCTGCAGGACCGTCGGCAGGGCGCCCGATTCCTCGCCGCCGTGCACGAGCGCCTGGTAGAAATCCGGAAAGCTCTCGCCGTACATGCCGAGCGACGCCGCGAGCGACAGCCCGGCGGTGATTTCCGCCTTCACCCCGGAGAGGATCTCCCGCGTCCTCGCGTCCGAGGCTTCCTCGACCAGCGCGGTGAGCGACTGCTCCATCGTCAGCCCGGAGCCGAGCAGGGTCGCCAACTGGCGCGTCACCAGGCTCAGCTCGGCGGAGGAAATGCCGCGCGCCCACGGCCGGCGCTCGCCGCTCTTCGCGCTCACCTGCTCGACCGCGGAGGGCAGCAGGCCCTGCGCGCGCAACTGCGTGCGCGCCTGCCGCGGCGTGTCCGCCTGCAATACGCCGGCAACCATGCGGCCGACGGCGTCCAGGGCCTGGTATCGAAACGCCGGCATCGGCTATTCGCGCGACACGCGCACGACTTCTTCCAGGCTCGTCACTCCCTGGGAGACCCAGCGCATGCCGTCTTCGCGCAGCGAGCGCATCCCCCGGCCGATGACGTGATCGCGCAAGCGCTGCTCCGAGGCGCGGTCGTGGATCAGCCGGCGCAAATCATCGTCGACGGTCAGCAATTCGTAGATGCCGGTGCGGCCGCGATACCCGGTGTTGAGGCAGGCGGCGCAGCCTTTGGGGCTGTAGATCGTGGCGTCGGCGTCGACCCCCAGCGAGCGAAGCCGGTCCGGGTCCGAAGCAAAAGGCGTCCTGCATTCGGTGCAGAGGCGCCGCACCAGGCGCTGCGCGACGACCCCGATCAGGCTGGAGGCGAGCAGAAAGGGCTCCACGCCCATGTCGACCAGCCGGGTGACGGCGCTCACGGCGTCGTTGGTGTGCAGGGTCGCGAACACCAGGTGACCGGTGAGGCTCGCCTGGACCGCGATCTGCGCGGTCTCCAGATCGCGGATCTCGCCGATCATGACCACGTCGGGGTCCTGGCGAAGGATGGTCCGCAGGGCCCGCGCGAAGCTCATCTCGATCCGGGTGTTGATCTGCGTCTGGCTGATGCCGTCGAGGTCGTATTCGATGGGGTCCTCGACGGTCATGATGTTGAGCGAGGCCGCATCCAGGCGCGCGAGCGCCGCGTAGAGGGTGGTCGTCTTGCCCGAGCCCGTCGGGCCGGTGACGAGCACGATGCCGTGCGGCAGCCGGATCAGCTCGTCCATGTGCGCGAGGGTGGTCTCGTCCATGCCGAGCCGCGTCAGGTCGAGCCGCCCGGCCTGCTTGTCCAGCAGCCGCAGCACGACGCGCTCGCCGTGACCGGGGGGGATGGTCGAGACGCGCACGTCGATGGGCTGGCCCGCC
>Ga0080064_1002964_pt1 | contig 26475 bp, 28 predicted proteins | sample Subgrocontami54m_FD_69260 | JGI IMG/M metagenome (GOLD analysis project Ga0080064, IMG submission 69260) | Subsurface groundwater microbial communities from S. Glens Falls, New York, USA - GMW46 contaminated, 5.4 m (SPADES assembly) (version 2) ...
GCTTGGCCGCAGCGGTCAGGTCTTTGTCGTAATCGGCTCCGGTAGCAATGGCTTTCTCAAAGATGCTGGGGTTGGAGGTGACGCCTACTACTCCCAGGTTGATGAGACGCTCCAGCTCGCCGGTGACGAGCATTTCACGGCTGATGTAGTCCATCCAAATAGACTGGCCGAGGCGCTGAGCTTGATGGACGGCGTTTGGCATGGTGGCCTCCTTGATGGGTTACCAGCTGGCATGGCGCATCTATTTTTGCATAAGAGTCCCCTACAGGGTGACCATCTCTTCTCTTCCAGCGCTCCCTTACAAACATGCATAGGATTTGCCCGGCAGGTTGTTCTTCAGTGCGCTGGTCATTCCCTTGGCTGGCCACTAAGTGTCTCTCACTACAGTCATTGGACTCTGCAGAATCTCGACGAATCGGGACATCAAACCTTGTGCCATGAGATCATCATCATGAAACCAGTCTAACCATTGCCGGGCTGTCTCAACGGCTGGCGGCTTGTACCCAAGCAGCGCCTCCAGCCCTTCGTCTTCCCGCAAACGCTCCATGTCTTCTAGGCAATCTCCACCCAAGGCACTCAAGCAATGTTCCTGACCCTGTCTGGACACCATTTGCCCTTGCCTTAACCCTTTGGGGGACTTCTTCCTTGGCAAGCACCGCTCCACCGCTGCTTCAATTCCTGCTTCCCGATACGACTCCGCCAACACGGCTGCTCCCGCCCAGGTCGTCACTTCCTCCCTTAGCTCTCCAGTAATCGTTGCTCCTAGGGATCCCTTGTAGGCACGCATGTGACTCACTCCGTCGGTGACAGCCTAGCACAATCTTCTCAGCCTCACTCCTCTCTCCTCACCAGCGGATCAAGGGCAGGTCCGGGGTGTTGCCCATGCACAGCCGTGAACGTACAATAGACGTTTAGTATCGGTCATCAGCTACCATAACAAAAGGCCAGTTAACGGGAACCGCAATGGCACTGCATGGGAAACAATTAGGGGCTGGGGATTCCTCAGGTGAAACTCAGGCATACGCTAGACGAGTTAGCATCCGTCCCATTCAGGGCTGGCACTTCCTGGAATGGAGGGAAATTTGGGCGCACAGGGAGTTGCTCTGGGTATTTGCGTGGCGGGAAATCAAAGTTAGGTATAAACAGACGCTCTTGGGAATAGTTTGGGCGATGCTCCAGCCCTTTCTCACGATGATCGTGTTCAGCGTAGTTTTCGGGCATTTTGGAAAGATCCCTTCTGATGGGGTACCTTACCCTTTGTTCACCTTTGCGGCGCTCTTGGCGTGGCAGGTATTCGCTTTTGGGTTGACCCAGTCGTCCAGTAGCTTGGTTGCGAATCAGCAACTTCTTACCAAGATCTACTTCCCGCGAATCATCATCCCCATCGCTGCGGTGCTCCCCGGCTTCTTAGATTTCGCTTTTGCATCGCTGGTGTTCATCGGATTGATGGTCTATTACGGCGTAGTGCCAACGATGACAATCGTTATGCTCCCCGTGTTTGTGTTGCTGGCTGCAATCGCTGCTTTGAGTATCGGGCTCTGGCTCTCGGCAATCAACGTACGGTACAGGGACGTCAGACATCTCCTACCGTTCTTGACCCAACTGTGGTTCTATGGAACGCCCATTGCCTATTCCACAAGTATTGTACCGGAAAGGTGGCACCTGCTCTTCGGACTGAATCCGATGGTGGGCGTAGTAGACGGGTTTCGTTGGGCTTTGCTCGGGGCGGGGCCATTCCCGTTTCGCCTTCTGTTGTTATCCCTATTGGTCACGGGCGGCCTTCTCCTCGGAGGATTGGTTTACTTTACCCATTCGGAAGGGAGTTTCGCAGACACGGTATGATTAAGGATCAGCAGATTGCCATACTGGCAGAAGGACTTGGGAAGCGATACCGTTTGGGGCAACGGGCACGCTATATGACGCTACGTGAGTCGCTTAGCAAAGCCCTTACTGCTCCGCTACGAGCTATGCACCTTGCGGACCGGGGCGAGAGTGATATTGGCCAAGGGATGCGTGATGATCATATCTGGGCCGTTAAGGACGTGTCTTTTACCGTTAAGCGCGGGGAGGTGGTGGGGATTATCGGCCCTAACGGTTCGGGGAAAAGCACCCTGCTGCGAATCTTGTCCCGCGTAACCCAACCTACTGAAGGCTTCGCAGAGATGAGAGGTAACGTCCGGTCACTCCTTGAAGTAGGGACGGGATTCCATCCTGAACTAACTGGGCGTGATAACATCCATTTAAATGGCGCTATTTTGGGGATGAAAAGGCGGGAGGTTCTTAAGAAGTTTGATGATATAGTTGCCTTTGCCGGTGTGGAAAGGTTTATTGATACGCCTGTCAAGCACTACTCAAGCGGCATGTACGTGCGTCTTGCCTTTGCTGTAGGAGCCTATTTGGATCCGGAGATATTGATAGTAGATGAAGTGCTTGCCGTCGGAGATTATGATTTTCAGCTCAAGTGTTTTGGGAAAATGAACGAGATTGCAAATGAAGGACGAACAATTCTTGTCGTTTCTCATAACATGGCAAGCATCATTAATCTGTGTTCAAGAGCTATTTTGCTTCGGCAGGGCAAAATAGTGAAAGATGGGCCTGTCAGCGAGGTCATTGCCGAATACGTATCGGGTTCCATGACGGGCGGCGGAGAAGTCATCTGGCCCGACGTTGCTACCGCCCCAGGAACAGAGACTGTGCGTTTCCACTCGGTTCGCTTATTGACAGAGGAGGGCGTCTGTACTTCGGAGCATGATATCAGCAAAGACATTGTTCTTCAGATGCGATGGTGGAATCTTAAGGAGGGCGCCAAGATCTATTCGGCGCTCCATTTGAAAGACCATCAAGGAATAACGGTGCTGGCCGCCAGCAACATGCCATCTACGGTTATCAAACCAGATCGGTGGTGGAATAGTAATCACCCATGTGGCTTATATGAATCCACCTGCAGGATTCCGGGCAACTTCTTGAATGAAGGAATGTATAGCATCACGCCAATTATTGGCACGAACGCGAGCCACACGGAGGTTCTTCTGGAAAAGGCCCTTGGCTTTCGCGTACATGATTCGGGTGAAATGAGGAAGGAGTATGGCGGCGTCTGGGATGGCGTAGTGCGCATTCGCCTGGACTGGGAAACGAAGCCATTACAGGAAGAACCCTAAAAACGAGGGTATAGTCTTATTCCAGCCACATGTAGGAGAATGGTGGCATGGGAAGAAAGGCCAAATGTCCCCGATGTCAGGGCGCCAGAGTCTGGGACCTGAGATCCGGCAAACGAGGAGACGACACTCCCGCACCCGTCCAGACCTACGGGTCGGGAAGAGGGCAGTGGGTGCACAAGACGGTCAACGTGTTGGACTACCTACCCAAGACAGTGCAGGCAAGGCCAAAGAGGGACTGCGGAAATCTGGATGGCGTACTTCCCGACCAGTCGGGAAGGCAGAGCGAGTTGAATCAGCCTGCCCTGACCTAGGAAGCGCGGGACCCAAGGCGATGCAATGCTTGACCAAGGATAAGGATAAGGAAGCGCTCCTGGCGTCCTACGACTTCCCTGCCGAGCACTGGGTGCATCTCCGTACGACCAACCCCATAGAATCCACTTTTGGGACCATACGGCGCCGGACAGACCAGGCGCGTGGCTGCGTGAGCAGGACGACGATGTTGGCCTTCGCCTACAAACTGGGGATGTGCGCGGAGCGGCGGTGGAAGCGAATCAGGGGCATCAACCAAGCCGGCAAGCTCGCCACCGGAGTCCTCTTCCAGGACGGCACTGCCAGGGAGACAGCAGCGGGGATCGCCGCCTAACGGCCATACACCACATTTGACAATAACTCGCCGAATTGCGGTTGCCATAGCTTTGCAATGAGCACCTACAAGAGAGATTTCCCCAAGGAGACCAGTTTGCCATGCTCTCTGCATATTACCGTTCCCAGTTTGATCACCGGGGGTTGACGTAGAATGAGTAGCATGCAGCCTGCCCAGGGAAGCCCTTCACTGTCAGTCATTGTGCCGGTGTTTAACCACGCCCACTACTTGGGGGAGGCGCTGGAGGCTATCCTGTCCCAATCGTTCAAGCCCAGAGAGGTAATAGTAATAGACGACGGTTCAACTGATGACAGTTTCTCAATCATGTCTGAGTGGGCTAGCAAACACAACACTGTTCGCTGCATAAGAAACGAAAGGAACCTGGGGGTCATCGCCTCCGTGAAGAGAGGATTAGCCGTGGCTTCAAGTACCTATGTTTACTGTGCAGCCGCGGACGATCGCATTTTGCCAGGATTCTTCGAAACATCAATGGGAATGCTGTCCAGTTTTCCAGAAGCGGCGTTGTGTTGCTCAGACCCAGGTATCATTGAGGAAGAAAGTGGCCGAATCGTGGAACATGCGTTTAGGTGGAGTGAAAGGCCCTGTTTTTTGCCGCCGTCACGGCTCGTCACCATCATGCAGGGAGCCTCCATCACGGGCCATACATCAATAACGAGAAGGGCTGCTCTGGATGCCGTTGGTGGCTATCGTCCGGAATTGGCATGGCACACCGACTGGTTCGCGATGCATGTCATGGCTTTTAGATTCGGTATCAGCTATGTCCCTGGGTGCCGATCGCTACTAAGAGTCCATCCCAGTTCTTACTCAGCCGCAGGAAGAAAAGGCGGCCGTCAAGCCCGAGTTTTGCGTAGGCTTCTTCGCCTACTTAGATCCAAGGAATACAGCGACGTCCTTCCTTTGTTCATCGCGAGTGGAGTACTGAGAGCGTTTGGATGGCCTCTGGTTAAAGCATCATTACGAGATCCCATGAGTTGGATTAGCGGAACGCGGGACGTTCTTTTGCCTATGCTGTGTGATGAAGGCCGTCGCCGCCGACAAATAGTGTGGACAGCGGCTCCTTCTCCCGTGAAAGCGCTGTACAGGCGATTTCTTAAGTGATCGCTTATTGGCCAACAATTCGCCGAAATTCGTCCATCAAAGCAACTAGTGGTTATTGCGAAGGGGGAAACAATGGTTGATATGTCAAAGGGCCTAGCTGGGCAAAGCACTTCTGCGACGTCTTCAATGCTCAAGCATTACACTGATGGTTTGACGGCCGCTATCCAAGCGTTGCCGCTGACAACTGTAGAGGAGATGGGCCATGTCCTCCAGGAGGCACGTCTACATCGCCGCTTGGTATTCGTCATCGGCAATGGTGGCAGCGCTGCGTCGGCGTCTCACCTCATGTGCGACCTGAACAAGACAGGAAGGGCTAAGGACGTCCCCCTACCTCGGGTCATTGCCCTCACTGATGACATGCCGTCTATCACAGCATGGGCCAACGACACTGCGTTTGAGAATGTTTTTGCCGAACAGCTTGAGAATCTGGCTGCCGCAGGGGATGTCCTTATTGCAATCAGCACAAGTGGGCGTTCACGGAATATCATTGCCGCCCTAAAACGAGCCAAAGGACTAGGCCTCGCCACTTTGGGGTTGACGGGGCCTGACGGCGGTGAACTGAAGGACCTGGTGGACATCTGCCTTTTCGTGCAAGCGACAAACACTGGCCAGATTGAGGATGCCCATAATGCAGTGTGCCATATGCTGGTCGCGGGACTTCGGGGCAATATCAAGTGGTAGCGAATGAAAGAGGACTGCTCACTTAGGAGAGGGGCACGCTGGACATTGGTGGTGGGCTGTGAGAACCTTAGGCCTCGGGGCGGAGCTTTGTTGTCAGGCGAGGTAGTCTCCGATACAATGGATTCCTGCATGGCAATCACAGCGGCCCGCCTGGCAGGGACAAGTCCCATAATGGTTTTGACTGAGCAGCCAACATGACCCTGAGTAGCAAGCATGTCGTTGTCACCGGTGGCGCCGGTTTTATTGGCAGTCACTTAGTGCAACGATTACTAGGAGACGGACATAGGGTGACTGTGCTGGACAACCTCTCCACCGGGCGGATCAGTAATCTAGGGGACGTGCCACACAAGGATCGCATGGGATTTGTTCAAGCAGATGTATCACAGGAAAATGCCCTAGCCGGCGTTTTTGATGGCGCTGATTGGGTGTTCCACTTGGCAGCCCTGGCGGACATTGTGCCATCCATTCAAAATCCCCTCGCCTACCACCGGTCCAACGTGGATGGTACGGTTGTCGTTTTGGAGGCTGCTCGGAAGGCTGGGGTGAAAAGATTCGTTTACGCTGCCTCCTCATCCTGCTATGGCATTCCTGTTCAGGTTCCAACGGACGAGACGGCAAAGGTTCAGCCCATGTACCCCTATGCCCTGACCAAGTACCTGGGCGAGCAGTACGTGATGCACTGGAATAGCGTGTATGGCCTCCCTTGTCTCTCGCTGCGGCTGTTCAACGTGTTTGGCCCCAGGGCCAGGACCACGGGGACATATGGAGCTGTGTTCGGAGTCTTTCTAGCGCAGAAGCTGGCAGGGCGACCATTCACCGTGGTCGGCGATGGGATGCAAACGCGCGATTTCACCTTCGTCACTGATGTGGTGGACGCCCTGGTATGTGCCGCCCAATCGGATGCTCAGTGCGAGGTGATGAACGTAGGTTCGGGGGGAACGTATAGTGTGAACTATCTGGTTGAGTTATTGGGAGGAGACGTGACCTATGTCCCCAAGCGCCCGGGCGAACCTGAATGCACCTTTGCGGATACGACAAAGATCCGCCGCATTTTGGGCTGGAAGCCCAAGGTCAGTTTTGAAGAGGGGGTGCAGGTAATGCTCCACACCATTGAAGATTGGCGGAGCGCCCCTGTGTGGGATCGGAACTCCATTGCGATTGCGACGGAAGACTGGTTCCGATATCTGGGGACATCTGGCAAGAGGTTGAAAACTCAATGATTGTAGCGCAAGGGCCTGGGAAGGCCGGAGCTAAGGTTCGGACCCTTGAGGAGTTGGCGACGACACTGAGGTCATTGAAGTCACAAGGGAAGCGTATCATTCATTGCCATGGTGTTTTTGACCTGCTCCACATTGGTCATATACGTCACTTTGAACAGGCCAAATCCCTTGGCGATGTGCTAGTCGTCACAATCACGCCGGACCAGTTCGTCAACAAGGGCCCGGGGCGACCCGCCTTTGTTGAGCGGCTACGCGCCGAGGCAGTTGCTGCGTTGGACTGCGTGGATTACGTGGCGGTGAACAAGTGGCCCACCTCCGTGGAGACGATCAGGCTCCTGCGCCCGGACTTCTACGTGAAGGGGCGCGAGTATGAGGACTCCAGCCGTGATGTAACCGGTGGCATAGAGTTGGAGAGGAGCGCTGTCATTTCGGTTGGCGGAGACCTGGCCTTTACGGATGACGTTACCTTCAGCTCTTCGCATCTCATCAATGACAACCTCTCCCTTTTGTCTGAGGAGGCTCGGCAATATCTGGCCAGCTTTAGAGGGCGCTACTCATCCCGCGACATTCTCCGCTACCTTGACAAGGCCTTGACCCTCAACACACTGGTGGTAGGTGAGGCCATTATTGACGAGTATCAGTATTGCGAGGCCATTGGGAAGTCGGCAAAAGACCCAATGTTGGCGGTCAGGCACCTTTCCATAGAACAGTTTGCAGGGGGTATCCTAGCCGTTGGGAACCATGTCGCAAATTTCGCGGGCCAGGTTGGCCTACTAACATTTCTCGGGAGTATTGACACTCAGGAGGATTTCGTCAAAGAGAAGCTGAACCGTAAGATAAATGCGACGTTGTTGCATAGGTCAGCATCGCCAACTATAGTGAAACGGCGCATCATAGATAGCTATTCCTTCGCGAAAATGTTAGAGGTGTATGTATTGAACGACGGTTCTCTGGAGCCGAGAGACAATGAAGTCTTGTGCCAGTCCCTTGAGGCAAAACTCCCTGGGGCAGACTTGGTTGAAGTAGTTGACTTCGGCCATGGTATGTTCTCTAGCCAAGCCATAGCCATGTTGTGCGAGAGGGCCAGATTTCTGGCAGTCAACACTCAATCCAACGCCGGCAACCTGGGGTACAACACAATATCAAAATACCCCAGGGCGGACTTTGTTTCTCTTGCTGAGAATGAAATCCGGCTAGAGGCTCGGGATCGGCGTGGCGACATAAAAGAGCTTACCCTTCAGGTCTCAAAAAGGCTGAACTGCCCTCGCATAGTTGTCACCCGAGGAAGGCAAGGATGCGTCTGTTACAGTAAGGACGAAGGGTTCTCTGAAATCCCTGCCTTTGCCGGCCATGTCGTTGACCGCGTGGGTGCAGGCGATGCGTTCTTGTCCATCGCCTCGCTATTTGCCGTTCAGGGTGCTCCAATGGAGGTCGTCGGATTCATCGGCAACGTGGTCGGTGCCTTTGCGGTGGCGACCGTGGGCAATCGCAGCGCTGTGGAGCGAATACCTCTCATTCGGTACGTTGAAACATTGCTTAAGTAGAGGTGCAGGATGACCCGTGTTCTCGTTACAGGGGGTGCCGGCTACGTTGGAGCTGTATTAGTGCCCCACCTTCTCAAGAAAGGGCTCCAAGTCCGCGTCTTGGACCTTTACATGTATGGCGAAGATGCTCTCGCGCCCGTAAGAAGCAACCCTAATTTGGAGCAGGTGCGAGGGGACATCCGCGACAAGGGAGTTGTGGATACGGCCACCCGTAATTGTGACATGGTTATACATCTGGCGTGTATCTCCAACGATCCAAGCTTTGAACTCAACCCGCTCTTAGGCAAGTCAATCAACTATGACGCTTTTGGCCCACTGGTGAGCATCAGTAAGCGCAACGGCGTTCGGCGTTTCATCTACGCGTCCTCCTCCAGTGTCTATGGCGTCTCTGATACTCCCGATGTGACCGAGGAGCATCCGTTAGACCCCCTTACCGATTACAGTAAGTACAAGGCCCTCTGCGAACCGGTACTATTGGAACAAGGAACTGCGGACTTTGTCCCTGTAATCGTTCGCCCTGCCACCGTTTGCGGCTATTCTCCCCGGCAGCGGCTGGATTTGATTGTGAACATACTAACGAACCATGCGATAACCAATAGGCGGATCCTTGTGTTTGGCGGGACCCAGTCACGTCCGAACATGCACATAGACGACATGGTAGATGTGTATGAAATGCTCCTAGATTTACCTAACCAGCGAATAGCAGGCAAGGTATACAATGTTGGCTATGAAAACTACACGGTCATGGATACTGCCCTACTCGTGAAGGGAGTTGTTGAAGGATCGTTGGCTGGCAAGACAATAGAGATCGTCACTACGCCAACCGACGATAATCGTTCCTACCGTATCTCATCCGGAAAGATCTGCCGCGAATTGGGCTACCTTCCGAAGCGGACTGTCAATGATGCTGTGAGAGAGCTAGCCGCAGCCTTTGCCAAGGGGCTTCTTCCCAACTCTATGACAGACAAACGCTATTTTAACATCAAAACCATGCAGGCTTTGAACCTCACCTAGCGAGGCGCGTGTGAGTAATGAAGACTATATAGGCTGGTATACAGCCATGCTTCGCATACGACTTGTGGAGGAGGAGATCGCCCGGCGATACTCTGAGCAGGAGATGCGCTGTCCTGTGCATCTGTGTATAGGGCAAGAGGCTGTCGCTGTTGGTGTCTGCTCCCGTTTGTTCAAGGGCGACTACGTTTTTGGAAATCATCGTTCCCACGGCCATTATCTGGCCAAGGGCGGTGACCTGAACGCCATGGTTGCTGAGTTGTATGGAAAGGCAACAGGGTGCAGCGGCGGCATTGGGGGTTCCATGCACCTGGTGGATACGGCGGCGGGATTCCTGGGCGCGACTCCAATAGTTGCTAGCAGTATCCCAATAGCCGTTGGCGCTGCAATGGGATCTGTAATGCGAGGGGAGAACCGTGTGGTCGTTTCCTTTTTTGGTGAGGCCGCGGTTGAAGAGGGTGTGTTTCATGAGGCGATGAACTTTGCGTCATTGAAGCGACTGCCGATTGTTTTCGTGTGTGAAAACAACCTGTATTCGGTGTATTCTCCCCTTTCAGTCCGACAACCTTCTCATCGTACTCTGGTGGGTTTAGCTGCCGGCCATGGTGTGAAGAGCGTCCACGGTGATGGGAATGATATTGAGGCCGTCTCCCGGATGGCCGGGGAGGCTATAGACGGAGCCAGGGAAGGGAAAGGCCCAAGTTTTCTTGAGTTCGAGATGTATAGGTGGAGGGAACATGTCGGCCCGAACTATGACCTGAACTTGGGCTACCGGGACGAGCGAGAGTTCCTTGAGTGGCAGAGGCGAGATCCGGTGCAAAGCTGTCGCCATTTGCTCGTGACCAACCATGGTTTCACTAGCCAAGTTGAAGAGGCCCTGCTTAGCCAGATCAAGGGTGAGATTGAAAGAGCCTTCGCCTTCGCGCTTGCTAGTCCTTTTGCCCAAGGGGATCTTCTACCCTACGATCTTGTGTACGCCGACCATCAGTTGGAAGGTTAGCGGGAGACCGAGCATGGACAGGACTAAGGGATTCGCCCAAGCGGTTTTGGAAGCCATAGACCTGTGTATGGCCAGTGATGCACGTGTCTTTATCATGGGACTGGGTGTCCCAGACCCTAGGGGGATTTTCGGAACGACTTTGGGGTTACAAGAGAAGTACGGCGAGCAGCGAGTCATGGATATGCCTTGCTCGGAAAATGGGATGACAGGGGTGGCGATAGGATCGGCCCTTGTTGGGATGAGGCCCATCCTGACCCATCAGCGGGTGGATTTCGCCCTGCTGTCCTTGGACCAGATTGTGAATCAGGCAGCCAAGTGGCATTTCATGTTTGGAGGAAAGGCGTCTGTCCCTTTGGTAATTCGTATGATTGTCGGGCGCGGCTGGGGCCAGGGACCTCAGCATTCCCAAAGTCTTGAGGCGTGGTTCGCCCACGTTCCCGGCCTGAAAGTAGTGATGCCGACGACACCATTTGATGCCAAGGGCCTCCTCATTTCAAGCATTGAAGACGATAACCCTGTGCTCTTCATTGAGCACAGATGGTTACACAATATCACTGGCCATGTGCCTGAGGGTTCATATCGGGTGCCGTTAGGAAAGGGCAAGATTCTCCGTAATGGAAACGACCTCACGGTCGTGGCTACATCGTACATGACCTTGGAAGCCCTTCGCGCAGCCGAAGTTCTGGAAGGCGATGGTTTGCAGGCCGAAGTGATAGATGTGCGGACGCTCCGACCATTGGATGAGGATCTAATACTGGAGTCAGTGACTAAGACTGGGCGACTAATTGTCGTGGACACTGGCCAAAAAACAGGGGGCTTTGGAGGGGAGATTCTGGCGCGGGTAGCAGAAGGAGCCTTTTCTGCATTGAAGGCCGCTCCGGTGCGCATTGGTCTGCCTGACTGTCCCTCTCCAACCACCCATGCCCTAGCAGAGGCGTACTACCCCACGGCGAACCAGATTGTGGCAGCCGCCAGAACTATGTTAGGGATTCGGGAAACTTCGCCACATACGAAGGCCAGCTCCCAATCCCCGGCGGATGTTCCTAATCCTACCTTTACAGGGCCATTCTAGATTGCCCTTCGGAGGCAACCTTGGAATCTGAACGCACGATTGTTGTGATTGGAAGCAACTCTTTCTCTGGAGGCGACTTCGTTGATCTGCTGCTAAGTGACCCGCAGAACGAAGTAGTAGGTATAAGCCGGTCTCCAGAGAAGAGCGCGCTGTATTTGCCCTACAAAGGCAGAAGAAAACCGCGATTCACGTTCCACCAGGTGGACTTGGACACGGAGATACCTCGTGTCCTTGATCTCCTAGACGCCTTCCGGCCTCAGTATGTCGTCAACTTTGCTGCTCAGAGCGAGGTTGGACCAAGCTGGGAATACCCAGAAGACTGGTTTCTGACGAATGTGGTGTCTCTTTCAAAGCTAACCAACGCCTTGCGGCGCAGGGACTATCTGAAGCGGTATGTGCATATTTCGTCTCCGGAGGTGTATGGGGCGTTCAGCGGCAGCATCAAAGAGGATGCAGCTATGAATCCTAGCACCCCCTACGCCGCCTCCAAAGCGGCTGCTGATTTTTTCCTCTCAACGCTGGTGAAGGGCTTTGGCTTCCCCGCCATCACCATCCGGGCGACTAACGTGTACGGGGCGCATCAACAACTCTGGAAAATCATTCCGCGGTCCGCTATCTATCTGAAGATGGGCAAGCGCATACCATTGCACGGGGGCGGCCATGCAGTAAAGTCGTATATTCACATACGTGACGTATCACGGGGTGAGATGGCAGCCATGCTGCATGGAGAACCTGGTGCCACTTATCACCTTTCTCCAGACGGTGGCTACTCAGTTCGGGCGATAGTCCAGGGAATCTGTGAGCTGATGGGGCATGATTTTGAAGCAAGCACGTTGCTGACGGAGGAGCGCCTCGGGCAGGACCCTGCCTATGTGATAGATTCCACCCTGGCCCGCTCCACATTTGGCTGGCGTCCAAAGGTGCACCTAAACGAAGGGCTTTCCGAAGTCGTAGCCTGGGTAAACGCAAATTGGTCCCAAATAGAGAAGGAACCACTTGAGTATGTCCACCGACGATCCAATACGTAAAGCGGAGACTGGTTCCCTGTCCAATCCGCGAACAGCGGTCATCATATCGGTAACTAGCGATATTGGCAGTGCCCTGTGCCGACGTTGGCTGGGCCGTGGCTGGACAACAGTGGGGACGTACCGTCGGCTGTCCCCTGAGGTAGAACTCTTGCGCCGAGGAGGATTGACACTCTCTCAGTGTGATCTGTCTGACCCCTCTTCCGTGCGAAGGTCCTGTGAAGAGCTATGTTCTCTATGCCCAGCGTGGGATGCCCTGATGCTGTGCCCCGGGACGCAAAGCCCCATTGGCCCTTTCGTAGAGTGTCCATTTGAGGAGTGGGCTGAGTCCATAGAAGTGAACTTCACCAGCCAGATGCGCCTGCTGCGTGCGCTTCTGCCATACCGAAGGAAGGGAACCAGTCGGCACCCTTCCGTAATCCTGTTCGCAGGAGGGGGCACGAACAGCGCGCCTACAAACTACTCGGCTTACACCGTTGCAAAGATAGCCCTCATCAAGATGTGCGAACTGCTCGCTGCGGAGATTCCCGATACAAGGTTCGCCATTCTCGGCCCAGGATGGGTCAACACTAAGATACACAAAGAAACCATCGCAGCAGGCACTCGGGCCGAAGCTAACTATGAACGAACGACCCAGAAACTTGCCAGCGATGAGATGACACCGATGGACACTGTCTTGGACTGCTGCGAATGGCTTCTGGATGCCCCGCCCGAAGAAGTAAGCGGACGCAACTTTAGCGTGGTGTTTGACAAGTGGGGCAGTGAGGATTTGGCAAAGATGTTGCGCCGTGACCCAAGCATGTATAAGCTGAGACGATTCGGTAATGACCTGTTGGTGAAAAATGCCTAACGAGCCCTTACTTCAGTTTCTTTTTGCCGCTTTGCCAGCGCTTCATGAGTTTCATGCTCCCAACAGCGATGTTTATGTCCTGCTAAAAGCAATGGCCCGCCGAGAGATGGAAGGCCGATTCTCAAGTCCCGAAGTTGTAGGTCAAGATTTCGGGCCCTTCGGGAATCTAACCTTCCCCTTCTATGCAATGGGGGCCGTCTCTTCTCTGAACCTTTTTGATCTGGATGAACTGATCATGTTCAGTTTTTACTGGAAGAACCGCCATAGATACCACCGTGTAGCTGACGTGGGTGCTAACATTGGACTGCATTCCGTGGTTCTTAGCAGGTGTGGACTTGAGGTGCGGGCATACGAACCGGATCCCCAGCACTTTGCTATTCTGGAACGAAACATGAAACTAAATAGCTGCTCTGCGACCGCATTTCAGTGTGCTGTCTCGGCAACAGATGGAGAGATGGAATTCACACGGGTGCTCGGTAATACTACTGGGAGCCACCTCACTGGTGCCAAGCCGAATCCCTACGGGCCTCTGGAGAGGTTCCAGGTGAAAGTCGTGGCGTTCCACGATATCGTTAGGTGGGCTGACCTTGTGAAAATGGATGTGGAAGGACACGAAAAAGATGTCCTTCTCTCCACGGATTGGGAAGACTGGATCAAGACGGACGCACTGGTTGAGGTGGGAAGCGAAACCAATGCACGAGCCATCTATGATCATTTCATGGCAATGGGGGTGAAGCTGTTTTCCCAAAAACGGAACTGGCATCAGGTTGAAAAAGAGGCTGACATGCCCTTTAGCTATAAAGAAGGCACTCTTTTCATAACCTGCAAGAACGAGGTACCGTGGTCGTGAGGCCGTGGGTGTGTATTCTTGATCAGCGTTCCCTGCGTATGGGCTCTGTATTGCAACGTGCACTGAGGAGTGCAGAAACCAGGGGCTCTGGAGGAACGAAGTGAAACTGGCCGATTACATAGCGAGTTTTCTAGCTTCGCAGGGTGTGACCCATGTGTTCGTGTTCTCGGGGGGGGCTTCCTTACACCTCATCCAGGGCATAGCCAATACCACGGGGATGACCTTCATATGCCCCCAGCATGAGCAGGCTGGCGCGATGTCTGCTGACGCCTACGCCAGAGTGACCGGCAACCTCGGAGCCGCTATTGCTACGAGCGGCCCTGGCGCTACCAACCTGCTCACCGGCGTCTGTTGCGCATACTACGACTCTGTGCCTGTGATGTTTATCACCGGACAGGTTGCGACTTACAGGCTGAAGGGGAACACAGGAGTGCGGCAGTTCGGCTTTCAAGAGACAGCGGTTACAGACATCTTCCAGTCGGTAACCAAATACGTGACCATGATCAAGGATCCGCGGCAGATTAGATATGAATTAGAGAAGGCTGCCTACCTGGCCAGGAGCGGCCGGCCTGGGCCGGTCCTCATTGATGTGCCGGATGATGTGCAGAGGATGGAGATTAATCCTGAAGACCTCCCTCGTTTTGTACCTGACCCAATAGTAGGGGCCGATTCCAAGATTAGGTATTCAGTCGAGACATGTGTCCGCTTGCTAAAGGAGGCGGAGCGTCCGGTACTGATTGTGGGGTGGGGAGTGCGGTTGTCCAAGGCCGAGAAAGAGGCTCACCGGCTGTTTCAACGGCTTGGGTTCCCTATCCTGCCGACCTGGGCTGTCAGGGATATGTTGTCCGCGAGCCACCCCCTTTTGGTGGGGGCATTTGGGACTCATGGTACTCGCTATGGGAATTTCGCCGTGCAGAACGCTGATTTTGTTCTCTCGGTTGGAGCCAGGCTAGACACTAAGGCCGCCGGTACTCCCCTGTCCTCCTTTGCACGGGGAGCAAAAAAGGTCATTGTGGACATTGATGCGTCTGAGTTGGCGAAGTTTGAGGCCTTTGGCATGAAGCCGGATCTGGTCATCCATGCCGACGCGCGTGAGTTCCTCACCTTGCTGAACAACGCACTGACCGGCATTGAAGCAAAGGACATCTCCGCCTGGTGGGGTCAGATCAAGAAATGGCAGGAGCGCTATCCCATTTGCCCTCAGGCTTATGATGAGCAGGAAAGCGTCAATCCTTACTCCTTTGTCAAAGCGCTTTCAGCTAGGCTGGTGGAGAACCAATGCATCTTTGTAGACACTGGTTGTGCGGTGGCATGGATGCTTCAGGCATTCGACTTCAAGGCGGGTCAACGGTTGTTTCACGATTTCAATAATACCGCGATGGGATATGCCCTCCCGGGCAGCATAGGGGCATGTTTTGGCTTGGGGCGCCGTCCGGTAGTCTGCGTCACCGGGGACGGCAGCCTCCAAATGAATATCCAGGAATTAGCGACTGTCATTCGGCATGAGTTACCCATCAAAATATTCCTGCTCAATAACCACGGTCACAGCATGATCCAGCAAACCCAAGACCAATGGTTGGAGTCTCGTTACCTGGCCTCTTCAGTAGAAGGAGGACTGGCCTTCCCTGACTTCTTGCAGGTGGCGAAAGCGTATGGGTTCCCGACGATTAATGTGACCAAGAACGCTGATCTGGCCCGGGCCATCGCTGAAGCCCTCAGCACCGACGGACCGGTCTTCTGTAACGTGGAAATAGGGGCGGCTGAACGGGTGAGCCCCCAAGTCGTGTATGGCCGACCTATTGAAGACATGGGGCCACTTCTTGATCGGAAGGAGTTCTCGGAGAACATGCTAGTCGCCCCTGTTCCTGAGTCTCTGAGATGATATCATTAGAAAACGCGGCGTTGGACTAGCATCAACGGGATTTGAACGGAGGCAAGGTAATCATGGGACAAGAGATTAATTTGTTAGACCAGTACCCGCGTTCCAGCCGACCGATTGAAGAGCGCGGGAGGCTCATTACTGAAGAGCACCGAAAGGTGGCGCGTCAATTCGGGAAAGAGTTCTTTGACGGGGAACGCCTCTACGGGTACGGGGGATTCTCGTATCACCCACGGTTCTGGCAGGCGACCGTCAAGCGATTCCGAGACTACTACCATCTGACTGAGGACGCGAGTGTTTTGGACATGGGATGCGCCAAGGGGTTTATGCTCCATGACTTCAAAGAGTTGATGCCCAGGTTGACCGTCGCCGGCATAGATATCTCGCAGTATGCCATTGATAACTGCATTGAAAGCATGAAACCATTTGTTCGAGTGGGTAACGCTGCGGCGTTACCCTTTTCAGATAAGTCATTTGATCTCGTCATTTCCATCAATACAGTCCACAACCTGCCGCTGGATCTGTGCAAACAAGCGTTGCGAGAGATCCAGCGCGTTAGCCGCAAGGACGCCTTCGTCACGATGGATGCTTGGCGCAACGAGGAAGAGCGCGAGCGGATGATGATGTGGAATCTTACTGCGCTCACGTATATGCATGTGGAGGATTGGAAGGAGCTCTTTGCGGAGGTCGGCTACACAGGCGATTACTATTGGTTCATTGCGGGTTGAAGCGCTCCATGGAAAACCCTGATGAGCCGCGAATGCCGGAGATCCGTAGCAGGACAGTTGTGCACCGCAACCCTTTCTATGAAGTGCACAAGGTTGTTGCCGACTTTGGCAGTTATGAAAAGCATTACTACACACAGGAACATGGGACCCGGGTGGGGATCGTGCTTACTAGAGGCCATGAAGTCCTTTTGGTAAAGCAATACCGTTTCCTCGCGGGCAGGGTTTCGCTTGAGGTGCCTGGAGGCGGTGTCCTCAAAGGGGAGTCGCCAGAGGCAGCGGCCGTACGTGAGTGCGTGGAGGAGACGGGGCTACTTTGTCGCGATCTGCGGTTGCTGCTCCACTATCAGGTGGGTCTGGATGTCATTAATAACCCAACCTACGTGTTTCATTCGGGCAATTTTGACCAGATTGAACAAGCGCGGTTTGATAGTCGTGAGGTAGAGGGGCAAGCCTGGGTCCCCATAAAGGATTGTCTCGCCATGGTGTCTTCTGGCCAAATTGCTGATAGTTTTTCTATTGTGGCGTTGTTCGCTTTTCACCTGTACGGGAGAGGCCAACTGTGAGCCCTGAACAGAGTCTTGCTGCGGTACTAGTGGAAACGGCTCAGCCCTTACGCGCCGTTCACCTTACCCTCCCAAGCTTGAAGCCAGGTCAGGTCCTAGTGAACGTGGCCTATAGCGGGATATGCCATACACAACTTCATGAGGCTCTGGGCCACCGAGGGCAAGACCGATACCTTCCTCATGCCATGGGACACGAAGGATCTGGGATCGTGGCAGCCGTGAGTGATGGCGTCAAGAAAGTGAAAGTGGGGGACCGAGTTGTTCTTTCCTGGCTAAAAGGCTCAGGTGCCGACGTTCCCTCCACTGTCTACCATAGTGAATTCGGCCCCGTTAATTCGGGAGCCGTGGCAACCTTCATGACCAAAACTGTTGTCGCAGAGAATCGGGTTACGCCTATTTCCGGCGACATGCCCCTCCGTGAAGCTGCTCTTCTAGGCTGCGCGATACCTACGGGAGCTGGGGCAGTCCTGAACGCTGGCGATGTGCATGCAGGGGACAGTGTGGTCATTTGGGGGGTTGGTGGGATAGGGCTGTGCGCTGTTCTCGCGGCGGCAATGGTAGGTGCAAACCCGATTATTGCGGTAGATGTGTACGAGCATAAACTTGAGATGGCGAAGAGTTTCGGCGCAACTCATTCCGTCAACGCCAGGACGATTGATCCGGTGATGGGCATAACCGAATGCACCGGCGGACAAGGCGTAGACTTTGCCATAGAATGTGCAGGACTGAAGACGACAATAGAAGCGGCATTCCGGGCAATTCGTGCTGGTGGAGGACTTTGCATTCTGGTGGGCCACCCACCCAATGGTACCCTAATTGAGATAGATCCCTTTGATTTGATCAGGGGCAAACGGATCATGGGCACGTGGGGGGGCGAGAGCCAGATGGATAGGGATATACCTTTCTACGTAAGCCGGTTCATGGAAGGCAAGCTCCCTTGGGGCCGCCTCATCACCCATGAATACCCTTTGGCTCAGGTGAACCAGGCTTTGCAGGACCTCGCAGAAGGCAAGGTTGGCAGGGCGCTGCTCAACACTGCCTTGCCTTGATTGCTTTTGCTAGGCACTGCGATGTCTCATGTGAATACCACGTGTCCCCTGAGGCAAACAGGGAATTGACTATTTGTTCTTTCCTTTGTATCTTGGATGACTGTGCAGTTGTTGGACGGTGTTCCTGCCTAGGGTAAGGTTAAACGTCCAGCAGGCTAGCGCAAACGAGTCAAGAGGGGAAGCCAACTGATGGGAACCCAGATTCTGGTGACAGGCGCGGCGGGCTATACGGGCGCTATCCTGTGCGAACAGCTCCTGGACGCAGGGTATGACGTGATTGGCCTGGACAATCTCATGTACGGCCAGAGCAGCCTGTTTCACCTGTGCGCCAACCCTCGCTTCCAGTTTGAATACGGCGATGCGCGTGACGAACGAGTGATGAAGCGGCTTGTGCCTTCTGCGGACGTAATCTTCCCTTTAGCCGCCATCGTCGGCGCGCCCGCCTGCGAACGCGATCCTGAGCTTGCCCGCACGACGAACCTGGAGGGCGTGCGTCTCGTCAACCGGCTGCGGAGCCCGGGACAGCTCGTCATCTACCCCAACACCAATAGCGGCTACGGCGTGGGCCAGGGCGGCGTCGTTTGCACCGAGGACACGCCCCTTTTGCCCATCTCGGTCTACGGTACCACCAAGTGCCAGGCGGAGACCGAGCTGTTGCAGACACCCAACGTTATCACTCTGCGCCTGGCCACCGTTTTCGGCGTATCCCCCCGCATGAGGATTGACCTGCTGGTGAACAGCTTCACTTACGAGGCCGTGACACGGGGGTACATCGTCATCTACGAGAAAGACTTCAAACGCAACTACATTCATATCCGAGACGTGGCGGATTGTTACCTGCACTGCATTGCCAACGCAGACAACATGGTTGGGCGACCGTACAACGCCGGGCTGGACGCCGCCAACCTCTCTAAGGAGGAGCTGGCCTACGCCATCAAGAAATACGTTCCTCGCTTCTATCTCCACTTTGCCGAGGTGGGCGAAGACCCGGACAAGCGGAACTACATCGTCTCCAACGAGCGGCTCCGGCAGGCGGGCTTTGAAGCCAAACGGTCCCTGGATGAAGGGATACAGGAGCTGATCAAAGGCTATAGAATGATGGGCCGCGCCCAATTCAGCAATGTCTAGCGCTCGCCCTTTTGTGATCCTGGACCGCGACGGCACCCTGAACGTGGAGCGCCACTACCTTTCCGATCCTGACGGCGTGGAGTTGCTGCCCGGCGTGCCGGAAGGCCTCGCTAAGCTCCGCAGTCTTGGGTTTGGACTGATTGTGGTGACCAATCAATCGGCTCTGGCCCGTGGCTACTTTGACCGCCAGCGGTTGCAGGCCATCCACCAGCGCCTGGCCGACCTCCTCGCAGCACAAGGGGTTACGCTTGACGGCATCTACTTCTGCCCCCACATGCCGGACGCCGGATGCGCCTGCCGGAAGCCCGGCGTGGGCCTGGTGCGCCAAGCGGAAGCGGAATTGGACTTTGACTCTCGCAAAGCGTTCGTCGTAGGCGACAACGTTGTTGACGTGGAGCTGGGCAAGGCGCTGAGCGTGCCAGCGGTGCTGGTCTTGACCGGCTATGGCCGGCAGGTATTAGAAGAAGGCAAGGTGCATCCTGACTTCTGCGCCGAAGACCTGGCGGCGGCGGCGGATTGGATTGAGCAGGCCCAGCGGATTCCAACGACTCTTCGCCGGGTATCATGAATCTACAGGAGTTTAGTACTTCGTCATGACCTCCTCTTCTCTTTCTCTTCAATCTCGTGCCCGCGCCTACATGCTGGAAGGCGTGGAGTCGGTCCGCCGGTCCGTTGACCTGTGCCTGCCCGACGTTCTGCGTGCAGCAGAGGCCACCGCAGGTTGCTTCCGCTCCGGCGGCAAGCTGCTCATCTGCGGCAACGGGGGCAGCGCTGCGGACAGCCAGCACATCGCCACGGAGTTCACCAGCACGCTGCGCCGCGACTTTGAGCGTCCCGCTCTGCCAGCCATCGCGCTGACCACGGACACCTCCTTCCTCACGGCCCGTTCCAACGACTTTAGCTTTGACCAGGTCTTTGCCCGTCAGGTAGAGGCCCTGGGCCGGGCCGGAGACGTACTCCTGGGGCTCAGCACCAGCGGCAACTCGGAGAACGTGGTGCGGGCCGTACAGACAGCTAAGGCCCGCGGCATGACAACCATCGCCTTCACTGGCTGGCAAGGAGGCCGCCTCCGTGACCTGGCCGGCGTGGTGGTCGGCGCCGCCAGCGAGGTGACCGGCCACATTCAAGAGGCGCACATTCTGCTGTACCATGCGTACTGCGACCTGGTGGAGCAGCTAGTGTTTGGCGAGCGACAACCGTGATTATTACACGCACTCCCATGCGGGTCAGCTTTCTTGGCGGCGGCACCGATTATCCGCAGCACTTCCTCAAGCACGGAGGCCAGACGCTGGGCGCGGCCATAGACAAGTACACCTACGTCACCGCCAAGCGGCTGCCGGACCTGTTTGACTACCGGATCCGGGTAAGCTACTCGCGCATAGAGTTGGTCAAGGATATTGACGCCATTGAACATCCGGCGGTGCGTGAGAGCCTGCGTTTCTGCGGCATTGCCGGCGGCATTGAGGTGGGGGTTGTGGCCGACCTGCCGGCCCGCAGCGGCCTGGGGTCGTCTTCCTCGTTCACGGTGGGCCTGCTCCATGCCTTGCACGCCCACCAGGGGCATCTAGCCGACCGAACGCAGTTGGCCGCGGAGGCCGTGCACGTGGAGCAGGACATGATCCCGGAGCGCGTCGGCGTTCAGGACCAGTACACCTGCGCCACCGGCGGCCTGTGCTGGATCACCTGCAACAAAGACGGTTCGGTGCATGCTGCGCCGCTGCCCCTGACTGCTGAACGGCGGAAGGCCCTGGAGGATAGCCTGCTTCTCTTTGACACGCGCATTCAGCGTCATGCCCATGAGGTGCTGGAGGAGCAGATCCAGCGGACTACCCAGGGCGAACTGACCACCGACCTTTCCCACCTGAGCAAGCTGGTGGACCAGGGAGTGCAGGCCCTCTCCGGCAACGGCAGTCTGGACGAGTTCGGCGGACTCCTGCACGACGCCTGGATGATCAAACGGCGGCTTTCCAGCCAGATCAGCAACGGAGTTATTGATGGCTACTACGAGACGGCGCGCAAGGCAGGGGCCGTGGGAGGGAAGCTGCTGGGGGCCGGCGCAGGCGGCTTCCTGCTCATCTACGCCCGTCCGGAGGACCAGGAGCGCGTGCGCAAGGCCCTGGCCCCTTTGCATTCCGTGCGTTTTTCCTTTGACTACACCGGCAGCACCATCCTCTTCTACCACCCGGAGCGCGAAGACTACTAACATTCGGAGCAATCTGTGAACCAGTGCCGTATTTGTAAAGGCCCCAATCTTACCCTGTTCCTTGCTTTAGGCGACCAGCCGCATTGCAACCGGTTCGTCACAAAGGATCTGCTCAACAGGGAAGAGCCGCGCTACCCCCTGGACCTGTACTTCTGCCACGACTGCAAGCTGATGCAGCTTGGCTACACCGTTTCACCAGAGGCCATGTTCAAGGACTATCCCTACGTCTCGGGCACGACGGCCACGTTGCCGGCCCATTTCCATAGCCTTGCCAAGGAAATCGCCCAGCGCTTTTCCCTGAAACCCGACGACTTGGTGGTGGACATCGGCAGCAACGACGGCACTTTCCTGAAGGGCTTTCAGGCCATGCGCGTGAAAACCCTTGGCGTGGACCCTGCCACAGCCATTGTGAAGATGGCGAATGAGCACGGCGTGGAGACGATTGAAGGCTTCTTCAGCGGCGACCTGGGCGAGCGCATCGCGCGAGAGCGGGGCAAGGCAAAAGTCATCACAGCGGCGGGAGTCTTCTTCCACGTGGAGGACCTGGACAGCTTTGTCCGGGGAGTGAAGGCGCTGCTTGCCGACGATGGCGTCTTCATGGTGCAAGCCATCTATCTGGTGGATATGCTGAAGCAGGCTTCCTACGACAACATCTATCACGAGCACCTGTGCTATTACTCGCTAGGCCCGCTGACGCATCTCTTCCGCCGGTTTCAGATGGAAGTCTTTGACGTGCAGCGCAGCCCTATTCACGGCGGCTCCATCCTCGTCTATGTCCGCAATGCAGGGAAACGCAGCGACCCCGTGCTCCCTTCGGTAAAGGAGATGCTGGCCGCAGAGGAACGCGAGCACATCTACGAGTTGAAGACCTATCAGGAGTTCGCCGCTCGCGTGGAGCGCAACCGGGGTGTCCTGGTAGACATGCTCAAAGACCTCAAGCGCCAGGGGAAGCGCATCGCCGCCTACGGCGCACCGGCCAAGGGCAATACGCTCCTCAACTATTGCCGTATCGGCACGGACATTCTTGAGTGCGCCACCGAAAAGAACCGGCTCAAGTGCGACCTGTACACGCCGGGGATGCACATTCCCGTGGTGTTTGAGGAGGAGGTCTGGAACAACCCGCCGGATTACTATCTGCTCTTGCCCTGGAACTTTCAGCAAGAGCTTCTGGAGAAGGAGCGGGCCTTCCGAGCGAAGGGCGGGAAGTTCATCATCCCCGTACCTGACCCCCACATCGTGTGAGGCAGTAGCCATCCATGGACGTGCGTACCACAAGTCTTCAAGGCGTTCTCCTTATGCAGCCTTCCACGGTGCACGAGGACTTCCGTGGCCTCTTTGTAGAGACCTACAACCAGGAGCTTTACCGGCAAGCGGGGATTGACGTGCAGTTTGTCCAGGACGACGTCTCTATTTCCTACAAAGGCGTCTTGCGGGGTCTCCACGGCGACGGCCAGAACTGGAAACTGGTGACGTGTTTGCAGGGAAGGGTGTATCTAGTGGTGGTCAACTGGGATGCAGCCTCGCCCCAGTATAAAAAATGGGAGTCCTTTGTCCTCTCCGACCATAACCACACTCAACTGCTCATACCACCGAAGTTCGCCAACGGCTATCAGGCGCTCAGCGACGTGGCTATGTTCCATTACAAACAGTCGTCCTACTATCAGCCGACTGGGCAGTTTGCCCTTCGCTGGAACGACCCCTCCCTTGGACTCTGGTGGCCTATCAGGACGCCAATGCTTTCCCAGCGGGACGGTGGGGAGCCTCCGCCCCCGCCGTTGTAGTGCAACATGGCAGCACAGGTTCTTAAGTAAATGACGTTCTACAAAGACAAACGAGTCCTTGTCACGGGGGGTACGGGCTTCTTAGGCTCCCATGTGGTGGAGAAGCTGTTGCAGCAAGGGGCCAGGGTGAGCATTGCCGCACGGCATCCGGAACGAAATCCCTTCCCTGGCGACGCAGAAGCTGTGGAATGCGATCTCTATGACCTTGAAGCGTGCCGGCGGGCCGCCCGTGGGATGGACTGCGTGTTCCATCTGGCGGCCTTCGGCTGGGGCATCGGCGCCAACGTCCAGGCGCAGCCCGCTCTGTTCACCAACAACGTGCTCATGAACACCAGTATGCTGGAAGCAGCGTACCGGGGAGGTGTGGAACGCTACCTGCTGACCAGCAGCTCTGCGGTGTACGACGGAACCTTTGCGGTGCTGGACGATACTTTGCCCTGGGGAGGCGATCCCCATCCTTCCGAGTATTGCTTCGGATGGGGGAAGCGCGCGGCAGAGCTGCAAGCGCGGGCCTACGTGCAGCACTACGGCATGAAGATTGCGATTGTGCGGCCCAGCAACCCCTATGGGCCAAGGGACAACGTTGACCCGGAACGGTCCCATGTCATCCCGGCGCTGATACGCCGCGCCGTCTCCCGCGAGCAGCCCTTCGTTATTTGGGGCACGGGTAAGGCAGTCCGCAGTTTTGTGTATGCGGGCGACGTAGCCGACGCGATGCTGCTGGCCCTGGAACATCACGCCACGGGGGACGCGCTCAACGTCGCCTCCGCAGAACGCACATCCATTGAGACGCTGACCCGCCTGGTCCTGGAGATGTGTGGCTACCAAGACGCCGACCTTCGCTTTGACACGTCCAAGCCGGAGGGCCATCCCGGGAAGTTTCCCACTATCGCCAAGGCCCAGGAGACCATAGGCTTCACGGCGAAAACAAGCCTGCGCGACGGACTGGCGAAAACGATTGACTGGTACGTCAATATGCAGGCGTCTCAGCCGGCCTGATAACCAGCCTACTGTTTAGCCTAGCGTAGCGATACAACGAAGAAGGCCGTCCCGACCATGTCGGGACGGCCTTCTTTCGTTGCCTAAGTTTATTTACCGCACGCTCAACATACGTTCCCGTGCAACGCGTGGGTCATGCAATCAAACAGCCGTAAGGTATTCTCTAGCAGCGGCAGTCCGAAGAGTTGTGTCAGCGCAGGAAAACATCAGCGGCTCGTCAACCCGCTGTGTGAGGTAGACGGCAGAGGCTAGGTGAAGGGCGTCCAAGGCGCGCAAGCCATGACGTTGAGCGAGGCGAGCCGCGATGTGCGTCAAGTCTCCGTCCAATGGAACAGCAGAGATTAACGGCCAGTAGGTTTCAAATTGGTCGAGGTATCTTTGGTATTCGCTGGGACGGCTCTCTCCGTTTCGCAGCTTCCTACTCAATGCGGACCACATCTCAACATAGGTGACTACGGAAGTTGCAACCCGTTGGGCATGAGATACCAGCGCCCTGGTTTCCTGATAGCCTTGCTCTGGCACGAACACTTTCACCAGGGAACTGGTATCTACATAAAGGATCACTCGCGCCCTTCAAGGACGTATTCAGATAGGGGCTTGCCTTCCAGTTTGATGGGCTCAGGGAGTTTGCTCCACTTTTTGCCCGCCCATTGGAGAGCGCCATCCTGAACTAGCTCTTCTATGCTCCTCTTTCGGGAATAGCTTCGCCACCATTCGTCCAAAAGAGGATACCGTGGGTCGTCGGGAGCGATGACAATAAAATTATCTCCCCGGCTTGGCCGATAGCCTAACTCTTCCTTAAGCAAAGGTTTTGGCGCAATGCCAACACGGAACTCGTAAAACAGGATTCCCTGCAATGCTTTGCCTGGATAACATTCAGAGGTAAGAGCAAAATCCTCGGTAAAATCCTCATAGTCCTGAGGAGTAATCAACCTAGGTTGCTCACGCACCCAACCCGCAGCGATAACCTGCCCTGCTCCAAAAGCCCGCTGATAGGGAGCTCCTCCGCCTTGATGCATAACGATCCGTGTCTTGGGCTTGAGCACCCTTAGAGCGTCGGCGTATCTCCCTGGTGCAAGAATGTCTACGCCACTTTGGATACGGTGGTGGGTAAGCCTGCGACAATAATCGGCGTTTTGACGATTGGGCTGAGAGCCAGCCGCGTTGATAACAATTACGATGGAATCCTTTGGTGTCGCAACTTCTTCTTGCTGAGTAATACCTAGCAGTCGGCGAAGCACAGCATTTGGATTTTCATTGACTCTGCTCTGTTGCTGAATATATGCCAAGACAGTGTCATCAACTCGGATTACAGACGACATAAAGCGCCCTCCCCTCGTGTAGTGTTACACTACACGAGGGGAGGGCGCTTGTCAAACGAACTTTGAGAGACTTACCTCACCGTCAGCATGCGTTCCAGCGCCACGCGGGCGAGCTTTGCCGTCTGCTCGTCTACCGTAATCTGGTTGACTACCTTGCCTTCCAGCAGGCCCTCCAGTATCCAGGCCAGATACGCCGGATGGATGCGGTACATCGTGGAGCATGGGCAGACCACCGGGTCCAGACAGAACACCGTCTTGTCCGGGTGCTCTTTGGCCAGCCGGTTCACCAGGCTGATCTCTGTGCCGATGGCTATCGCACTGCCGGCAGGAGCCTCCCGCACGGCCCGGATGATGTACTCCGTGGAGCCGTTCTCGTCGGCGGCCTCTACCACCTCACGCGTGCACTCCGGGTGTACCACGACCTTGACGTTGGGGTAGCGCCGGCGCGCCTCTTCTATCTGCGATACGCGAAAGCGGGTGTGTACCGAGCAATGCCCTTGCCACAGGATGACCTTGGCGTCCCGCATCTGCTGCGCCGAAAGCCCGCCGTTGGGCTTGAAGGGGTTCCACACCACCATCTTGTCCAGTGGAACGCCCACCTTGTAGCCGGTGTTCCGGCCTAGGTGCTGGTCAGGGATGAAGAGAATCTT
>Ga0080064_1002281_pt2 | contig 26471 bp, 26 predicted proteins | sample Subgrocontami54m_FD_69260 | JGI IMG/M metagenome (GOLD analysis project Ga0080064, IMG submission 69260) | Subsurface groundwater microbial communities from S. Glens Falls, New York, USA - GMW46 contaminated, 5.4 m (SPADES assembly) (version 2) ...
TGGATTTTCATGCCGACATGGAAGACTACTTTCAGGCGAAGTTGCGGCTCTTCGCGGGGCTCGGGCCGGAGGGGCGGGCCATCGTGAACCTCGACGATCCCTATGGGACTCGCATTGCGGAAGCGACCAGGGCGCGCGTCTGGACCTATGCCGTCGATCGGCCGGCTGACCTGCGCGCCGAGGATGTCCGGATCTCGCTGGAAGGCCTGCGCTTCACGGCGCAGACGCCGGCCGGGGCCGTGGCGCTCCGCTCTCCGCTGGTGGGACGCCACAACGTCTACAACATTCTTGCGGCCGTTGGAGTGGGGCTGGAGCAGGGGATCGCCCTGCCGACGATCGCGGCCGGCATTGCCGCCCTGACGAATGTGCCGGGACGGTTCGAGCGGGTCGAGGCGGGCCAGTCCTTCACGGTGGTCGTCGACTACGCGCATACCGAGGACGCCCTGTTCCGATTGCTCACCACGGCGGAGGCGGTCAAGACGGGGCGGATCATCACGGTGTTCGGCTGCGGCGGCGACCGGGACCGCGGCAAGCGGCCCAAGATGGGGCGGGTCAGCGCGGTCTACAGCGACGTCGTGGTCGTGACGTCCGACAATCCCCGGACCGAGGACCCCGAGGCCATCATTCGCGAGGTGGTGCCGGGCGTTGAAGCCGGTTTGCGGGAGGCGGGCCGCGGCCGGTACTTCGTCCACGCGGACCGCCGCGCGGCGATCGAGGAGGCTGTGCGGATGGCGCAGCCGGGCGATCTGGTGCTGCTCGCGGGGAAGGGCCATGAGAATTACCAGATCATCGGAACGAACAAGCACCTGTTCGACGATCGCGTGGTGGCGCGCGAGGCGATCGAGGCGCTGAAGCGATGACCGTCGCGCTGGAGCCAGCGGGATGCACGGAATCAACAGCGGATGGCACGGTGGCCCTCTTCACAAGCGCTGACATAGCTGCACTCACCGGCGGCGCGCTCTCCCAGGGCGCGCCTGGAACGGCGGTTCGGCGTGTATGGACGGATTCGCGGACGGTCCGGCGCGGCGACCTCTTTGTCGCCCTGGCCGGCGAGCGGTTTGATGGACACCGGTTTGTCGCGGAGGCGCTCAGGAAAGGCGCCGTCGGGGCCCTTGTGCGGCATGGATTCAAGCTCCCCGGGACGGCGCTCCTGATTGAAGTCGACGAGCCCCTCCGCGCGTTTCAGAACCTGGCCCGTGCGCACCGGCGACGGTTCGACATTCCGGTGGTGGCGGTCAGCGGGAGCAACGGCAAGACGACGACCAAGGACATGATCGCCGCCATCCTGGCCGAACGGTTCACCACGCTGAAGACCGAGGGCAATCTCAACAACCACATCGGTGTTCCGCAGACGCTGCTGCGCCTGGCCTCGCGCCACGAGGCGGCGGTCATCGAGATGGGCATCAGCAGGCTGGGGGAAATGGCGCGTCTCTGCGAGATCGCGGAGCCGACCCACGGCGTGCTGACGAACATCGGCCCGACCCACCTGGAGACGCTCGGCGACGTCCGCATGGTGGCGCGGGCCAAGGGCGAGATGCTCGACGCGCTGCCCGCGGGCGGCACGGCCGTGCTCAATGCCGACGACGCCTTCTACGACGAACTGTGCACGCGGGTGCGTGGGCGGGTGCTCTCCTTCGGGTTTTCACGGCGGGCCGACGTGCGGGCCCTTCATGTCGAGACGCAGGGACCGTCCGCCACGACGCTGCGCGTCGGCGTGCGCGACCGCGCCCGCCCGTTCCCGGTCAGTCTGGCCATTGCGGGCGCCCACAATGTCGCCAACGCGCTGGCGGCCGTGGCGGCGGGACTCGCCGTCGGGGTCGGCGAGGGCGCGATTCGTGCGGGCCTCGCGCGCTATCGCCCGGCCGGCATGCGTTCCGAGGTGCGCCGGTGGCGGGGCGTGACGGTGCTGAACGATTGCTACAATGCCAATCCGGCCTCCATGCGGGCCGCCCTCCGGTGGCTGACCGAGGCCAGGGGAACCGGCCGGGCGATCGCCGTGCTGGGCGACATGCTGGAACTTGGCAGAGAGACCGCGCAGGCCCATCGGGACATCGGTGCGGAGGCGGCGCGCCTGGGGGCCGACTATCTGTTGACGGTCGGAGATCTGGCGGCCGACATTGCGGAAGGCGCGCTCGGGGGAGGAATGCCGGCTGACTGTGTCGTCGCTGCCAGGGATCACGGCACAGTGGCGGAACGGCTCAGGGGGATTCTCCGCAAAGGCGACGTGGTGCTCCTCAAGGGCTCGCGCGGGGCACGGATGGAACGCGTCCTGGAGGCCTTGGGATAATGCTCTACCTCCTGCTCTATCCGCTCCATACGCAGTTCTCGATCTTCAACGTCTTCCGCTACCTGAGCTTCCGGATCATCTACGCCGCGCTCACGGCGTTCCTGCTCGTGTTTGTCCTGGCGCCACCGGTCATCCGCAAGCTGCAGAGCTACGGCATCGGGCAGAAGATCCGCGAGGACGGCCCCAGCCATCATCAGGCGAAAGGCGGGACACCCACCATGGGCGGCGCGCTGATCCTGTTCGCGGTGATCGTCGCCACGTTGCTGTGGACCGACTTAACGAATCGCTACGTCTGGCTGGCGGTGTTCGCGATGATCGGCTTCGGCGCGGTCGGGTTCTGGGATGATTATCTCAAAACCATCAGGGGCCAGAATCAAGGACTGACGGCCGCCCAGAAGATCATGGCACAGGCCGTCGTCGCGCTCGGCATCGGCGCGCTGTTCTATTCGCTGCCGGCGTATTCCACCAAGCTGAGCGTCCCCTTCTTCAAGGCTTTTTCTCCCGACATCGGGCTCTTCTACATCCCCTTCGCCGTCCTGGTCATCGTGGGCGCCTCCAATGCCGTCAACCTCACGGATGGGCTGGACGGGCTGGCCATCGGGCCGGTCATGGTCGCCGCCATGGCCTACACCGTCGTCGCCTACATCTCGGGACACAAAGTCTTCGCCGACTACCTTCTGATTCCCTACATCGAAGGCTCCGGGGAACTGGCGATCTTCACGGGGTCCATCGTCGGCGCCAGCCTGGGATTCCTCTGGTTCAACACCTATCCGGCGTCGGTGTTCATGGGGGATGTGGGCTCGCTGCCGCTGGGCGCGGCGCTCGGCACGGTCGCGGTGATCAGCAAGCACGAATTGCTGCTGGTGCTGGTCGGCGGCGTGTTCGTGATCGAGGCGCTCTCGGTGATCTTCCAGGTGGTGTCGTACAAATCTCGGGGCAAGCGGGTCTTCCTCATGGCGCCCATCCATCACCATTTCGAGTTGAAGGGCTGGGAAGAGCCCAAGGTGGTGGTGCGCCTGTGGATCGTCGCCATGCTGCTGGCCTTGTTGAGTTTGAGCACATTGAAGCTGCGATGAGTGTGATGATGAGCGAACAGACGTCGCTGGAAGTCGCTGGGAAGCGGGTCGCCGTCATCGGGCTGGGACGGAGCGGCCTGGCCGCCGTCCGCCTGCTCCAGCGCCTGGGGGCACGCGTGACCGTGGCGGATCAAAAGCCGTCTTCTGAGTTGGCGGCCGCGCTGGGCGGACTTCCCGCCGGAGAAGTGGAGATCCACGGAGCCGGCGGCTACACAGCGGCGTTGCAGGGAGCGGAGGTCGTGGTGGTCAGTCCGGGCGTACCGATGGCGCTTGAACCGCTTCAGCGAGCCCGGCAGGCCGGCGTACGCATCATCGGGGAACTGGAACTCGCCTCGCGTCATCTCACGGGGAGGATCCTCGCGGTGACCGGAACGAACGGCAAGAGCACGACGGTGACATGGATCGGGGAGCTCTTGCGGGGCGCGGGCTACGATCCGTTCGTCGGCGGCAACCTGGGAACGCCGCTGACGGAGGCGGCCCTGGCCTCGCTCGAAGGCAAGGTCTGGGACCTTGTCGTGGCCGAAGTGTCCAGCTTTCAACTAGAGACGATTGAATCCTTTCGGCCCTGGATCGGGGCGATCCTGAACGTCACGCCGGACCATCTCGACCGCTATCCCTCCATGGAGGCGTATGCCGCGGCCAAGCTGCGGCTGTTTGAGAATCAAGGCGACGCGGACTACGCGGTCCTCAATGCCGATGATCCCTGTCTGTCGCGGTCGTCGGTGCGGTCGCGCAGCGCCAGGATCGAGTTTAGCCGGACCCGCCCGGTCGAACGGGGGGTGTGCCTGGACGGGGATGTGATCGTGTCGAATCTGTACGGGCGGCGCGATGAGGTGTGCCGGGTCGACGCCCTGCCGGTCAAGGGCGCCCACAACATTGAAAACGCGATGGCCGCCGCCGCAGTGGCCGCGCTCGCCGGCTGCCCGATAGACGTCATCAACCAGGGCCTGCGCGCCTTCCGCGGGTTGGAGCATGTCATGGAGGTTGTGCGGGTCCTTCGGGGCGTGGCCTATATCAATGACTCCAAGGGCACCAATGTGGACGCCACGATCAAGGCGCTCGAGAGCGTGCCGGCTCCCGTCATCCTGATCGCCGGCGGCCGGGAGAAAGGCGGTGCGTACCCGGGGCTGGCCGAGGCGGTCCGGCGCAAGGCCAGGCGGGTCATTCTGCTCGGCGAGGCGCGCGCCCGCCTGCGCGAGGTTCTGACGGGGGCCTGCCCGATCACGGAGGCCGCGAGCCTGAGGGACGCGGTGCGCGATGCGGCGAACACGGCGGCGGCGGGCGACACCGTGCTGCTGTCTCCGGCCTGCGCAAGTTTTGACATGTTTGCGGACTACAAGGACCGCGGGCGGCAGTTCAAGGAGTCTGTGCATGAGCTGGGCTGATCAGCAGGCCATGACGCTGCGCTGGCCGGACGCCGACGTGGCCGAGCGTCCCCGGCGCGGGGATCAAACCATCCTGGTGCTGACGCTCCTTCTTGTCGCCGTCGGTCTCGGCATGATCTACAGCGCGAGCGGCGTCATGGCTCACAAGCGGTTCGGCGACGCCTCGTATTTTCTCAGGCGGCAGGCGCTCTGGCTCGTGTTCGGCCTGGTGTGCCTGCTCGCCGTGGCGAGGACCGATCTGAACACCTTGCGGCGCTGGGCGGTGCCCACGTTCTTTCTAGGCACGCTCGGACTTGTGCTGGTGTTGATCCCCGGCGTCGGCGTGACGGTCAAAGGCGCGCGCCGCTGGCTGCGGGTGGGGATGTGGACGGTCCAGCCGTCGGAATTGATGAAGGTGGGCGTCCTGCTCTACCTAGCCCACTACCTGGCGAAGAAGGGATCCCGCCTCACTGATTTCTGGCGCGGCTTCATCCCGCCGCTGGTCGTGGTCGGTGCGATCGTGGGGCTCATTCTGATCGAGCCGGACATGGGCACCGCCGCCGTGATCGGGCTGGTGACGCTGGGCCTGCTGTTCGCCGGGGGCGCACGCCTCGGCCACCTGATGGTGATCGGTCTCGCGGCCCTGCCAGTGCTCTACCTGCTCGTCATGCGGGTGGCCTACCGCCGCCAGCGCATCATGAGTTTTCTGGATCCCTGGAGCGACCCCGCCGGATCAGGGTTCCAGGTGATCCAGTCGCAACTCGCGCTGGGCAGCGGCGGCCTGTCCGGTGTGGGGCTGGGGGAGGGCCGCCAGAAGCTGTTCTACCTGCCGGAGCCGCACACGGATTTCGTGCTGTCGGCGCTCGGCGAGGAAGCGGGATTCCTGGGCACGATCGCCGTGCTGCTGCTGCTCGGCTGGTTCGTGGCGAGGGGCTTCGCGATCGCCCTGGAAGCCGACGACCCCTTCGCCCGGTACCTGGCCCTGGGCGTCACCTTTTTTGTCGGCTTTCATACGCTGATCAATGTGGGGGTGATCACAGGGTTGCTGCCCACGAAGGGGTTGACGCTGCCGTTCGTGAGTTACGGGGGGTCCTCGCTGGTGGTCAACATGATCGGGACCGGGTTCCTCATTGCGGTCTCGCGGCACCGGCCGCCCATCTGACGGCCTGACGGCGGATGCGCGTGATTATCGCAGCCGGGGGCACCGGCGGCCATCTGTATCCGGGAGTGGCGCTGGCCCGCGAGTTCGAACGGCAGATGCCCGGCAGTGAGGCGATCTTTGTGGGAACGACTCGAGGATTGGAGACGAACGTGGTGCCCAGGGAAGGTTTCGAATTGATCACAATCGCGGCGCGAGGAGTGATGGGAAAAGGCGTGAGCGGCGCGTTGCAAGGCCTGGCGGTGGTCCCGCTCGGTGTCGCGCAGTGCCTGGCGGTCTGCCGGCAGCAGCGGCCCGACCTCGCGATCGGCATTGGCGGCTATACGAGCCCGCCGCTGATTCTGGCCGCATTTCTCTTGGGCATTAAGCGCGTCATCGTGGAACCGAACGTGTATCCGGGCGTGGCCAATCGTGTCCTTTCGCCGATCGCGAATCTCATCTTTGTCTCGTTTGCGGATACGGCTGCGTATTTCGGACCGTGCAAGACCCGGATCGTCGGCACGCCGATCCGCAGGGAATTTCTTGAGACCGGAACCAAAAGGCGGGAAGTCGAAGGCAAAAGTGGCTTCACGCTCCTGGTTCTCGGCGGCAGCCAGGGGGCGCGCTCCATCAACCGGGCGATGGTCGCGGCTCTGCCTGCGCTGGTTGCCGCGCATTCTGGCCTGCGCGTGGTACATCAGACAGGGGAGCGCGATTGGGAAGAAGTGACCCTGGCGTACCGGGCCTGTTCGTCTATCCAGGCCGAGGCCGTGCCGTTCCTTTACGACATGCCGCGCGCGTTCCGGCAGGCCGATCTGATCGTGAGCCGGTCGGGCGCGACGACGGTGGCCGAAATCACGGCCTGCGGGAAGCCGGCGGTCCTGATTCCGTTTCCCCATGCCGTCCATGGGCACCAGGAACGGAACGCCCGCGTGCTGGAGCGGGCCGGCGCGGCCCAGGTGATCGTCGACGCGCGTCTCTCCGGCGACGTGCTGGCAAATGCGATCTCGGCCCTGCTCGCGCGTCCCGACCGCTTGCGCGAGATGGAACGATGCAGCAAGTCATTGGGACAGGGCGATGCGGCGGAGCGCATCGTGTCGGAATGCCGGGCGCTTGTTCAGGACGTTACACGTTCAACGTGAAACGGGAAGAAGGGTTCTGCGATTAACGGATAACGATTAACGTGGTGCAATGTTCAGAAAGATTCAACATATCCATTTCGTCGGCATCGGCGGTGCGGGGATGAGCGGCATCGCGGAGGTCCTTCTGACCCTCGGCTATCACGTCACCGGATCGGACCTGCATGACTCCGAAACCGTCCGGCGGATCCGCGCGCTCGGCGGCACTGTGTTCATCGGACATGATGCCGCGAACATCGGCTCCGCGCAGGTGGTCGTGATCTCCTCGGCGGTCTCGCCGGCGAATCCCGAAGTCCTGGCCGCCAGGGCCGGGGTTGTTCCGGTCATTCCTCGCGCCGAGATGCTGGCCGAACTGATGCGGCTCAAATATGGCGTGGCCATTGCGGGCGCGCACGGTAAAACCACCACCACGTCGCTCGTCGCGAACGTGCTGGCGGAAGGCGGGCTCGATCCCACGATCGTGATCGGGGGCAAGGTCAACGCGCTGGGTAGCCATGCGCGGCTGGGACGCGGCGATTTACTGGTCGCCGAGGCGGACGAGAGCGACGGCTCGTTCATGAAGCTTTCGCCGTCCGTGGTGGTCGTGACCAACGTGGATCAGGAGCACCTGGACTACTACAAGACCATGGAGCGCCTCTGCGAGGCCTTCCTGGAATTCATCAACAAGATTCCCTTTTACGGTCTGGCGGTCCTCTGCGCCGACGATCCGTACCTCGGCGCGCTCCTGCCCCGCGTGACCAAGCGGTACCAGACCTACGGGTTGGCGGCGGCGGCCGATCTGGTCGGCTCCGACATCGAGCTTCACGCTGGCGTTGCGGAGTTCTCGGCGCGCCTGCGTGGAGAGCCGCTGGGCCGGTTCCGTGTGGCGATGCCCGGTACCCATAACGTATGCAATGCGCTGGCGGCGATCGCCGTCGGCCTGGAGTTGGGCGTGTCCATTCCGCACATCCGGCAGGCGCTGGAGGGGTTCAAGGGAGTCGAGCGGCGCTTCCAGGTCCTGGGTGAGAGGGGCGGGATCATGGTGGTGGACGACTACGGGCACCATCCGACGGAGATCAAGGCGACGCTCGCCGCGGCCAAGAATGGATGGGGGCGGCGCCTGGTGGTGCTCTTTCAGCCGCATCGGTTCACCAGGACGCGCGACTTGCTGAACGAGTTCCCGCCGGCGTTCCGGCAGGCGGACCACCTGTTCCTCACCGACATCTATCCCGCCGGGGAAGCGCCGATTCCGGGCGTGACCGGCGAGCGGCTCGCCGAAGCCATCCGTGCGGCCGGGGCGCCGCCGATGACCTACGTGCCGCGGAAGGATCAGCTCGTCGAGACGGTGGTCCCGCAACTGAAGCCGGGCGATGTGGTGGTGGCGCTGGGGGCCGGCGATATCGGTCAGATCGGCCGGGCGCTCTATGAGCGGTTGGGATGAGGAGCAGGATCGGGATGAGCGAAATCCGGACGGCGCTGGCGGGAGTGAAAGGCGCCGTGCGGTTCCATGAGTCCATGCGCCGGCATACCTCCTTCCGGATCGGCGGCCCGGCCGACGCCTATATCGAGCCGGAGGACGAAGCCGCGCTCTGTCGCCTGATGCTGCAGGCGCGCAGGGCGAAGGTGCCGGTCTTCGTGATGGGGGGCACGAACCTCCTCGTCCGCGACGGCGGTATCAGAGGGATCGTGGTGCGTCTGACCAGGCTTGACCGGATCGAGGAATACGAAGGCGGGCTTCTCTATGTTGAAGGCGGAGTCGGCATGCCGCGCCTGCTCCAATACGCCCTGCAGCATAGGCTCGCGGGACTCGAGTTCGCGGCCGGCATTCCCGGGACGCTGGCCGGGTCCGTCGTCATGAACGCCGGGACGCGGTTGGGAGAGATGCAGGACGTGGTGGAGCGGGTGCGCATGGTGACGCCTGATGGAGAGATCCAGGAGCTGTCCGCCGGCGAGGTGGGGTTCGAGTACCGCCGGACCCGGCTGCCCCGTGGCATTGTGGCAGGGGCCTGGCTGCGGCTCCGGTGGAATCCCGGGTCCCGCATGGACGCGGTGGTCAAGGATTCTCTGTTGCGGAGAAAAGCGACGCAGCCGCTCGCACTGCCGAACGCCGGCTGTGTCTTCAAGAATCCGGGCGGCGATCCGGCCGGCCTGCTGATCGAGGCGGCCGGCCTGAAGGGCGCGCAGGTCGGCGATGCGCAGGTGTCCATGCTGCATGCCAACTTCATCGTCAACCGCGGCCGCGCCACCGCGCGCGACGTCCTGTCGCTGATCCGGAAGGTCGGCCAGACCGTCGAGCAGACAGCCGGGGTGACGCTGCAGCTCGAAGTCAGGATCGTGGGACAGGCATGAAACTCCTCACCGCCAAGCGCGTCGCGGTGCTGATGGGCGGGCAGTCCGCCGAGCATGAGATTTCCATCCGGAGCGGCCGGGCGGTGTGGACCGCGCTGATCCAGAAAGGGTACGACGCCATCCCGCTGGAAGTGGATTCCTCCGTGGTCGCGCGTCTGCGGGAAGTGCGGGGCCAGATCGCCTTCATCGCGTTGCACGGCCCGGGCGGGGAGGACGGCACGATCCAGGGGATGCTGGAGGTGCTCCGCATTCCCTATACCGGCTCGGGCGTGCAGGCCTGTGCCGTGGCGATGGACAAGGCGATGACCAAGGTCCTGCTGAAGCAGAGCGGGATGCCGGTCCCGCGCGGGTTCGTGGTGGAGGAGTGCGACCGCCGGAAACCCCTGCCCGGCGGTTTCAAGGTTCCGCTCGTCGTCAAGCCGGTCAGCCAGGGCTCGACGCTGGGCATCACGATCGTCCGCAAGTCCCGCGATCTTCAGAAAGGCCTTGACGCCGCGTTCGCCTACGGGCCTTCGGCCCTGATCGAAGAGTACATCGCCGGCCGGGAGCTCACCGTCGGGATTCTGAACGACCAGCCGCTGCCTGTGGTCGAGATCATCCCGCGGGGCGGGTTCTACGATTTCGCGGCCAAGTACACTCCCGGTGCCACCGTCTACAAGGCGCCGGCCCCGCTGCCGGGCCGGACGGTGAAGCTGCTCCAGGCGCTCGCTCTGCAGGCCCATCACCGCCTCGGTTGTAAAGGGGCGACCCGCGTGGATTTCAGGCTGGATCGGAAGGGGCGCCCCTTTCTCCTGGAGATCAATACGGTGCCGGGGATGACGGAGACGAGCCTGTTGCCCATGGCGGCCAAAGCCGCGCGCTTGTCTTACGAAGATATGGTGGAGGCGATCCTGCAATCGGCCATCGAGCGCGAGATCAGTTGGATGCCGTCGAGGAGTCGCGGATGATCAAACGCGTCCGACTGAACCGCAAGCGGAATCCGGGCGCGCGGCCCCAGCGCGCAGGGAAAGGCCTGCTGTTGTATCTCGTGCTCGGGCTTGCGCTCCTCGCGGCGGTCGGCGCCGGCGGTTGGTACGGCTGGCAGCAGTGGGGCACGGACGTGATGGCCTGGGCGGATCAATTCTTCGAGATCAGGGTGGTGGAGATCACGAGGACGGAGCGGATCTCGCGGGAGGACGTGCTCGCGATGCTCGATCTGGAGCCGGGCCGCGGCCTGCTCCGCATCGACCTGGTGCAGGCGCAGCGATCCCTGGAGACGCATCCGTGGATCCGGCGCGCCACGGTCCGGCGGGTGTTGCCCGATACCCTCATGGTGGAGCTGGACGAGCGCGAGCCGGTCGCTGTGTTGAGGACCGGAGCGGGAGGCCGCAAATTCCTGTTGGATCGCGAGGGCACGCTCATTTCCGAGGGGGTGCCGGCGGCCGATGAAGGTCTGCCGATCCTGACGGGCGTGGATTACGCGGATGCGATCATGGGGACCGGCGATACGGTCGCGCGTGTCCGCTCGGGCATCGCGCTGGCCGGCCTGCTTGACCGGTCGGGTGTGGGGCGCACGGAAGTGGATCTTCGCCGGCCCGGAGACATGGTGGCCTATTACTCGGGACTCCGGCTCCGGTTCGGCGAGGGAGACTTCGGGGACAAGGTGGACCGGTATCGTCAGGTGGCGGATCGCGTGGTTGATCGCTGGGTCGCTCAGGCGAAAGCCGCGCCAGCCCGCCAGGTGGAAGTGGATCTCAGGTTCCAGGACAAGGTCATTGTGCGGGAAGGGAGGTGAGGCTGAGGGTGGCGAGAAAGGATCAGATCATTGTGGGCCTGGACATCGGGACCACCAAGACGCGCGCGATCGTGACGGAGGTGCGGACCGGCGAAGCCCATGTCATCGGCGTCGGAACCAGTCCTTCCCGGGGTCTCCGCAAGGGCATGGTGGTGAACATCGAAAGTACGGTCGACTCGATCCGTCAGGCCGTGGAAGACGCCGAGGTGATGTCGGGCACGCAGATCAACTCGGTGTATGTCGGCATCGCCGGGAGTCACATCAAAGGCGTCAACTCCGAGGCCGCGGTGGCCGTGAAGAGCGGCGAAGTCCTGCGGGGGGACATTTCGCGCTCGGTGAAAGCGGCGCGGTCAGCGGCTCTCATCCAGCCCGATCACCGGGTGCTGCATGCGCTCCCGCGCGGCTTCACCTTGGACGAGCAGGACGGCATCAAGGACCCGACGGGCATGTCGGGATCGCACCTGCGGGTCAACGTGCACATCATCACGGGCGCCGTGACGGCGATCCAGAACCTCGTCAAGAGCGTCGAAAAAGCCGGGCTGGATGTGATCGGCGTCATCCTGCAGCCGCTGGCCTCGAGCGAGGCCGTGCTCACGGACGACGAGCGGGAGTTGGGCGTGGCGATGGTGGACATGGGCGGCGGCACGACGGACCTCGCGATCTTCGCCGAGGGCAGCGTGATGCACACGGCCGTGATTCCGGTGGGGGGCAACCACTTCACCAACGACATCGCGATCGGCCTCAAGACGCCGGTGCCCGAGGCGGAACGGATCAAGATCAAGTTCGGTTGCGCGATGGCCGCCCTCGTCAAGGACGATGAGATGATCGATGTCCCCAGCATGGGGGGACGGCCTCCGCGCTCGCTCTCCCGCCGGGTCCTGGCCGACGTGGTCGAGCCGCGCGCGGAGGAGATGTTCGATCTGGTGGCGCGTGAGATCAAGCGGGCCGGCTACGAAGGGATCGTGGCGGGCGGCGTGGTGATCACCGGCGGGACCTCGATGATGCAGGGCATGATGGATATGGCGGAGCGCGTGCTGGATTTGCCCTCTCGGCTGGGCGTCCCCAGCGGGGTCGGCGGTATTCACCAGCAGGTGGACAATCCCATGTACGCGACGGGCGTGGGTCTGATCCTGCACGCCCTGCACCATCAGGACGATCTGGCCATGAACGGGCGGCGGCACCGGCGCGGGCTGTGGCGGGCCGTCGAAGGGATGAAAGGGTGGTTCCGTGAATTCTTTTAACACAGCCGTCCACATGAAAAGGGGGAAGACCCATGTTCCAGCTTGACGAGAAAGATACGATTTCGACCGCGCGGATCAAGGTGATCGGCGTGGGCGGCGGCGGCGGGAACGCCGTCAACACGATGATCGCAGCCGGCCTGGACGGGATCGAGTTCATTACGGTCAACACGGACATGCAGGCCCTGGGCAGCTCGCAGTCGCCCACGAAGATCCACATTGGAAAGAACGGGCTCGGCGCCGGCGCCAATCCCGAAGTCGGGCGCGACGCAGCGCTCCAGGACGCCGACAAGATCCGCGACGCGCTCCAGGGGGCCGACATGGTGTTCGTCACGGCGGGCATGGGCGGCGGGACCGGGACCGGCGGCGCGCCGGTTATCGCCAGCATCGCCCGCGAGCTCAACGCGCTGACGGTGGCGGTCGTCACCAAGCCCTTCCTGTTCGAGCTGGGGAAACGGACGGCGCGGGCCGAGGAGGGACTGCGGGAGCTGCGCAAGTACGTGGACACCATGATCGTGATTCCGAATCAGCGCCTGCTGGGGATTGTGGACAAGACCACGCCGCTGAAGGAGGCGTTCAAGGTGGCCGACGACGTGCTCCGGCAGGCCATCAAAGGGATCGCCGACGTCATCACAATTCCGGGGCTCGTCAACGTGGACTTCGCGGACGTGCGTACGGTCATGGGCCACATGGGCCGCGCGGTGATGGGCATGGGCGTGGCGAGCGGCGCCAACCGCGTCACCGCGGCCACCCAGCGGGCGATCTGCAGCCCGTTGCTGGAGGACGGCTCGATCGACGGCGCGCGCGGGGTCCTGCTGAACATCACGGGCGGGCCGAGCCTGTCGCTCCATGAACTTGACGAGGCCTCGTCAATCATCGCCCAGTCCGTGGACCCGGACGCCAACATCATCTTCGGCGCGGTGATCGACGAGCGGCTGGGCGAGGAGGTGGTCATCACCGTCATCGCCACGGGGTTTGAGCGCGACGTGCCGGCCGCCAAAGCGGCGCCCCGCCAGACGCCGCTCCCGACGATCGCACCTTCCAAGGAAGCCGCGGTGCGCGAGCTGCATCCCAAGCCGAAAACGATGGATCGTCCGGCCTTCCTGCGTCGCGGCCACGCGGCGCGCGATCTGGCCGAGCAGTCGGACCGGCCGGACCGGTCGGATCGGCCGATGCTGGCAAGCGAAGATGAATGGGATGTGCCGACGTTCTTGCGTCGGCAAGCTGACTAGGGGGACTGGCTATGCTCGACACGCTCGACTCGATCATCACCGTGCCGCTCTTCGCCAAGGGGACCGTGGGGGTCTGCCACTATTTCGGGACGAAGCTCGCGCCCGGCCCGCCGGCGACTGCGATGGGCGGGCCGTCCGTCCGTGTGGTAACCGTCCGTCAGGTTCACGGAACGGAGGTCCTGGCGATCGATCGTCGGACCGCGACGGCCTCGGGCAGCTACGATGCCATCGTGACCAATCAGCCGGGAGTGCTGGTGGCCGTGGCGACGGCGGATTGCGTGCCCATCCTCCTGCTGGATCCGTCACGGGGCGTGTACGCCGCCGTGCATGCGGGATGGCGGGGGACGCTGGGGAGTATTGTGGAGAAGACCGTCGCGGTGATGCAGAACCGCTTTGGGTGCCATCTCCGATCGATCCGGGCGGCCATCGGGCCCTCGATCGGGGCCTGCTGCTACGAAGTCAACGGGACCGTGCTGGCGCCGTTGAAGCGGGGCTTTTCCTATTGGGCCGAGGTTGTGGAGAACGTGAAAGGGACGAAGGCCCATCTGGATTTGCGCGGCTTCAACCGCCGCCAGTTGGAGGAGGCCGGCATCAGCCCGGACCGGATCGAGACGGTGAATCTCTGCACGGCCTGCCACCGGGACCTCTTTTATTCGTATCGCCGTGACGGCGCGAGGACGGGCCGTATGATGAGCGGAATCGGGCTCACCGCCGTCCTGTCCTGACAAACACTGCCCCCGTTGCGTACAATAAAGGCACGGGGCCGGCCATGATAGACGCGGAAGAGAATGGGAGACGAGCTGCCGGTGAGCTCAAAGAACGGCTGGATGCGGTGCGGGCGCGGATCGAGCGGGTGGCCTGTCGTGTCGGCCGGGATCCCGGCGCTGTCACACTCGTCGCTGCGTCGAAGACCGTTCCCGTCGAGCGCCTGGTGGAAGCGGTGGCTTGCGGGTGCCGGATATTCGGCGAGAACCGTATCCAAGAGGCACTGGCCAAGATCGAGGCCATGAGAAGCGAGGCTGGAATAGAATGGCATTTGATCGGCCCGCTCCAGCCCAATAAGGTGAAGCATGCGGTCGGCCGGTTTTCTCTGCTCCATGCCGTGGATCGGCTGGACGTGGCTGAACGCCTCGATCGCGCGGCGAGGGAGCGCGGGATTACCCAGCGTATTCTTCTTGAAGTGAACGTGTCGGGCGAGACGACGAAGCACGGATTCAGTCCCGACGATCTGGCGAGCGTGGCCGAACGGATGGAGACGTTGACAGGGCTTCGAGTGCTCGGGCTGATGACGCTTCCGCCGCCTGCGGAAAGGCCGGAAGACGCGCGGCCTCATTTCCGGCGTCTGCGCGAACTGGCGGCTCAGGTGGAGGCCCTGGGGATACCGGGCGTTTCGATGAAGGAACTGTCCATGGGCATGTCCGGAGATTTTGACGTGGCGATCGAAGAGGGCGCCACGATGGTCCGGATCGGCACGGCGCTGTTCGGGCCGCGTCCTGTAGGGTAGGAGAGCATGTTCAAACTCGCGATCATCGGCGGCGGCAATATGGGGGAGGCGCTGGTGGCCGGTCTCTTGGCGGACGGCATTGCGACGCCGGCCGGGCTCTGGGTCACGGACGTCGCCGCCGACCGGCTCGCGGCGCTGCGCCAGCGGTACGCCATTCGGACCGGCAGCGACAACGGCGAGGCGGCGTCCTGGGCGGGTGTGATCATCCTGGCGGTCAAGCCCCAGGTGATGGATCAGATCCTCGACGAGATCAAGGACCGCCTCTCCGAACAGACGCTGATCATCTCGATCGCGGCCGGGATTCCGTTGTCCCGCATTGCGGCGAGGCTGGGCGGGACGCGCAAGTTGGTGCGGGTGATGCCCAACCAACCCTGTCTCGTCCGCGCGGGGGCGTCGGCCGTGGCCGCCGCGCCATCTGTGTCACCGGAGGAACGGGCCCAGGCCGTTCGATTGTTCGAAGCTCTGGGCAAGGTGGTGGTGGTCGAGGAACGGCTGATGGACGCGGTCACCGGTCTCAGCGGCAGCGGCCCGGCCTATGTCTTTCAGGTGATCGAAGCGCTGGCGGACGGGGGCGTCAAGATGGGCCTTCCGCGCGACACGGCGCTGACGCTGGCGGCCCAGACCGTGTTCGGCGCGGCCAAGCAAGTGATCGAGACCGGAGAGCATCCAGCGCACCTGAAGGACAAGGTGGCTTCGCCCGGTGGAACGACCATCGCGGGTCTTCATGTGCTGGAGACAGGCGGGGTCCGCGCGGCGTTGATCGCGGCCGTCGAAGCGGCGACGAAGCGGTCGGAAGAACTGGGTCGCGGATAATGTTCGTCGCGGGCAATTTCCTGACGGCCCTGGCGTCGGTCCTGCACATGCTGCTGCAGGCCTACATCTGGGTGGTGATCATCCGGGCGTTGATCAGTTGGGTGAATCCGGATCCGTGGAACCCGATTGTCCAGATGCTGAACCGGCTGACCGATCCGCTGCTGGAGCCGATCAGACGCAAGATGTTCCGACTGATGGGCTATGGAGGCATGGGCATCGATATTTCGCCGCTGATTCTCATCGCGGCCATCTATTTCCTGGATTTCTTTCTGGTGGGGACATTGACCGATATCGGGATGCAAATGAGATAGGCCTGGTTGGGCCTTGAGAGGGGGATGCTATGAAAATCACGCCGCTGGACATTCAACAGAGAGAGTTCAAGGGCCAGTTCCGGGGATATGACCGCGAGGAGGTCCAGGCCTTCCTGCGATCCGTCTCTCAGACTGTCGAGGAAATGTTCAAGGAGAACATCGCGTTGAAGGAGCACGCCGACAAGCTGTACCAGGAGGTGGGCGAGCTGCGGAAGAAAGAGACGAGCCTCAACGATCTGCTTGTGACCACACAGACGATGGCGGAGAACCTCAAGGAGACGGCCCGCAAGGAAGCCGATCTGATCCTCCGGGAGGCGGAGATGAAGGCCGAGGATCTCCTGAAGAACGCCCATATGGACTTTCGGACGCTCCAACGGGACATTCTGGACCTCCGCAAAGAACGCATGATAGCGCTGGAGAAGCTGCGAGCCATGCTGCAGTCCTTCTCCAGGATGATCGAGATGGAGGAACTGGACGTGAACTCCCTGATGGGCGAAGGTTCCCTCAAGAATATCGCCGGTGGCCGGTAAGGCGGCCGCTCAGCCGCAGGCCACTCTGTCCGTCCGTGTCCAGCCCCGGGCCTCCCGCAACGAGGTGGCGGGCCTGGTCGGTGAGACGCTCAAGATCAGGTTGACGGCGCCTCCTGTGGAAGGGGAAGCGAACGCCGCCTGTCTCAAATTTCTCGCCAAGCTGCTTGATCTTGCCCCGTCCCGTCTGGCCATCATCCGAGGCGACCGTTCGCGCAACAAAGTGGTCCGCATCACTGGACTGACGCAAGCCGAAGTCCATGCAAGACTATTGCGCAAATAAGGTGGAGGCGGGTCCTGCCCCCGCATAGCCCAGCGCAGCTGGGCGTTTCGCCGTCGAGGCCCCGCAGACCCGGCTGTACGCCCTGCGCTGCATCTGGGCGCCCATGCGGTGTCACCCGCTCCAGCAAGAACCTCAAGGAACCCTCGCCCCACCGAGGGAGAGGGTTAGGGTGAGGGGGTTCGGGTTGCAGAAATGATTGGGACGTCCCATTATAGTTAGGCCCATTGAAATAAAGAGGAATAGATATATTCTGGTAGCCTTTCAACATATGCCACGAGCATGATCAAGAAATCTCTCGCAGATCATTACCCTGAATTGATCAAATCCTGGCATCCCCATAAGAATGGCTCTCTCACGCCATATAAGATCGCGCCCAAAAGCAATAAAAAAGTCTGGTGGCAATGCAATCAAGGTCATGAATGGCAGGCTTCGATTGCAAACAGAACCGGCGTAAACAAGACGGGTTGTCCTTATTGTGCTGGAACAAAGCCGACAGGTAACAATAATTTTGCAGCATTATTTCCTCGCCTTGTAAATGAATGGGATTTTGAAAAAAACGGTTCCATTGGCCCGAATGCTTTCAAGTCTAACAGTCATAAAAAGATTTGGTGGAAATGCAAGGAAGGTCATGAATGGCAAACAAGAATTGTCTATCGAACAAGACAAGATTCTGGCTGCCCATATTGTTCAGGGAGGTTGGCCGGTCATGACAATTCTTTAGCAGTACTGCACCCCGATCTTGTAAAAGAGTGGCATCCAACAAAAAATGGTGATTTAACCCCTAATGACGTTAGGCCCGGAACTGATAGGAAGGTCTGGTGGTTATGCGATAAAGGACATTCCTGGGCAGCAGCGGTATGTCATCGAACGCACAGCCTAAAAGCAACGGGCTGTCCCTACTGTTCTGGAAGAAACGCAACAGTTGAAAATAACTTGGGGGTTCTTTTTCCTGGGCTCTTGAGTGAGTGGCATTTCACAAAAAATGAGCCGCTTCGACCAGACATGCTGAAGTCTGGCAGCAACAGGAAGGTTTGGTGGCAGTGTAGTAGAGGCCATGAGTGGAAAACCTCTCCAAATAAAAGAACAGGTACAGATAAAACAGGGTGTCCTTATTGTAACCCTCAGACATCTCGCCTAGAAATAAGAATTCTATGCGAACTAAAGCATATTCTTAACAATGTAGAGTGGAGAGCTAAAATTGCAAACATGGAAGTCGATATTTACGTACCGAGGTACTCGTTTGCTATTGAAGTAGACGGCTACAGATGGCATGTCGGGAAAGCTGAGAGTGACAAGATTAAAAACAAAGAACTATTCAAGCATGGAATCAACCTCTTTAGATTAAGAGATAGTAAGTTGAATAAAATCGAAGCCACAGATACCTTATGCAATGACAATGATAACGACATAGACATCGTACACAGCTTATTGAGTAACGTTTTGATGGGTATTGCCTTTGAAGAAGATGATCTGAGAAAAATTCAAGCTTATTTAAGAGTCGGGACGCCGCAAAACAATTTGGAGTACGAGAGATTGTTGTCTTACTTGCCTTCTCCTCCTCCTGAGCGGTCTTTAGCAGCACTACATAAGCACTTGATTCCGGAGTGGCATTATGAAAAAAATATGCCGTTGATACCGGGTAATTTTACTCCAAGCGCAAGGGCAATTGTTTGGTGGATATGTCCAAAGGGCCACGAATATAAGTCTTTTCTTTATAACAGGATAAAAGGAGTGGGCTGCCCTTATTGTGCTGGTAGAAAAGTTTCATCCGATAATAACCTTACAGCGAAAGCCCCTGAACTATCTAAGGAGTGGCAGTACGCAAAAAATGATCCGGCAAAACCTGACCAAGTATATTATCGGTCAACAAAGAAGGTGTGGTGGATTTGCTCAGAAGGCCATGAATGGATGGCCACACCACACAAAAGGGTTTTAGGCCGAGGTTGTCCATACTGTAAAAAGAGTAAAACAAGGACAATTGTGAAATAGCTAGAGAGCTGTTCCAGAAACAACCGGGCGTAACTGTGAAGTATTGGTGTGAAAAAGGGTACTACGAGAAGTAGGCGGCTATGTTGCCTTACGTGGTGCTCAACCAAGGCGCGCGCAACAACGGCGCGTGCCGGTTAGCTCGATTCGTTAGCGTTCACCGATGACGACGCGACAGTTTGACATATACGCGCCTCTGCAAGACTTCTATTGGAACGGGGTTGATTTCGAACTTACGCCGGGGCTTTGGATAAGGCACTTCAACCAGAAGCCAGATCTTCAGGGGCTTGATGCAACACTCGCTGAGGATGAACAGACGGACGCTTTTTCCTATGCCCAGCACTGGCTGACGTTTCACTGGAACGAGGGAGCTGAACCATCCCCCGCTGAGACGGTGAATTTGGCTTTGGTTGCGCTGTGGCTTGTGAAACCGACAAGAAGCCATGTCGCCTTCCGGTTCCAGCTTGGCCAAGAGGCGGCCGGGGGCGAGAACAGCCGATCCCGTCTGTTTGATCGCTTTGCTTGGGTGCCAGGTGCAACTCACGAGGAGTTTGATAACTCCGACCTACAATCTGTCTCATCGTACTACCCCGCACTGCGCGACATCTGTTGTGCTGAGAGCCGGCTCAATGACGCTTTGATTCTGACCCTGACGGGTTGCTGGTCTCACCAATGGCAGGCCGCCCTGATCTGCCATGCTGCAGCTGCCGAGGCGCTGCTTACCTATTCCACCGCTCCGGGAATCACGCGCCGCCTCGCAACCTCCTACGCCTGTCTCGTTGAAACTCAGAGAGCTTGCCGCGACGCTGCACACGGAGAGTTCCGCACGCTGTACTCTGTCCGCTCTGATATCATGCATGGCCGCGCCCAGAACGTGCCTTCTTCCCAGCGGCTTACACTCTTGGCGCGGTTCCAGAATGTACTTCGCACGCTCTGGCGTGCAGTGATCGCGTCACCGCAGCTTATTTCGGTTCTCGAGGGTTCGGACGCCCAACGCGAGGCCTACTTCTCCCAGCTCACGTCTGGCTACACACCGCCACCATGAGAGCGACCGTCGAGGCGCGCCGCTCAACGAGAAAAATAAAGGGGACAGATTTATTTTCGGTCTATAGCCCGGAGAGGTCTTCCAGAAATACCGAACAACGGGGACAGGCAGTTTTTCTGAAGACAGAAAACCAGCCAGCCTCCTTATCACCGGAACCGTAATGACTGATTCAATCGCTGACAAGATGCAGCAGGGGGTAGACGAGGGCGTCTTTCCTGGGGCGGTGCTGCTGGTGGAGCACAAGGGGAAGAGAGTTCACCATGCGGCATATGGGCATGCGTGTCTGCTTCCCGAGCGCGTGCCGGCGACCGTGGACACGATCTACGATCTGGCTTCCCTGACCAAGCCGATTGCAACCGCAACGGCTGTGGCATTGTTGGTGGCCGACGGCAAGCTCGGGTTGGATGACCCGTTGGAGCGGTACGTTCCTGAGTTGACGCAGGATGCGCTGCGGCGGGCGACAGTTCGCCACTTGCTCAATCACTCGAGCGGGCTTCCCGCCTGGCGGCCGTTCTATGAGCGGATTGTCCCGAATGGACGCAAGCTGCGCGAGCAGCCGCTCTTATCCAGGCGAGCCGCTATCTACGACGCGATCCATCGCGAGTCGTTGACCGAGCCCGTTGGCGGCCGCTGTGTCTACAGTGATCTGGGATTCCTTCTGCTCGGCGAGATATTGGAACGGATTGTGAAGCAGGAGTGGTCAGCCTTCGTCCATGGAGAGGTATTCCCGTGGCTCGGCGCGCGCGACATGTTCTATATGGGCGAAGACGGTCCCACGGGCGGTGTATCGATTGCCGGACGGCAGTTCGCGGCGACAGAGCAGGACGACTGGCGCGGGCGAATGATCCGGGGCGAGGTCCATGACGAGAATGCGGCGGTGATGGGCGGGGTGTCTGCTCACGCGGGGCTGTTTGGCACGGCTGTGGCGGTGGCCAGGGCCGTGAGCCCGTGGCTGGCGGCGGTACGGGGAGATGCGTCGTCGATTCCCGCATCGTGGGCCAAGGAATTCGTGCGGAAGCAGGGGATCGACCTGCAAGGCAGTTGGGCGTTGGGCTGGGATACGCCTTCGACCGGTCCCGGCGGCACGCCCTCATCGTCGGGGTCACATTTCTCGCCGGGGTCTTTCGGGCATCTCGGCTATGCGGGCACGTCGGTGTGGATCGATCCGGAGCGCGACCTGATCGTCGTGCTGCTGACGAACCGCGTGCACCCGACGAGGAAGAATGACAGGATCCGGGCCTTCCGCCCGGCCATCCACGATGTGGTCTTTAAAAGTGTGGTGAAGTAGGAACTAGGTCGGGTCGGGGTAGTCCACCCAGGCTTCTTTTTCCGCGTAGTACTTCTTGCCGCGAAAATTCAATCTCGTCCGCAGGCGTGTGAACTCCACCTTCTGGAGCTGGCCGGCCAGGTGCCGGAGGGCTTCGGCGATGGTCGGCAGGGACGGGGTCTCGGCCGTCACGGACTCATACTGGACCCTGGCGGTATAGCCGGTCGCGGTGCGGGTGATCATGGCCATGCGGCTGAAGGATCGGCCGGGCGGGTCACTGCCCTCGAGCTGGTGCTTCTCGATGAGGGTGTTCTTCTGGAAAATCAGCGGCGACGAGGCAGCCATGGCGGCGGATTATACGGATCGGTTCATCCGAAAGCAATGCCTCACAGCACCAGATCCACGGCCGCCTGGCGCTTGGTGACCTTGTCCTCGGGGTTGTAGGTGGCGACGATCTCCTTCTTCACGTCCTTGGCGGAGACGACGATCCTGGTGCCGGAGTCCTCGTTGTGGATGTGGAGGAAGATCTCGTAATAGCCTTCCTTGTTGGTCTTGCCCTCGTGGCTCTCGCGGCCTTCCTTCAACGGCTTGGCCAGGATCGGTAGGTCGGGGATCGGCTTCCCGGCCTTGTCGCGCACGTACCCGTACACGATGAAGCCGTGGTCCACCCTGCTCTTCACGAAGATCGGCTTCGGCGTCTCGATGGCCGGGTTCTTCAGCGTGGCGAGGTAGGCCGCCAGCGCGGTGACCTCTTCGTCGGACATGAGTTCCTTATACTTGTCCGGCATCAGCCCCTTCTTGTGCTCCTTCTCGAAGCCGTCGGCGTACAGGTAAGTCGGGTCGAAGACCTTCTTCTTGACGTCGTCCTGCGTTAACAAATTTCCGATGTTGTCCAGGATCGGCCCGCGCTTCTTCACCGAGCCTTTGCCGCCGATCTTGTGGCAGTTGTAACACTCGTGCAACTCGTAGACTTCCATGCCGCGCGCGATGATATCTCCGCTGCCGGTGGACACCGCCTGCGCGCCTGCCGCCGGCCCGTCTGCCGGCGCCGACGGCGCGAGCTTCTCCAATGCGGCCAGCAAGGCGCCGGTCCTGGTTTGCAGCTCCTCCGACTTCTTGACCATCTCTTCCAGCTTGGCCCGACGGGCTTCCGCGGTTTCCAGCTTCGGCTTGACGATCTTGTCGATCTTGCCCTTTTCGACGGTCGGATCGTACTGGGGCAGGAAGGACGCGCCTCCGATGTACGTGGCCGAAATGACCGCATAAAAGCCGATCAGCGCAGCCACGGCCTTCCATCCTGTGAGGTTTGGGAAGGGCGGAGCGTCCAGCAGGAGAAAGACCGTCAGGCCCAGCAGGACGTAGAGGATGAACATTTTCTGGAAGATGGGGGGGAAGTGCATGGCCGCCGTTCCGAACCAGACGATCGGGAGCAAGATTGCGGCGATGATGAGTTTGCGGATCATGGGCGCCTCACAGAGCGGTTACGGGTTGCTGCATTATACCGATTATACGGACAGGCGTCATGTGATGGATATCGCCGGCAGGCGGCCGGCCAGTTTCAGCAGCAGGAAGGCCGTGATCGGCAGGCACATCAGCAGGCCGGTGGTGCCGATCAGCGGCTCGCCTATCCCGAAGGTGACCGCCAGGTTGAATCCGAGGATGCCGTAGTAGAGGGCGCAACCGAAGAGCAGTCTGCGCGCGACGTTCTCCTGGCTTCCGTCGTCGGGAAGGCGGCGATCGAGCCGTTGATACAGGCCGAAGGCGATGAGGCCCACCACGGCCCACCCCACGTAATTGGCGATCGGCACGCCGAAGTGTACGCCGGGATCGGGGTAGTAATAGATCTTGCCAAGGAACCAGCGATCACCGCGGAGTGCGACGGGGTCGATGACCACGTCCAGGAGCACGAAGAACATGACGGTGAGACCGAGGACGGGGAATGACGTGCGGGTTGCCTGATCGGCGCGCATCACCATCTTCAAGCCCCAACCTTGCGCCGGTAGCAGAAAGACCAGGGCCAGGCAGTAGCTGGTGAACAGCAGAAACGAAAACGACAGCGAATCCATGAACGGCACGTTGCCGAGGTACAGTTCCTGGCCGACGGTCGAGCCGTTGTAGAAGTACCAGCCGAACGGAACGCCGGTGCGTGTGGAGGAGAACTCGCAGACGAACGCGGTCACCCATGTAATGAGGAAGAAAATTGCCGTTCGCCGTTTCCCCATGAACCATGTGGAAGTCGCCAGTGCGATGGACAGGAAGAGAAAGACGTACGGCCGGAGCAGGAGGGTCTTGCCGAGGAGGGTCAGGACTTCCATGGGCTACGCATACTGGTGATCCCGGAACCAGCGCACCGCTTTTTCCAGGGCGACTTCCACGGGCGTCTGCGGGAGCGCGAGTTCGCGGATCGCCTTGGAGCAGTCGTAGTGCATGACGTACTTGGCCATCTTCACCCCCTCGAGCGGAATCCGCGGCGGCCGGCGCGTGACGTAATCGGCCAGCCATTGATTCGCGTAGGCCAGCGGCAGGATGGCCAGGCGCGGCAGTTTGATCGTAGGGGCGGGCACGCCGGTCAACTGGCTCAGCAGCGCGAAGACTTCGCGGAGCATCAGGTTCCGGTTGCCCAGGATGTAGCGTTCCCCGAGCCGGCCTTTCTCCATGGCGTGGAGATGCCCCGCGGCGACATCATCGACATCCACCAGGTTCATGCCGGTTTCGATGTAGGCCGGCATCCGGCCCTTCATGAAGTCCACGATCACTTGTCCCGTGGGTGTGGGTTTGATGTCGCGGGCGCCGACTGGCGCGCTGGGGTTAACGATCACGACCGGCAGCCCCGCGCGGGCCATCTTGGCTACTTCCTGCTCGGCCAGGTACTTCGAGCGCTTGTAATGGCCTGACATCTGAGCGAGCGACCGCGGCGTTTCCTCGGTGCCCGGCCCTCCGCCGGGCGGGAGGCCGATTGCGCCGATGGTGCTGGTATAGACGATCCGCTCGACGCCGACATCGCGCGCCACCTCCATGAGATTGCGCGTGCCGGTGACGTTGATGTCGTAGAAGATCTGCGGATCGGGCGCCCACAGGGCATAGTGCGCGGCGACGTGATAGAGCTGCCGGCAGCCCGTCAGGGCCTGCCGCAGGGACGCGGCGTCGCGCAGATCGCCGTAGGCTTGTTCAACTTTCAGTCCCTGGAGGTTGCCGAGATCGCTGTCGCGCCGGACGAGCACGCGGACGTCCCAGCCGCGCTCCAGCAGACATCGCGCCACGGCGGCGCCGATGAACCCCGTGGACCCCGTCACGAGTGCCTTCATGGAGAGCTTAATTCTTTCTGGCGGTGATGTAGCGGGCCAGCTCGCGGAGGGGCTCGGCCTTGGGGCCGAAATCTTTGAGGTGCCCGATGGCCGATGCGACGCGCTCGTCAGCCAGCTTGCGGGCGCCATCCACGCCGAAGAACGTCGGGTAGGTCTTCTTCCCGCGGGAGGCGTCGGTGTTTGCATCTTTCCCCAGTTCCTCCCGCGTGCTTGTGACGTTCAGCACGTCGTCCGTGATCTGGAACGCGAGGCCGATGTCCTCCGCGTAGGCGGTCAGGCGATTCACTTGCTCGGCAGTAGCGCCGCCGGCGATGCCGCCGATGCGGACCGAAGCGCGGATGAGCTTGCCGGTCTTCCAGCGATGCACGCCTTCCAGCGTGGCCAGGTCAATGTCCTTGCCTTCCGCCTCGATGTCGGCGACCTGGCCGCCGACCATGCCCACGTTGCCGGAGCCGGCGGCCAGTTCCTGGATGCTCCGCACCTGCGCGCGGGGATCGAGGCCGTCCGCCGACTCGGGACGGCTGACGATGTCGAAGGCCATCGTCAACAGCGCATCGCCAGCCAGAATCGCCATGGCCTCGCCGAAGACCTTGTGGTTCGTGAGCTTGCCGCGCCGGTAGTCGTCGTTGTCCATGGCGGGGAGATCGTCATGGATCAGGGAGTAGGTATGGATCAGCTCCAGGGACGAGGCGAGCGGCAAAATGGAGGGTGTGGACCCGCCGACGGCTTCATAGGCCGCGATGGCGAGGATCGGCCGCACGCGCTTCCCTCCGGCGAACAGGCTGTAGCGCATGGCCTTGTGGAGATTCACCGGCGGCGCGCTCTCGGGCGGCATAACCGCTTCGAGAAAGTGGTCCACGTCCTGCCGTTTTTGTTCCAGGTACTTCTTAATGTCCATTGATGGGCAGGTTAACAAAGCACTCGAAAGGTGTCAACGCGAATGAGGTTACCCGAATGGCTCTCGCCGTGCTATGCTGGAGGTGAGCGAAACGGAGGTGGCAAAATGAAAACACCTGGTGTCATCGCAACGCTCGTTGTGGCGCTCTTGTTGAATGCCTGCGCGGAATCGTCAAACCGGATCATCGAGTATCTCTCGGGCTTCCCGCCCCAGACGGAAAAGCCGCCGCAAGCCGCGTTGCCTCTTGCCGCAGGCTTGGTCATGGCTCTGCCTGAGGATGAACTGAGCAAGCCGACGACTCCTTCAAAAGACGTGGTGGAAGGGGTAGCGCGGCGGATACAGACGGAATTGCAGGCGTCATCACAAATCACGATCCAGCGGATATTCCCCGCCCTCACCATTCCGGCCGGCGGTTTGCACGGCTTGGCGCTGGAACGTGTTCAGGCCCTTGCTAAAGAGGGCAATCTCACGAAGATGATCGTGGTGGTCGCCACATCCCGGTCCGCGCAGAAACTGCGGTTCTGGCCGGTCCAGGAGAATCAGCTCTACGTGCGGATGGACGCCGCGCTCGTGGATGTGCCTGCGGGCCTGGTGTTGCTGACCGAATCGGGACAGGATGATTACGTGATGGCGGAGACACTGGACTACGTTGACCGGATCAGCTATCCGCGCCTCTACTATCGAAACTTCACATTCGGCGGGCCATTCACCATAGTGAAGGGTGACCCGTACAAGGCTCTGGGCGAGCAGGCCTTCCGCGACACGGCGGATCAGCTGGGCATGAAACTACGGCAGAGGCTGTCCCCTCAAAAGACCGGGTAGGGGCTGCGCCCTCCGCGCGAGCGGCTACTTACCCGGGTAGTCCCACGATTTCATCAACTGGGTTCTGCGGTCGAAGACCATCCGCACACGCTCGCCGCGGAGGCGGGAGGGTCCGCCTGGGCCACTGTCCGGCC
>Ga0080064_1001319_pt1 | contig 26466 bp, 26 predicted proteins | sample Subgrocontami54m_FD_69260 | JGI IMG/M metagenome (GOLD analysis project Ga0080064, IMG submission 69260) | Subsurface groundwater microbial communities from S. Glens Falls, New York, USA - GMW46 contaminated, 5.4 m (SPADES assembly) (version 2) ...
TGCGGTCAGGGGTAGGGGTCCTTCGACTCGCGGCAAGAACCGCCGCTCGCTCAGGATGACAGGGCAAAATCAAACGCAAGGTCCTTCGTCCCGCAAGGCGGGACTCAGGATGACAGGGCTGCTGCACGGGGAGATGCCCTGACTCTGCCTCCAGGCTGCGGTCAGGGGTAGGGGTCCTTCGACTCGCGGCAAGAACCGCCGCTCGCTCAGGATGACAGGGCAAAATCAAACGCAAGGTCCTTCGCCCGCTGCGCGGGCTCAGGATGACAGCTTGGGGGAGCGGCGTTCGATGCGAACCTACAGCTTGGCTTTCAGGCGCTCGTAGGTGGTGACGAGGGCCTCGGGCAGGACGCGGGTCTCGCTCACCGCGGTCATGAAGTTGGAGTCGGCGGTCCAGCGCGGCAGGACGTGCATGTGGACGTGTCCCGCGACCCCGGCCCCGGCGGCCTGGCCGATGTTCACGCCTACGTTGATGCCCTCGGGGCGATAGACCGCGCGCAGCACGCCTTCCATCTTCTGGGCCAGCGCCATCATCTCCTGAGCGGCGGCGGGGGGCAGCTTTTGCAGCTCGTCCAGGTGGGAGAAGGGCACGATCATCACGTGTCCGGAGGTGTAAGGATAGGTGTTGAGGATGATGTAGCAGTGCTGGCCGCGGTGGAGGATGAAGGCTTTGCCGTCGTCCCCCAGTTGGGGAGCGTCGCAGAAGATGCAGCTCGTGGCCTTGTCGGCGCCGGAGACGTAGGCGTAGCGCCACGGCGTCCACAGGTAGTCCATGGGTGGGCAGAGTAGCAGAAACCGGGCGCGGTTTGACACCTTTTGCGAGCGGTTGTTATAGTCATTGGGCCTTTGAATAGCGGTTTTCAAGGGCTCCGGCCGCTGGGATTCCCAAGCCCGCTGGCGTAGGGGCGACTCAATCCAGGTAACGACGTCCTGCAGTCGTCCGCATCTTTTTCAGGAAGCTGCTTTGTCCGACGAGACCACATCCCGCACCATCACCGAAGCGCAGCCGGAGCCCGCGGCGCCCGAGTCACAGGCGGAACCGGCGCCCCAAGTCGCGGCGCCCGAGTCCGCCGCGCCCGCGCAGGCCGTGGAGACTTCCGCGCCTGCCGGCGAGGCTCCCACGCCGGTGGTTGAGGCGTCCGCTCCTGACGCCGAGACTCCCGCGCCCGCCGCCGAGGCTTCCGTTCCTGCTGCCGCCGAGGCGCCGGCGCCGGTGGAAGACTTCGCCACCGCGCTCAAGACCTTTACCGCGGAGAGTGAAGCCAGTGAAGTCCGGTCCGACGAGCGCGTGCTGACCGGCATCGTCGTAAAAATCAAATCTAACTATGTGGTGGTGGACGTCGGCCTGAAGGCGGAAGGGCAGGTGCCCATCGCGCAGTTGCAGGACGCCGAGGGCAACGTGCGCGTGAAGCCGGGCGACGAGATCCCGGTCATGCGCGACCACGGCGAACACGAGGAAGGCTACGTCCTGCTCTCCCACGAGAAGGCGCAGAAGCGCAAGGTGTGGGAAGACATCGAGAAGGCGCACAAGGAGAACCTGACCGTGCGCGGCAAGGTGGTGGAGCGGGTGAAGGGCGGGCTGGCGGTGGAGATCGGCGTGCGCGCCTTCCTGCCGGGTTCGCAGGTGGATGTGCGCCCGGTGCGCAACCTGGACGCGCTGCTGGGCCAGGAGATGGAAGTCCGCGTCATCAAGCTGAACCGCAAGCGCGGCAACGTGGTGGTCTCGCGCAAACAATTGCTGGAGGAGGAAGTCGCGGGCAAGCGTTCGCAGGTCCTGGAGAAGCTGGAAGAGGGCGCGGTGCTTACCGGCACGGTGAAGAACCTGACCGACTACGGCGCTTTCGTGGACCTGGGCGGGCTGGACGGCCTGCTGCACATCACCGACATGTCCTGGGGCCGGCTCACCCACCCGCGCGACCTGGTGCACGTGGCGGACGAGATCCAGGTGAAGGTCCTGAAGTACGACAAGGAAAAACAGCGGGTCTCGCTGGGCTTCAAGCAATTGACCCCCGATCCCTGGCTGGACGCCGCGCAGCGCTACCCGGTGGGCGCGCACGTGAAGGGACGCGTCATCAGCACCACCGACTACGGCTGCTTCCTGGAGCTGGAACAGGGCATCGAGGGCCTGGTGCACGTGAGCGAGATGTCGTGGTCCAAGCGCGCCAAGCACCCGTCCAAGCTGGTGAAGGTCAACGACCATGTGGAGGCCCAGGTGCTGGACGTGAACCCCACCGACCGGCGCATCTCGCTGGGCCTGCGGCAACTGGCGGCCAACCCCTGGGATACGCTGGCGGAGAAGTACCCCGTGGGCACGGCGGTCGAAGGCCGGGTGCGCAACCTCACCGACTTTGGCGCCTTCATCGAGGTGGAGGAAGGCATCGACGGGCTGGTGCACGTGAGCGACTTGAGCTGGACCAAGCGGGTGAAGCATCCCTCGGAAGTGGTGAAGAAGGGCGACAAGGTGAAGGCGGTGGTCCTGGCCATCGACCCCAAAACCCGTCGCATGTCGTTGGGCGTGAAGCAGCTTCAACCCGACGTCTGGGAGGCGTTCTTCGCCGCGCACCACGTGGGCGACGTCATGAAGGGCAAGGTGTCTCGCGTGGCCGCCTTCGGGGCCTTCGTGGAGATCGCCGAGGGAATCGAGGGCCTGTGCCACAACTCCGAGGCCAAGGATGAGCGCGGCGCGCCGCTCAAGCTCGAACCCGGCCAGGAGCGCGATTTCAAGATCGTCAAGATGAACCAGGGAGAGAAGAAGGTGGGGCTGAGCACGCGGATGGCGGAGAAGGAAGCCAGCCGCGCCGAGGTCGAGACCCACAAGGAGACCCACAAGCACACCGTCTCCAGCGCCACCTCGACCATCGAAGAGCTGATGTCGCTGAAGCGCGCCTCCAACGAGCAGAACTGAGCCGTCCCGGAAATGTAAAAGCCGCCCCGCGGGGCGGCCGTTTTCATCTCTTCCCTGCCGGTTATTTGGGCTGGTCTTTCTTTTCTTCCTTACTTGCTTCCTTGCTTGCTTCCTTCTTTTCGTCTTTCTTGGCCACCTGCTCTTCTTTCTTCTCTTCGCTCTTCTCTTCCTTGGGTTCGACGTAGAGGTTGATCTTGGCGTTGGTGCGGTTGTCGAAGGAGCTCAGGGTCTTGACGGGGCTCTTCTGGCCCTTCCACTCGGCATAGACCTCGTAGTCCGCGGTGCGGGAGAGGTTGGGGAAGCGGAAGGCGCCGTCGGCGTCGGCGATGTAGGTGGTCAGCGCCTTGCTCTTCCGGTTCTTCAGATAGACGATGGCATCCTTGACCGGAGAGTCCGCCTTGTCCAGCACCACGCCGGTTAGGGTGCGGAATTCGGGCGGCTTCTCGCGCTTGGGTTCGCTCGAGCCCCGACCCAGGCCGAAGGTCGACCCGGACGACGGCGGCCCCCCGGTCGGGTACTGCCAGGCAGAGGCCAGCGCCGTGGCGAACAGGAAAGCTACGGCCGCGCCGAGGATCTTCTTCATGCAGGACTCCGAGGCAAGTCCTTATTGTAATAGATGCAGGCTGATGTCCACACGTTCGTCGTTCTCAATGTGGACCTTGACCTCGGGCTTGGGCTGGTCCTTCGGCCCCTGGACCTCGGCCCACACCACGTAGTCGGCGGAGCCGGTGGGCAGGCGCTGAGCGAACTCGCCACGGTGGTCGGAGTAGAGCTCCCAGCGCGCCTTCTTCTCCCCGGCGCGGCGGATCTTCACCTTGACCCCGTAGGCGGGGCGGTCGTCCGGGGCATACACGGTGCCGAAGATGAGGGCGTAGGCTTTGCGGGGATCCTCGCGGGGAGGCGCGGCGGGGGGCTGGGCCAGCAGCGGCGCGAGCAGCGCCGAAAGCAGCAGCGCGGACGGGAGCAGCCTAGGAGCGGTCACCGTTCTCGCTCTCCTCTTCCTTTTCCAACCCCTCCTCTTCCTCTTCCTCGGCGACGAGGCGTTTCAGTTCCAGGGGATGGGTGGTGATCACCTCGTAGTCCGTGCCGCATTCCGGGCAGGAGACGATCTCGCCCTCGTCCACTTCCTCGGCATCGATGTCGAGACTGTATTCACACTCGGGACAAAGCACCTTGGCTCCTCCGGCCCAGAGGATTCCACCGCCTGGGAACCCTGTTATATTTAGAATCTCTTTCGGCCAGCGTCAAGTCGCAAGCATAGAATTCTTTCGCGAAGGGGGGAGCGAGTGCCCGCCAGAAAGTGGACCGTTGTGAAGGCCGCGGCACTGCTGCTTTGCGGCGCCGCCGCGGCACAGGCGCAGACCGCGCCCCCCATGCGGGGGCGCGATGTGGACCCGCAGATCGCGGCGGCGGTGCGCAAGGTCTCAGCGGCGCAGATCGAGGCCAACATCCGGAAGCTGGCCGGCTTCCACAATCGCAACACGCTTTCGGCGGCCGACCCGGCCTCCATCGCCCAATGGCGCGGCATCGGCGCGGCGCGGGAGTGGATCCAGAGCGAGTTCGAGCGCTACTCACGGGCCTGCGGCGGCTGCCTGGAGGTGAAGACCGACAGCTTTGTCCAGGAGCCCGCCGACCGCATCCCTAATGCCACCGAGATCGTCAACGTGTACGCCATCTTTCCCGGTACGGACCCGGAGAATGCCAAGCGCATCTACGTGGTGACAGGACACTATGACTCGCGCAACAGCGACACGCTGAACATCGAGGACGAGGCGCCGGGCGCGAACGACGACGCCAGCGGAGTCGCCGTCAGCCTGGAGTGCGCCCGCGTCCTCAGCCGCTACAAGTTTCCCGCCACCCTGATCTTCATGGCGGTGGCGGGCGAGGAGCAGGGGTTGAACGGCAGCAAACATTTCGCCAAGTGGGCCAAGTCGCAGGGCATGAACATCGAAGGCGTGCTCAACAATGACATCGTGGGCGGCAACAAGACTCCGGGCGACAGCACTCAGGATTCGAGCATCGTGCGCGTGTTTTCCGAGGGCGTACCCACGGCGGCGACCGAACCGGAGTTGCGCCTGCTGCGCGCCCTGGGAGGCGAGAACGATTCTCCCTCGCGGCAACTGGCGCGCTACGTGCGCGAGGTGGCGGAAAAGTACCTGCCGCCGCGCAGCGTTGGATTTGGCCCCAAGCTGGTCTTCCGGCGCGACCGCTACCTGCGTGGCGGCGATCACATCTCCTTCAACGAGCAGGGCTACGCCGCCGTGCGCTTCACCGAATATCGCGAGGACTACAACCACCAGCACCAGAACGTGCGCACCGAGGGAGGCATCGAGTACGGCGACCTGCCCAAGTTCGTGGACTTCCAGTACGTGGCCAACGTGGCCCGGCTGAACGCCGCCACGCTGGCTTCGCTGGCTTCGGCTCCAGCGCCGCCCGCCAAGGTCAAGCTGCTCACCAAACAGCTCGAGAATGACACCACGCTCGCGTGGGAGGCCTCGCCGGGCGGGCTGGCAACCGGCTATGAGGTGCTCTCGCGCCCCACGACCGAGGCGGAGTGGTCCATCCTGAATGTGGAGAACGTAGGCGACGCGACCACGGCGAAGATCAAGCGCTCCAAAGACAACGTGATCTTCGCCGTCCGCGCCGTGGACAAGAAGGGGCACAAGAGCCTGGCGGTGGTGCCAAGCCCGGAGCGTTAGAGATCATGCCGCAACAGTCGTCTGGAATGGCGCTTCCCGGGTTCCGCGGCGCAGTGCGCGCCGTGGTCCTGGCCAGCGCCGCGATCTATGTCGCGACCTTGCTGGCCCTCTCCTTCGCATCGCCCCTGGGGCAGGCGATCGTCGCTCTTGGGAGCTTGACCCCGGAGGGCATCCGGCACGGCTGGCTGTGGCAGTTTGCGACCTATGCCTTCATTCACGTAGATCCGTTGCAATTTGTGTTCACCATGCTGGGCATTTACTTCATCGGAAGCGCGGTCGAGGAGCGCATCGGATCGCGGCGGTTCCTGGAACTCTACTTGTTCTCCGCCATCGGCGCGGGCGTGCTGGGCTTCCTGCTGTCGCTGACCGGAGTGGTGGCGCAGGGCGCCGCTTTCACCTCGGGAGTGGCCGCGAATGCGCTGCTCATGGTCTTCTACTTGCTTTATCGGAATGCGCCCATCCTGCTGTTCCCCATCCCCATCCCCATCCCCGTTAAGTACATCGTGATCTTCACCGCCGCCATCGAGGCCGCGTACCTCCTGCTCTCCCACTTTGACCTCTTTTACTTCGTCCTACTCTTCGGCCTGGGCACCGGCTACCTGTGGCACAGGATGGCGAGCCGCCGAAGTTTTGGCGCCTTCCTGACGGAACCCTGGTACACGCTCCGGGGCGCCTTTTACCGCTGGAAGCGGCGGCGGGCGGCGCGGCAGTTCGAGGTGTACATGAGGGAGCACGGCGGCGGCACCTACGTGGACCCGCTGGCCGAGGACCACGACCCCAGGGACAAGGCTCCGCAGAAGAAGAACGGGGAGTCGCGCGAACCCTGGGTTCACTAAAGACAATTGACTATTGACTATTGACAATTGTCATCCACGGATTGGGTTTTCAATAGTCCATTGTCAATAGTCAAGTTTTCAATCCTGTGCGCTGCCGTCCGCCGTCACGAACACCAACCGATCGCTGACCACGAAATTCAGGGCGGCGCAGGCCGCAATCGCTCCCAGATTCGCCCCAAGCACCGGCAGGTGGAGCGCGCCCACCAGCAGGCGCATCACGACCAGGTTCCCGATGAGCGAGATGGCGCCGTTGGCCATATGGAAGCGCAGGAGGCGGCCGAGAATCTGGCGGACGAGCGGGGTGGCGCGGTCGCGCCAGGTCAGGCGCTCGTGCCAGAGGAAGTTGTGGAGGACGGCGGCTTCGACCGCCAGCACGGTGGCCGCCAGGTAGCCGAGGCCCAGCGCCGTCAGCGCGGCGAGCGCAGCAAGCTGCACGCCGATCCCCAGCGCCCCGACGAAGTTGAACGTCAGCCAGCGGCGGCCGAGGGTCTTCCAGCCGTCGCGCGAGGCGTTCCTGGCCGCGGTCAAGGCAGCCGCTCCAGGCGGTAGAGGTAACGGATGTGCCGCAGCGCCGAGACTACCGTCATCACGGCCATGCCGGCGATGGCGATGGCGCCGCCGAAGTCGAAGAGCCGGAACTCCGCGCCCAGGACGTGCACGTGCGGATGGGTGAGCAGAGCGACGTTCCCGATGCCCAGCAGCACGCGGACCTCGGTGGGACCGAACTTCCAGAAGGAGAGATGGAAGTTCCCGATGGTGTAGGTGGCGAGGTAGACCTCGATGGAGAGGAGCAGGAAGGCGATCAGCATGCCCAGCGCGACGCGCTCGTGGACGTAGCCGGAGAGCGCCAGGCCGCCCATGAGGGCGAGGGCGCCCAGGCTGTCGAGCATGTGGTCCACGTAGAAGCCGTAGCGGGGGCGCAGTTGGTTGCGCACGCGGGCGAGGGTGCCGTCGAGGCTGTCGCCCAGCCAGTTCAGCGCCAGAAAAAGCGTGGCCAGCAGAAGCGCGGCGGGATGCCAGCGCGCCGCGGCGTAGGAGGCTCCGGCCAGCAGCATGGCGGCGAAGCCCAGCAGAGTGAAGTGGTCGGAGTTCAGGCGCGCGGGCGCGCGCTCGGCCAGCCAGATCAGAATCTTTTTCTCGGACGGAGCGAGGATGCTTTCCTGCACGCGCTTCGCGTCCCGAAATCCCAGCCGGCCCAGCTCGCGCGGTTCTAGCTGCGCCGCCGCCCCTCCTCCCAGGTCCGAGTATTCGAGTTCCCTCATGTGTTCTGTCGTTGCCATGGAAAACCACCTCCGGTTCGTGACAGTCTCGCCGCTCCGGCCGGGGACGGCAATGCACCGCACCTCAACTCGAGGACAACTCCAGGTCAACAGGTAACTTACTGACAGGGAAAGAGATAGCGTGGCATGGCTCGGCCCTCAACCAGGCTTGGGCGCTTTGCGCCAAGGCGCGCGCCATATACATTAGGCTCGGGAACCAGGTGCCGCCGGCAAACAAACTGTTTCGCTTCGGGGCCTACGAGGCCGATGCGCGAACCGGAGAACTGCGCAAGCAGGGCGCCCGGGTGCGCTTGCAGGAGCAGCCCTTCCAAGTGCTGGTGATGCTTCTGGAGCGGCCGGGCGAGCTGGTGACGCGGGAGGAGATCCAGCAACGGCTGTGGGGCGCCGAGACCTTCGTGGACTTCGACCACAGCCTGAACACGGCCATCAACAAGCTGCGGGAGACGCTGAACGATTCGCCGACGGAGCCGCGCTACATCGAGACGCTGGCCCGGCGCGGCTATCGCTTCATCCCCGCGGTGGAGGCGGCGGGGAGTGCGGGCCCGGGTCCGGCGGCCGAAGCCTCCGCTTCAGCCGTGAGCGCGGATGCGCTTCCGGCCGCGCCGCGCGGCGCGGTGCGCTTCCTGCTGGCGCTGATCCAGGTGATGTACCTGAGCTTTTACCTGGCGGCGCTTTACAAGCTCGCCGCCATCACCACGATCGCAGAAGCGGCCCGGCTGCCGGGAGGGCTGCCGGAGCTGGCCGCGGCCACCGCGGTGCTGGGCATCCCCCTGCGGCTTTACCTGCTCTCCGCCGCCGCCTTCGACTACCGCGGGCTGGGCGAGAAATTCCAAAGACTCTTCCCTTACTTGTTCGCTCTGGACGTGCTGTGGGCGCTGGCGCCTTTTCTGCTCACTCAGAAGATCGGATTCGGGCTGGCCTTCGCCGCGACCGCCGCGCTGCTCTATGTTCCCTTCTCGCAGCGGACGCTGGTGCGGATGGGGTACGAGCGATCCGAAACTTCTTAGAGCCGGGCGCGGGCGGAACGCCCACGCGACAGCCGCCGGGACGGCGGCGCTACGAAACTGCTTCCAGCCGCTCGTAAATCTTTTTGATCTTGCAGACCTTCGAAAGGCGGCCCCAGAAGGCGTGCAGCTCGCGGTCCTGGTGCGCCTGGCGGGCGACGGCTTCCGAGGCCCACCAGCGGAAGTTGAGATAGACGCTGGGGTGGGCCGAATCGCGGAAGAGCTGGTCGCGGGCGTAGCCTTTGCGCCGGAGGAAGTCGAAGAGTTCGCGGGTGACCGCGAGACATTCCTTCTCCTTGCCTTTCTTGGGCTCGAAGATGGCGACGGCGAGGATCTCTTCGGGCATGCGCTTCCCTGCCCGGGATTATAGCCAACCGAAGGGTCAGGCGTGGCGGAGATAGGGGTCCCTCGACTCGCCCGTCGCCGACGCTCCGGGCTCGCTCAGGATGACATTCAGTGAGGAGATGGAAGCGTCAGTCTTTGCCGCGGTCGGAAGGCTTTTGGCGGGGTGCGCGGCGGCGCTCGGGCTGGCGGCGAGCGGGCTCGGCCCCGATGCGGTGCAGGCGCAGGAAGTTGGTGGAGCCGGAGGACTGGCTGGTGCCGGCGACCACGGCAATCACGTCGCCGGGCTCGACCGCCTTGCTTTCGAGCAGCGTGGTCTCGGCGGCGCGCACCATGTCGTCGGCGGTGGGCGCGTGCTTGCAGGGCAGCGGATGGACGCCCCACAGCAGGTTCATGCGGTTGCGGACCGCGGCCACGGCGCTGAAGGCGTAGATACGGGCGTGGGGGCGGTACTTGGAGATGAGGCGGGCGGTGGTGCCGGTCTCGGTGAAGACGGCGATGGCGCGCATGTCGAGGTCCTGGGCGGCGTGGGCGACCGATTCGCAGATGGTCTCGGAGATGGAAAGTTGCGAGCCGTCGCGCCGGCGGCGGGGGACCCCGCTGTGCATGTGGGCCTCGGCTTCGGTGACGATGCGGGCCATGATGGCCACGGCTTCGCGGGGATACTTGCCGGCGGCGGTCTCGGCGGAGAGCATGACGGCGTCGGTGCCGTCGAAGATGGCGTTGGCCACGTCGGAAGCTTCGGCGCGCGTGGGCCGCGGGTTCTCGATCATGGACTCGAGCATCTGGGTGGCGGTGATGACCGGCTTGCGCCACTCGGCGGCGCGGCGGATGGCGTGCTTCTGGATGATAGGGACCTTTTCCGGCGCGACTTCGACGCCCAGGTCGCCGCGGGCCACCATGATTCCATCGGCTACGTCGAGGATCTCCTCCAGGTGCTCGATGGCCTGGGGCTTTTCCAGCTTGGCGATGACCGGGACATCGGCGTGGCGGGCGGCGATCAGGCGCTTGGCCTCGCGCACGTCCTCAGCGGTGCGCACGAAGGAGACGGCCACCAAGTCCACGCCGTGCTTCAGGCCGAACTCCAGGTCGTCCCGATCCTTTTCCGTGATGGCGGGGACGCGGACCGGCGTACCCGGAAGGTTGATGCCCTTGTGCTCGCCCAGCAGGCCGCCGTTAATGACCTCGCATTCCAAGTCGCCGCCGTGGATGGAGGTGACGCGCAGCTCGATGAGGCCGTCGGCCAGCAGGATGCGCGCCCCCGGCTCCACTTCGCGCGCCAGCTCGGGGAAGGTGGTGGAGAGGAGGGAGGCGGTCCCGGGGACGTCGCGCGGGGTGATGGTGAGTTCGGAGCCGGCCTTGAGCGCCACCGCGGCGCGGTACTTCAGGCGTCCGGTGCGGATCTTGGGCCCGGAAAGGTCCTGGAGGATGCCCACGGAGCGGCCCTCGCGCTCGGCGACGCGGCGCAGGCGCTCGATGCGGCGGGCGTGCTCCTCGTGGGTGCCGTGGGAGAAATTCAGCCGGGCCACGTCCATGCCGCTGCGCACCAGGTCGCACAGCACCGCCTCGGAGCTGCTGGAGGGCCCGATGGTGCAGACGATCTTGGCTTTGCGCGTCATCGCGCCGCGGCCTCGCGGTGGAAGAAGGTCTGGTCGCCCACCGGCTCGGAGATGGCGCGCGGATAGAGCACGGCGTTGAACTCCGCCCCCACCAGAACGATGATGGAAAGAATGTACATCCAGACGAGCAAGGCGATGGCCGCGCCCAGCGAGCCGTAGATCAGATTGTAGGTGGCCACCGTCTTCACGTACCAGGCAAAGACCACGGTGGCGGTGAACCACAGGCCGGTGGCCACGCCGGCGCCGGGCAGCACGCGATGCCAGGGCTGGGTCCGGGGCAGGCCATGATGGTAGATGAGGGAGGTCACGGCGATGCTGGTGAGGGTAGCGATGAGCCAGCGTCCCGCCGTCCACAGAAGAAAGATGTAGGAGGCCAGGGCGCGGGGGCTGTGCAGCGAGACATAGGTCTCGATCTGGTTGCCGAAGGCTACCAGCAGGGTGGCGAAAGACATGGGCAGGAAGGAGAGCCCCACCAGGAAGAGGGCGACGGCGCGCTCTTTCCACATGCCCCAGGTCTTGGTGAGGCGATAGGCGCGGCGGAAGCCGTCCATCCAGGAGATCATGACGCCCGAGGCCGCAAAAAAGGTGATGAAGGAGGCGGAAATCAGCAGGCGCATGGGGCGCTGCTGGCCGGTCCTGAAGTAGCTGAGGGCTTCGGCGCTGGAACCGGGGGGCAGCACCGCGCCTACCGCCGCGGCCACCTCATGGAGGAGATGGGTCTCGCGGGAATAGGACAGGATACTGGCCACGATCAGAAGCGCGGGAAACAGGGTGAGGACGGAGGAATAAGCAGCGGCCTTGGCCAGGGCGAAGCAGTCGTCCTCGAAGGCGCGCCAGCCGGCGCGCCGCAGCAGCGAGGCGAAGCGGAGCAGGGGCGACATCCGCGGTTATCGCTCCTTTCGAAGCAAGGCACGGCCGCGCCGGCCCGGCTCAGACCATCCGAACGCAGGCATCACTCGGCGGCGACTTCCTCGCTCTCGCCCTCGTTCTCGCCTTCCTGGCGCATGAGCTCGAGCTGGCGCTCGGCCTCCTCGTAGGCGGCGGAGACCTCCTCCTGCACCTTGGCGGCGGCCTCTTCCAGCTCCGGGGCCAGCCGCACGTTGCGGTAGTACTCCATGCCGGTGCCGGCGGGGATCAGGCGTCCCATGATGACGTTCTCCTTGAGGCCGCGCAGGTGGTCCACCGAGCCCTGGATGGCGGCTTCGGTGAGCACGCGCGTGGTCTCCTGGAAGGAGGCGGCGGAGATGAACGAGTCGGTGGAGAGCGAGGCCTTGGTGATGCCCAACAGCAGCGGGCGTCCGGTGGCCGGCTTGCCGCCGTTCATGATCACCTTCTCGTTCTCCTCGCGGAAGCGGAACTTGTCCAGTTGCTGCTCCAGCAGGAACTGGGTGTCGCCCACATCCTCGATCTTCACCCAGCGCATCATCTGGCGCACGATGACTTCGATGTGCTTGTCGTTGATGTTGACGCCCTGCAGGCGGTAGACCTCCTGGATCTCGTTGACCAGGTAGGCCTGCAGCTCCTTCTCGCCCAGCACGGCCAGGATGTCATGGGGGTTAAGGGGACCGTCCATGAGCGGCTCGCCCGCTTTCACGCGCTCGCCCTCCTGAACGTTGACGTGGACGCCGCGGGGCACCAGGTACTCCTTCTCCGTGCCGTTGTCGGCGGTGACGAAGATCTTGCGCTGGCCTTTGGAAACCTCGCCGAACTTCACCAAGCCGTCGATCTCGCTGATGATGGCGGTCTCGCGCGGCTTGCGGGCCTCGAACAGCTCCACCACGCGCGGCAGGCCGCCGGTGATGTCCTTGGTCTTGGTGGTCTCGCGCGGGATCTTGGCCAGCACATCGCCCGGGTGCACGATATCGCCATCCGAGACCATCAGGTGGGCGCGCGAAGGCATGAGGTAGCGCTTGCTGCTCTTGCCCTTGATGACGATCGCGGGCTGCCGCTTCTCGTCGGGCGAGTCGGTGACCACGTGGCGGGAGAGGCCGGTGACTTCGTCCACCTGCTCGTGCAGCGTCAGACCCTCCTGCAGGTCCTTGAACTGGATGGAGCCGCCGATCTCGGTGAGGATGGCGAAGGTGTAAGGGTCCCACTCCACCAGGGACTGGCCGAGGGCGACGGCCTGGCCGTCCTCGACGCGGAGCTTGGCGCCATAGACCACGGCGTAGCGCTCCTTCTCGCGTCCCTTCTCGTCCACCAAGGCGATGGACATGTTGCGGTTCATCACCACCAGGCCGCCCTCCTTGCTGCGCACGGTCTGGGGATTGATGAAGCGCGCCACGCCGTTGCTCTTGGCTTCCAGGCGCGACTGCTCGGAGACCCGCGAGGCGGTTCCGCCGATGTGGAAGGTGCGCATGGTGAGCTGAGTGCCGGGCTCGCCGATGGACTGGGCGGCGATCACGCCGGTGGCTTCGCCCAGCTCCACCATGCGTCCCGAGGCCAGGTTGCGGCCGTAGCACATGATGCAGACGCCGCGCTTGGACTCACAGGTGAGCACGGAGCGGATCTTCACCCGCTCGATGCCGGCAGCCTGAATGGCGCTGGCCAGTTCCTCGGTGATCTCGTGGTTGATGTCCACGATGACGCCGCCTTCGTAGTCCTTGATCTTCTCCAGGGAGACGCGGCCCACGATGCGGTCGCGGAGGGGCTCGATGATCTCGCCCGATTCCACGATGGAGCCCACGAAGATGCCGTCCACCGTGCCGCAGTCCTGCTCGCTGACGATGACGTCCTGGGCCACGTCCACCAGGCGGCGGGTGAGGTAGCCGGAGTCGGCGGTCTTCAGCGCCGTGTCCGCCAGGCCCTTGCGCGCGCCGTGGGTGGAGATGAAGTACTGCAGCACGGTCAGGCCCTCGCGGAAGTTGGCGGTGATGGGGGTCTCGATGATCTCGCCCGAGGGCTTGGCCATGAGGCCGCGCATGCCGGAGAGCTGCCGGATCTGCTGCTTGGAGCCGCGGGCGCCGGAATCGGCCATCACGTAGATGGGGTTGAGGTGCCCGGTCTTGTCCTGCTCCTGGAGCACGCTGAACATCTCGTCCGCCACCTTCTCGGTGATGGACGACCAGATCTCGATGACCTTGTTGTAGCGCTCGCCGTCGGTGATGGCGCCGTCCAGGTACTGCTGCTGCACGCTGATCACCTGCTTCTCCGCGTCCTTCACCAGCGCGTACTTGTGGTGGGGAATGACCATGTCGTCGATGCCGATGGAGAGCCCGGCCTTGGTGGCGTAGAGGAAGCCCAGCGACTTGACGCCGTCGAGCATTTTGACCGTAGTCTCCAGGCCGAAGCGCAGGTAGCAGTAGTTCACCAGCTGCCCGACTCCCTTCTTCTTGAGCAGGCCGTTGACGTAGGGCATGCCCTGGGGCAGGTGGTCGTTCAGGATCACGCGCCCAACGGTGGTGGCGATGTACTGGCGCTCGAACTTGAGCGGCTCAGTGTGCAGCACGTCCTGATCGTCGTAGGCGGTGGTCAAGTCCATGACCTCGCCCGAATAGCGCAAGCGGATGGGGGTGAGGGTTTCGACCGCGCCGGCTTCCAGCGCCAGCATCACTTCATCCAGGTTGGCGAAGGCGCGTCCCTCGCCCTTGGCCCCGGGCTTGGACTTGGTGAGGTAGTAGATGCCCAGCACCATGTCCTGCGTGGGCACGGTGATGGGGTGTCCGGAGGCGGGCGAAAGAATGTTGTGCGAGGAGAGCATGAGCACGCTGGCCTCGATCTGCGCCTCGGGGGAGAGCGGGATGTGGACGGCCATCTGGTCGCCGTCAAAATCGGCGTTGAAGGCGGTGCACACCAAGGGATGGATCTTGATGGCCTTGCCTTCCACCAGCACCGGCTCAAAGGCCTGGATGCCCAGGCGGTGCAGGGTGGGGGCGCGGTTCAGCATGACCGGGTGGTCCTTGATGACCTCTTCCAGGATGTCCCAGACCACGGGATCCTGCTGCTCCACCATCTCCTTGGCTTGCTTGATGGTGGTGCACTGGCCGGTCTGCTCCAGGCGGTGATAGATGAAAGGCTTGAAGAGCTCGAGCGCCATCTTCTTGGGCAGGCCGCACTGGTGGAGCTTGAGTTCGGGGCCCACCACGATGACCGAACGTCCGGAGTAATCCACGCGCTTGCCCAGCAGGTTCTGGCGGAAGCGGCCCTGCTTGCCCTTGAGGGTGTCCGAGAGCGACTTGAGCGGCCGGTTGTTGGCGCCGCGCAGGACGCGTCCGCGGCGGCCGTTGTCGAACAGCGCGTCCACCGCCTCCTGCAGCATGCGCTTCTCGTTGCGCACGATGACCTCGGGGGCGTGCAGGTCCATCAGCTTCTTGAGCCGGTTGTTGCGGTTGATGACCCGGCGGTACAGGTCGTTGAGGTCGCTGGTGGCGAAGCGTCCGCCGTCCAAAGGCACCAGGGGGCGCAACTCTGGAGGGATGACCGGGAGGACGTCCAAAATCATCCACTGCGGCTTGTTGCCGCTCTTACGGAAGGCCTCGACCACTTTGAGCCGCTTGGAGAACTTCAGCCGCTTCTGCAGCGAGGTCTCGTGCTTCATCTTGTCGCGAAGCTCGACGGAGAGCTCAAGAATCTCCACGCGCTTGAGCAGCTCCTTGATGGCCTCGGCGCCCATCATGGCCTTGAAGCCGGTGGCGCGGAACTGCTGGTCGAGTTCCCGGAAGCGGGTCTCTTCCTTGATGATCTCCTGCTCCTTCACCGGGGCATCGCCGGTTTCGATGACCACATAGGCCTCGAAGTAGAGCACCGACTCCAGGTCGCGCAGGGAGATGTCCAGCAGGTGTCCGATGCGCGAGGGCAGGCCCTTGAAGAACCACACGTGGGAGCAGGGCGAAGCCAGCTCGATGTGCCCCAGGCGCTCGCGGCGCACCTTGGAGAGCGTGACCTCCACGCCGCACTTGTCGCAAATGACGCCGCGGTGCTTCATGCGCTTGTACTTGCCGCACAAGCACTCCCAGTCGGTGACCGGGCCGAAGATGCGGGCGCAGAACAACCCGTCGCGCTCCGGCTTGAAGGTGCGGTAGTTGATGGTCTCCGGCTTGGTGACCTCGCCATGCGACCAGCTGCGGATCTTCTCCGGAGAGGCCAGGCTGATGCGGATAGCGTCAAAGTCGGCGGTCAGATGACCCACGTCGTACGGGCTCGAACGGAACAAGGTAGCCTCCAAACTTCGGTTGCCGATTGCGACTTCTGTTGACTCGTTACCCCGAGACGGCGGCGGCTTCCTTCTTACGCCCGCCGTCGGTCTTGATGAGCTCCACGTCCAGACACAGCGACTGCAGCTCGCGGATCAATACGTTGAACGACTCGGGCACGCCGGGCTCGATGGCGGCCTCGCCCTTGACGATGGCCTCGTAGATCTTGGTGCGGCCGTACACGTCGTCGGACTTGGCCGTGAGCAGCTCCTGCAGGATGTAGGCGGCGCCGTAAGCTTCCAGCGCCCACACCTCCATCTCGCCGAAGCGCTGGCCGCCGAACTGCGCCTTGCCCCCCAGCGGCTGCTGGGTGATGAGCGAGTAGGGGCCGATGGAGCGGGCGTGGATCTTGTCGTCCACCAGGTGCGAAAGCTTGAGCATGTAGATGTAGCCGACGGTGACCGGCAGGTCGAACTTATCGCCCGTCAGGCCGTCGTGGAGGTCGGCCTTGCCCGATTCGGGCAGGCCAGCCTCGCGCAGCAGCGACTTGATCTCGCCTTCGCGCGAACCGTCGAAGACCGGCGAGGAGAAGTACACGCCGTGCTTCATGCTCTTGGCCACGGCTTCCAACTCGTCGTCTTCCATGGCCGCGATGCCGTCCACGAAGACCGTGTCCTTGAAGATGGCCTTGAACTCGCGGCGCAGGGTCTCGGCGCGCGAGTTCTTCTGCAGCAGTTCGGTGATGCGGGCCCCCAGCGCGTGCGCGGCCCAGCCCAGGTGCGTCTCCAGGATCTGGCCCACGTTCATGCGGCTGGGCACGCCCAGCGGGTTGAGCACGATCTCCACCGGGGTGCCGTCGGCGAGATAGGGCATGTCCTCCTCGGGCAGGATGCGCGCGATCACGCCCTTGTTGCCGTGCCGTCCCGCCATCTTGTCGCCCACGCTCAGCTTGCGCTTCATGGCGATGTACACCTTCACCAGCTTGATGACGCCAGGAGGCAGCTCGTCGCCCTTGCGCAGCTTGCTGATCTTCTCGTCCACGATCTTGCGCAGCACGTCGATCTGCCGCGAGGTCATCTCCTCGATCTCGTCGATCTGCTCGTTGACCCGCGGGTCCTTGTCGGCGAACTTGATGCGCTTCAGGTTCTTGGTGGAGATGCGTTCGATGGCGTCGCGGTCGAGCACCATGTCCTTGGTGAGCAGGCGCTTGTTGGTGCGCTCATCGTGCAGGTCGGCCTGGACTTCCTTGCCGCCCAGGATGCGCTCCAGGCGCTTCAGCCGCTCGTCGCTCAGGATGCGGATCTCGTCCGAAAGGTTCTTTTCCAGCTTCTCGATCTGCGCCGCCTCGATGGACTTGGCCCGCTCGTCCTTCTCCTGCCCCTTGCGGGAGAAAATCTTCACGTCCACGATGGTGCCCTCGATGCCCGGAGGGGTGGTGAGCGAGGCGTCGCGGACGTCGCCGGCCTTCTCGCCGAAGATGGCGCGCAGCAGCTTCTCCTCGGGGGTGAGCTGGGTCTCGCCCTTGGGCGTGACCTTGCCCACCAGGATGTCGCCCGCCTTGACCGTGGCCCCGATGCGGATGACGCCGCTCTCGTCCAGGTCGCGCAGCGCCGACTCCGAGACGTTGGGGATGTCGCGCGTGATCTCCTCCGGTCCCAGCTTGGTGTCGCGCGACTCGATCTCGAACTCCTCGATGTGGATGGAGGTGTAGTAGTCCTCCCGCACCAGCTTTTCCGAGACCAGGATGGCGTCCTCGAAGTTGTAGCCGCGCCAGGGCATGAAGGCCACCAGCACGTTCCGTCCCAGGGCCAGCTCGCCTTTGTCGGTGCAGGGACCGTCGGCGATCACCTGGCCCTTGCCCACCCGGTCGCCCTTCTTGACCACCGGCTTCTGGTTGATGCAGGTGTTCTGGTTGGAGCGCTTGAACTTGGTGAGGGTGTAGATGTCCGAGCCCACTTCGCGCGAGAGCTGTCCGGGATGGTGCTCACCCTCGACGCGCACGATGATGCGCTCGGAGTCCACCGAATCCACCAGGCCGTTGCGGCGGGCCAGGACCACGGCGCCGGAGTCGCGCGCGGTGACGCCTTCCATGCCCGTGCCCACCAGCGGCGCTTCGGCGCGCAGCAGAGGCACGGACTGGCGCTGCATGTTGGCGCCCATCAGGGCGCGGTTGGCGTCGTCGTGCTCCAGGAAGGGCACCAGCGAAGCCGCTACCGACACCAGTTGCTTGGGGCTGACGTCGATGTAGTCCACGTCGTCGCGGCCCACCAGCACGAAGTTGCCGGCCTTGCGGGCGTTCACCAGCTCGGTGACGATGCGGCCGCGCTCGTCCAGCTCCACGTTGGCCTGGGCGATGACGTGACGGTCCTCCTCCCAGGCGGAGAGGTAGAAGGAATAGGGCGTGGAGTCCACCCGGCGGCGGCGGCCTTCCTTGAGCTCGGCGTTGAGGCGCTCCACTTCGTGCTTCTCCACGTGGTCGCCGACCTTGTGGTCGCTGTCGCCGGCGTTGACCACGGTGACGTAGTCGTGCACCTTGCCGGCCTTCACCTTGCGGTAGGGCGACTCGATGAAGCCGAAGTCATTGATGCGGGCGTAGCAGGAGAGCGACGAGATCAGCCCGATGTTGGGGCCTTCCGGGGTCTCGATGGGGCAGATGCGCCCGTAGTGCGTGGGATGAACGTCGCGCACCTCGAACCCGGCGCGCTCGCGCGAGAGTCCGCCCGGCCCCAGGGCCGAGAGCCGGCGCTTGTGGGTGATCTCGGAGAGCGGGTTGGTCTGGTCCATGAACTGCGAGAGCTGCGAGGAGCCGAAGAACTCGCGGATGGCGGCCATCACCGGCTTGGCGTTCACCAGGTCGTGCGGCATGGCCGTGGACATCTCCTGATACACGCTCATCTTTTCCTTGATGGCGCGTTCCATGCGCACCAGGCCGATGCGGAACTGGTTCTCCAGCAGCTCGCCCACGGCGCGCACCCGGCGGTTGCCCAGGTGGTCGATGTCGTCCACCGCGCCGATGCTCTTGCGCAGCTTGAGCAGGTAACGGATGGTGGCGTAAAAGTCGTCGGGCTCGAGCGTGCGGTTGTCCAGTTTGGTGACGTCGTGCTTGTCGAAGAGCTTGATGTTGAACTTGAGCCGGCCGACGCGCGAGAAGTCGTACTTGCGCGAGTCGAAGAACATGCCGTGGAAGAGCGCGGTGGCGGTATCCAGGGTGGGCGGATCGCCGGGACGCAGCTTGCGGTAGATCTCGATCAGCGCCTCCTGCGGCGTCTTCACCGAGTCCTTGCGCAGGGTGCCGCTGATCACCGTGCCCACATCGTCGCGTTCCGGGAAGAAGACCTGGATCTCGGGGATGCCGGCATCCAGAATGCGCGCCAGCCGGTCGGCGGCGAGCTCGGCGTTGGCCTCCAGCAGCACCTCGCCGGTGGCCGTGTCCACGACGTCGGCGGTGGTGAAGGCGCCTTCCAGGTCGCCGGGCTCCACTTCGACCTCGGTGACCTTCGCCTTCTGCATCTCCTTCACGATGGCGGGCGTGATCTTGCGGCCGGCGTGCGCGATTTCGTTGCCGTGCTTGTCGGCGACGCGGTGCGAGAGCTTCAGGCCCACCAGGTTGGTGGGCAGCTCGCTGGCCGGATCCAGCGTCCAGTAGATCTTCTTGCCGCGCAGCGCGATGCGGTCCACGGTGTAGAAGGTGCGCAGGATGTCCTCATCCGAGCGCAGCCCCAACGCCCGCAGGAAGATGGTTCCCAGGAACTTGCGCTTGCGGTCGATGCGCACGTACAGGAGGTTCTTCTGGTCGTATTCGAACTCCACCCACGAGCCCCGGTAGGGGATGATCTTCCCCAGGAAGTAGGTGCGGTTGTTGGCGGTCTCAAAGAAGACGCCGGGGGAGCGGTGGAGCTGGCTGACGATGACGCGCTCGGTGCCGTTGATGACGAAGGTGCCGTTGGCGGTCATCAGCGGGATGTCGCCGAAGAAGACTTCCTGCTCCTTGATGTCGCGGATGGACTTGTTGCCGGTCTCCGGGTCCTTCTCGAAGATGGTGAGGCGGATGGTGACCTTGAGCGGCGCGGAGTAAGTCATGCCGCGCTCCTCGCACTCGGTGACGTCGTACTTGAGCTGCAGGCCCACCGGGTCGCCGCACTTGCCGCAGAAGTCCGGGGTGTTGGCGTTATAGGTGCCGCACTTGGAGCAGAGCACGTCGCCGGGGTGGAAGGGGTCGGTGATCACGGTAGAGCCGCAGCTCTTGCAGGTGGTGCGCAGGTGGTGCAGCCCCTTCAGGTGTCCGCACTTGCACTCCCAGTTGCCGATGGCGTAGTCCACAAAGTCAAGCTGCGAGACGTTGCGGAAATCGGTGATGGGGAAGACGGACTGGAACACGGCCTGCAAGCCGCTGTCATCGCGCTCGCTGGGCAGCAGGTCCATCTGCAGGAAGCGGTCGTAGGAGCGCCTCTGCACCTCGATGAGGTTGGGGATCTGGATGGACGCGGGGATCTTGGAAAAATCGAAGCGGTGGCGGACGGCGAGACTCTTGTTGGGCATCAATGGCTCCCTAAGACGTGTGCGGCGCGGCCGGCTGGGACCGCGCAGTAAGATTGCAGGCCAAGTCGCGGCGCCCGCGGAGGAAGACTTCTCCCGCGGGCGCCGCCGGCGACGCTCAGCCCTGCCTGAATTGTGTGTTCCCGCGCCAGGGTAAGAACCAGTTCTCCATGGCCGGTTGCAAGCCGGCCGGAAACGCCAGAAGCCTTCGCTCTGCTCCGAGCCAGATCCTTCGCCCGCCATGCGGGCTCAGGATGACCGCCGCGGGCTCAGACGCCCGCGAAATCGCGGTCACTTCACTTCGACCGTGGCTCCGGCGTCGACAAACTTCTTCCTGATGTTCTCCGCCTCATCCTTGTTGACGCCTTCCTTCACCGTCTTGGGGGCGCCGTCCACCAGGTCCTTGGCTTCCTTCAAGCCCAGGCTGGTGACCTCACGGACCGCCTTGATGACGTTGATCTTGTTGGCGCCGACTTCCTTCAGGATGACTGCGAACTCGGTCTTCTCCTCGGCGGCCGGAGCTCCGGCAGCCGCGCCCGGCATCATCACCGGGGCCGCCGCGGCGGCGGAGACGCCCAAACGCTCTTCCAGGCGCTTCACCAGCTGCGCCGCGTCCATCAGCGACAGCCCTACGATCTGTTCTTCCAACTGCTGCAAGTCTGCCATTTCAGTTCTCCATTCGTCGTTGTCGTGTTCTGCCCGTCGCCCTTGTCCACGTTTCCAGCGCCGCCCTCCTGCCAGACAACAGGAAGACCGGCCCGCGACAACGAACGACCAACCCTCTGCCGGCCCGTACATCCCGCAAGCCGGCAAAACTTTTTCCGTAGAGACGCCCGTCCGGGCGTCTCCGGAGACGGCCTTACGGCCGTCTCTACGAAAGCGCTAGGCTTCCTTAAACTTCTTCTTCTCCACGCCCTGGTTCAGCACCACGGCCAGGTCGCGGCCCAGGGCGCCCACCACCGTGGCCAGCCGCTGCGCCGGCGCCTGCATCAGGAACAGCAGCTTCGAATACAACTCTTCCTTCGAGGGCAGGGTGGCCAGCGCCTCGATCTCGCGCTGCGACACCAGGCGGCCATCCACTACTCCGGCGCGGAAGCTGAACTCCGGGTTGTCCTTCACGTACTTGGCCAGCGCTTTGGCCAGGGCCACGGGATCGCCTTCGGTGAAGGCGATGGAGGTGACGCCGGTCAGGTTCTTGAGCGCCTCTTCCACCTTGGTGCCCTTGGCGGCGCGCTCCGCCAGCGTGTTCTTGACCACGCGGTAGCGGGCCCCGGCCGCGCGCACGCTCTTGCGCAGCGCGAAGTCCTGCGGGACGGTCAGCTTGCTGAAGGTGCCGACGATCAGGCTGCTCACCTTCTTCAGGTCGGCGTTCAGCTGCTTTGCCTGCTCGACTTTTTTCGCCCTGGTGACTGCCATCTGGTTCCCTTTCGTCCTTTATGCCTTGGAGGCCGCTTCCAGCGCCGCGATGTCGATCGAGATCCCCGGCCCCATGCTGGAGGAGAGGGTCACGCCCTTGATGTATTTGCCCTTGGCCGCCACCGGCTTGGCCTTGATCACGCTGGTGATGAGCGTGGTGGCGTTGTCCACCAGCTTCTCCGGCGCGAACGACATCTTGCCCACGGGCACGTGCACCAGCGCCGTCTTGTCGGTGCGGAACTCCACTTTCCCGGCCTTGATCTCCGTCACCGCCCGGGCCACGTCGAAGGTGACCGTACCCGTCTTGGGATTGGGCATCAGGCCCTTGGGCCCCAGCACCTTGCCCAGACGCCCCACGGACTTCATCACGTCCGGGGTGGCGATCACGGCGTCGAAATCCGTCCAGTTCTCCTTCTGGATCTTTTCCACCAGCTCCTCGCCGCCCACGATGTCCGCGCCCGCCTCCTCGGCTTCCTTCACCTTCTCGCCCGAGGTGATGACCAGGACTTTCTTCGACTTGCCCAGCCCGTGCGGCAGTACCACGGTGCCCCGCACCATCTGGTCGGCGTGCTTGGGATCCACGCCCAGCCGCATCGTGACCTCTACCGTCTCGTCGAACTTGGCGTACTTCACCTTTTGCAGCAACGGAACGGCCTCATGCAGCGGATACGGCCTGCGCTCGACCGCCGCCCGCGCCTTGGTGATGTTCTTTCCGGCTTTCCTCATCGCTTCCTCTTTGACTTTCGTCTTCCACCGCGGCCGCACTGGTCTGCGGCGCCGTGGTCTGTGGAATCCCCTACGCCTCTACGTCAATCCCCATGGAACGCGCCGTGCCCTTGATGCTCTTGATGGCCGACTCCAGCGAGGCCGCGTTCAAATCCGGCATCTTCTGCTTGGCGATCTCGGCGACCTGCTGCTCCGTGACCTTGCCGACCTTCTCCTTGTTGGGCGTCCCGGAGCCCTTGGCGACGCCCGCGGCGCGCTTCAAAAGAATCGCGGCCGGCGGCGTCTTGGTGATGAAGGTGAAGGTGCGGTCGTGGTACACCGTGATCACCACCGGGATGATCAGCCCCTCCAGCTCCTTGGCGCTGGTCTTGGCGTTGAACTGCTTGCAGAACTCCATGATGTTGACCTGCGCCTGGCCCAGCGCGGGTCCCACCGGCGGCGCCGGAGTCGCCTTGCCCGCCGCGATCTGCAACTTCACCGATCCTGTGATCTTTTTGACTGCCATCGCGCCTTCCTATGCCGTCTTTTCCACCTGGCCGAACTCCAGCTCCACCGGAGTGGAGCGGCCAAAAATCGTGACCATGACTTTCAGGGTCTCGCGGTCCTCGTTGACCTCGTCCACCACGCCGGTGAAGCTGGCGAAGGGGCCTTCGGTGATCTTGACCGCCTCGTTCTTCTCGAACTTCACCTTGAGCCGCGGCTTGTCCTTGCCCGCCGCCACCCGGTAGACAATCTGGTTGACCTCTTCCTCGGAGAGCGGCGTGGGGTCATTGGCCGTGCCTACAAAGCCGGTCACCCGGGGCGTGGACTTCACCACATGCCACACGTGGTCCCCCTCGCCGCCCGAGCGAAAGCCGGTCAAATCCATCTCCACCAGCACGTAGCCGGGATAGAACATGCGCTCGATGGTGTACTTCTTGCCCCCGCGAACTTCCGTGACCGGTTCGGTGGGAATCAGCACGCCGCCGATCTTCTGCTCGAGGCCAAAGGCCTGGATGCGCGACTGCAGCGACTCCCGCACCTTCTTCTCGAACCCGGAATAGGTGTGGACGATGTACCACCGCATGTTCGGGTTCTTGGGACGCTCGGGCGCCGCCGCCTCGGCCGCCTCGCCTGCGCCTTCCGCCGCCTGGGCGTCCGCCGGCGGCTGCTCCACCGGGGAGGCTTCCGGCAGGACTGCGTCGTTGTTGGTCTCGTCGTTCATCCCCATCCCTGTTCCAGGTTCCTTAGTGGCCGAAGTGCCGCAAAAACCGCTCCATGGCCGTGCCCACCACTCCATCCACCACGAAGAAAAATATTCCGAACAAAAGCACCGCGACCAGCACCACGGCGGTGGTGGCCCGCACCTCCTTCAAGGAGGGCGATGTCACCTTCTTCATCTCCGCGCGGACGTCGGTGCCAAAGCCCCGGACGCGCTCCGGCCACGACTTGATCTTCCCGCCTAGGCTGTCCTGTTCCATGAATTCCGCGACTGCCGACTTCGCCATTCCGCCTTCTCCCTCGGACTGCCGCCGGCTTCCGCCCGCGGCCCGCGCTCCTCAAAACTGGCAGGGGCGGAGGGATTCGAACCCCCAAGTCCGGTTTTGGAGACCGGCAGTTTAACCGTTGAGCTTACGCCCCTGTTTCCATTGAGCCATTGCGTCATTGAGCCATGGAGTGATTGAAAAAAACCTGACTGCGCGATTTTCAATGACTCAATCACCCGATGACTCAATGACTCAATCCCTTCACTTCGTCTCCTTGTGCGGCGTGTGCTTGCGGCACTTGCGGCAAAACTTCGAGAACTCCAGACGGTCCGGCGTCGTCTTCTTGTTCTTGGTGGTCGAGTAGTTCCGGTCCTTGCACTCGGTGCACTGCAATGTGACGATCTCGCGCATGCCTGTCTGATTCCCTTTCCCTATTTCCCTGCGTCCATCACTTCCGAGATGGTGCCGGCGCCCACCGTGTGGCCGCCCTCGCGGATGGCGAAGCGCAAACCCTTCTCCATGGCCACCGGCGTGATCAGCTCCACCACCAGCGGCACGTTGTCTCCCGGCATCACCATCTCCGTCCCCGCCGGCAGCTCTGCCACCCCGGTCACGTCCGTCGTCCGGAAGTAGAACTGCGGCCGGTAGCCCTTGAAGAACGGCGTATGTCTGCCGCCTTCCTCTTTGGTCAGCACGTAGACCTCGGCCTTGAACTTGGTGTGGGGCAGGATCGAGCCCGGCTTGGCGATCACCATGCCGCGCTCCACATCTTCCTTGCTCGTGCCCCGCAGCAGCAGCCCGGCGTTATCCCCCGCCAAGCCCTCATCCAGCTGCTTCTTGAACATCTCCACTCCCGTGACCACCGTCTTCTGCGTCTCCCGGAAGCCCACGATCTCCACGTCCTCGCCCACCTTCACCTTGCCGCGCTCGATGCGCCCGGTCACCACCGTGCCCCGCCCCGAGATGGAGAAGATGTCCTCGATGGGCATCAGCAAAGGCTTGTCCACGTCGCGCGCCGGCACCGGCACGTACTTGTCCACCGCCTCCATCAGCTCGTCCACCGACTTCTCCCACTTCGCTTCCCCGTTCAAGGCGCCCAGGGCCGAGCCCCGGATCACCGGGATGTCGTCCCCGGGGAACTTGTACGACTTCAGCAGGTCGCGCACTTCCAGCTCCACCAGGTCCAGCAGCTCCGGGTCCTCCACCGCGTCGCACTTGTTCAGGAACACCACGATGAAGGGCACCCCTACCTGCCGCGCCAACAGCACGTGCTCCCGCGTCTGCGGCATGGGCCCGTCGGTCGCCGCCACCACCAGGATGGCGCCATCCATCTGGGCCGCGCCCGTGATCATGTTCTTGATGTAGTCGGCGTGGCCGGGGCAGTCCACGTGGGCGTAGTGCCGGTTCGCGGTCTCGTACTCCACGTGCGCCGTGGCGATGGTGATGCCCCGCTCCCGCTCCTCGGGCGCGTTGTCGATGGAATCGAACGAGCGGAACACGATCTTCGGGTTGTGCTTCTGCAAAACCTTGGTGATGGACGCCGTCAACGTCGTTTTCCCGTGATCGATGTGCCCGATCGTCCCTACGTTCACGTGCGGCTTCGTGCGATCGAATTTTACTTTCGCCATGTGCGTATCTCTCCGCTAGATAACAGGTCTCTTAGTCAGTCCTGGCAATGCTCCGCTCACGATGAAACTGGCGACCTCCGCGCTGACTTCCAGATAAGGGAACCGAACTGGATCCCAGTAGCTCGCGCCGCCCTTTCTTAACTCCAATCGAGTGAACTCCGCGACAACATCCTTAATCGCTTCGCGGTCAAGCCCGTGCTGCTCAAACGTTTCACCAGCCAGAAATGTCACTTCCACAAAGATACGACGCGTCGCATTCCCGGACCGGATGTTAACCGGATACTGCACCGCCGTGCGCGGACTTCCGGTTTCGGCGGAATACGCCTGCAGTGGACTTTCAACAGATTCGACCTCCCAAACCGCCCGAACGATACTGTCGACTCGCTCCCCAGCAGTTGCGTGAAGTTCCCCAGCTATCGCCGTGAATTCCGGGAGCTTCGAGCCATCCCGGATTACTAGCTCAACGAAGGAGCCTTCCGGCAGGTCCAGGAACTGAGACTTGTCTGCATCGATGTACCGAAGCAAGCCAATCTTTTCAAGTTTGGCCCGAGTTAGTCGCTCCAATTCCGCCGCTGTCATGCCCCACCGCCCGATTCTTCCTTGTTTTCCAGCTCTCGCAAAATCCGACGAAAAACAGTTAAGCCTTTGTCCACCTGCTTCTTCACCTCGCCGCGAAACAGGTCCTGGTCCCCGCCAAACTCCCGGCCCACAAGCGCGGGATCGTAATCTGCCTGGTCACGAAGTTTCCTCAGGACTTCAACATCCTCCCCCAGCTTAGGGTCGATTCCGCCTAGCTCCTTCGCAATGTTGTGATGGTGTACATTGTCCAGAAGCACCTTCGCTGCGTGATAGATTGAGTAGTACGATCGCGATAGCG
>Ga0080064_1002967_pt1 | contig 26437 bp, 23 predicted proteins | sample Subgrocontami54m_FD_69260 | JGI IMG/M metagenome (GOLD analysis project Ga0080064, IMG submission 69260) | Subsurface groundwater microbial communities from S. Glens Falls, New York, USA - GMW46 contaminated, 5.4 m (SPADES assembly) (version 2) ...
ACAATCGCCTTGGCCGGACTTGATCCGGCCATCCACGAAGCGCTTGAAAGGATGCGTGGACCCCCGGAACAAGTCCGGGGGAAGCGATAATGTGAGAGCGATTCTACCCATCCCAACTTTTCTCTAGACGTGGCGGGAGGGTGAGGGTGAGTGTGGCCGGCTACAGCCCCTTGACCATCGCCTCGGCGCTGGAGACGTCGAACTGGCCGGGCGCCTCGACGTTGAGCGCGGTGACGACGCCGTTGTCGACCACCATCGAATAGCGCGACGAGCGCACCCCCATGCCATTGCGGGTCAGGTCGAGCTCGAGCCCCATCGCGCGGGCGAACTCGGCGCTGCCGTCGGCCAGCATCATGACCTTGCCGTCGGCCTTGTGCTCCTTGCCCCAGGCGCCCATGACAAAGGCGTCGTTGACCGCCAGGCAGGCGATCGTGTCGACACCCTTGGCCTTGATGTCGCCGGCGCGATCGACGTAGCCGGGCAGATGGCGCGCCGAGCAGGTCGGGGTGAACGCACCCGGCACCGCGAACACGGCGACCTTCTTGCCGTTGAACAATTCGTCGGTGGTGATTTCCTTGGGGCCTTCCGCGGTCAAATACCGGAACTTGCCCGACGGTACCTTGTCGCCAACCTTGATGGCCATCGCTTGTCCCTCTGAATTGATCCTGTGCCGGCGGGCCACTCGACCGCCGGCGGCAGCGGAGGCGGCATCGATAGCATGGCCGGCCACCCGGCGTAAACGCCGCCTCCGCGCCGGGCGATGTCGGAAATCATCGTTCTTTTTCGCCCGCGACGACGGCGAATTGCCTATATAGGGATAGGTGCGAAACCCGCGATCGGGATCAGTCAACGAGTGTGGCCGCGCGCACCGCCCGGCCCAGCGCAGCGGAGGAAAGCGATGCAATCGCTTGCCGGTGAACTCCTCGTCGCGATGCCGCAGATGCAGGACCCGCGCTTCGCCCGGTCGGTGATCTATATGTGCGCCCATAGCGAGGAAGCGGGGGCGATGGGGTTGGTGGTCAACAAGCCGCTGAGCTCGGTGACCGTCGACGAATTGTTCAGTCATCTGAAACTGGAACCGAGCCGGCTCAACCGCGCGCGCGCGGTGCATTTTGGCGGGCCGGTCGACCCGGGCCGCGGCTTTGTCCTGCACACCCCCGATTACAGCGAAGACGCGACATTGAAGGTCGGCGACCAGTTCGCGGTGACGGCGACGCTCGACATATTGCGCGCGATCGGCAACGGCGACGGGCCGCGCCACAGCCTGCTCGCGCTCGGCTACGCCGGCTGGGCGCCGGGCCAGCTCGACGCCGAGATCCAGGCCAATGGCTGGCTGTCGGTCGCGGCCGACGCCGATCTCGTGTTCGACGACGACCTCGACGGCAAATGGCAACGCGCGCTGGGCAAGCTCGGCATCGACGTGTCGCTGCTGTCGACCGACGCCGGCCACGCCTGAACGCGCCCGATTATGCGACCCCGGCGCGGCAATCGCGATCCGGTGGAGCGTCATCTATCGAGATTGCCGCGTCGCCTGCGGCTCCTCGCAATGACGAGCCCTTGGGGTGACGGGCCGAATGGATAGGCGGTACTGCGTCTACATTCTAACCAACGACCGGCGCACGGTGCTTTATACGGGTGTCACCAGCAATCTAAAGGATCGAGTTTACCAGCACCGAGAGAAGCTGATCCCTGGGTTCACCAGCCGTTGCTTGTTTATTTTGAAGTTGCCGAGAACCCGACAGCGGCCATCACCCGCGAGAAACAGATCAAGGCGGGATCGCGGAAGAAAAAAGCCGAGTTAATCGGGGCGCTCAATCCTGAATGGCGCGATTTGTTTGAAGAATTATAAAGCCGTCATTGCGAGAGGAGCGAAGCAATCCCGGGCCGATGAAGCTCCTCCGATCGAGATTGCCGCGTCGCCCGCAGCTCCTCGCGATGACGGCGCGGGGCGCTCAGACGCGCCAATCCTCGCGCAGGATCGCGAACAGCAGGTGGTCCCGCCACTTGCCGTCGATCAGCAGGTAGTTGCGCGCGTAGCCCTCGTGCTGGAAGCCGGTGCGCGCCAGCAATGCACGGCTCGGCACGTTGGTCGGCAGGCAGGCGGCCTCGATCCGGTGCAGGCGCAGCCGCTCGAAGGCGAACTCGAGCACCAGCGGCAGGGCCGCGGTCATAAACCCCTGGCGGGCGAAAGGCTCGCCGATCCAGTAGCCCAGACTCGCGGTCTCGGCCACCCCGCGGCGGATGTTGGACAGGCTGACGCCGCCAGCGAGCGCCTCGTCGCCGCGGAAGATGAAGAAATTATAGCCCTGGTCGGTGCGCCAATCCTCGGCGTAGCGCGACACGCGGGCGCGGAAATTGGCCCGGCTCAGCGCGTCGGGCGGCCAGGACGGTTCCCACGGGGTCAGGAAATCACGGGAACGCGCCCTGAGGCTCGCCCATTCCTCGTAGTCGCCGCGCTCGGCCGCGCGCAGGAAGACGCGGTCGCCGACCAGGCGAAACGGCTCCGGCCGGGCCAGAAACAGGCGAGGGAACGTCTTGCGCTGGGGCGCCATCTCGGCCGCAATTCCGCCTAGAGTCCGAGCCGCGACCGCAGGCGGTCGAACCCTTCCAGGCTTCCGACCGGCCCCAGCGCGGCGAGGGTCGGCGGCGCCGCGCGCCAATGCGCGACGACCCGACCGATCGCCGCGTCGTCGACCGCTTCGATGTGGCGCACGATTTCGGCCGGATCGAACGGCGTGCCGTGGATCAAGATGTGCTGGGCCATCTGCTCGCAGCGCGCCGAGGTGCTTTCGAGCGACATCAACAACCCCGCCTTCATCTGCGCCTTGGCGCGCGCGAGCTCGACCGGTTCGATCCCGTTTCCGAGACCTATCGTCTCGTCGCACAATACCGGGATCAATTCGGCCGCCTCTTCCTCGCCGGTGCCGGCATAGATGCCGAACAGGCCGGTGTCGCGGTAGCCGTGCGCGAACGAATGGATCGTGTACGCCAGCCCGCGCTTTTCGCGCACCTCCTGGAACAGGCGCGAGGACATGCCGCCGCCGAACGCGGTCGACAACACCGCGGCGGCGTAATAGTCGGGATCGCCCAGGGTCAGCCCGGGAAAGCCGAGCACCAGATGCAATTGCTCCAGATCGCGGCCTTGGCGATATTCGCCGCCGGTGTAGCGCGCCGGCTCGCTGAAGATTTCGCGCTCGCGCGGCAGCGGCGAGAGCAGCTTGTCGGCGAGGTCGACGAGCCGGTCATGGTCGTGATTGCCGGCGACGGACAACACCATGCGCGCGGCGCCGTAATGGTCGCGCAGATAGGCGGTGACCGCCTCGCGCGAGATGCGGCGGACGATTTCCGGGCTGCCGAGCACTGGCCGGCCCATCGCCTGGTCGGGATAGGCGCGTTCCTGGAAATGGTCGAAGATGATGTCGTCGGGCGTGTCGTTGGCCTGGCCGATCTCCTGCAAGATCACCGTGCGCTCGCGTTCGAGCTCGGTCGGGTCGAAGATCGAATGCAGCAGGATGTCGGCGAGGATGTCGAGCGCGAGCGGCAAATCCTCCTTTAATACCTTGGCGTAATAGGCGGTGCTTTCGCGCGAGGTATAGGCGTTGAGGTGACCGCCGACCGCCTCGATCTCCTCGGCGATCGCCCGGGCGCTGCGCCGCTCGGTGCCCTTGAACGCCATGTGCTCGAGAAAATGGGCGACGCCGTTGACCTCGGGGGTCTCGTGCCTGGTGCCGACGTCGACCCACAGACCGAGCGACACCGTATCGACGGTGTCGATGCGATCGGTGGCGATTTGCAAACCGTTGTCCAGAGTGGCCAGCCGCACGCTCATGCCGCCCTCGCCTTTCGCCGCGCCCGGTTTCGTAGGAAACGCGCCACCGCGCCGACGTCGTTCGGCAATACCGTGAACTGCTCGGGCCGATCAAACAGATCGCCGAGAACCGCCGGCAAGGGCGGGCGGATGCCGGTGGCTCGCTCGACCGCGTCGGGGAATTTGGCCGGGTGGGCGCAGGCGAGCGCCACCATCGGCGACTGGCCCGGCGGTTCCGCGCGCGCCGCCGCGACCGCGACAGCGGTATGCGGGTCTATCAACATGCCGGTACGGGCATAGGTCTCGCCGATGGTTCGCAAAATCCGCGCGTCGTCGACGCGGTGACCGGAAAACTGCCCGCGCACCGCTTGCCACGCCCGGTCGTCCACCGGCAGGCTGCCGGTTCGGCGAAACACCCGGATCGCCTCGGCGACCGCGGCGCCGTCGCGGCCTTTGACCTCGAACAACAGACGCTCGAAATTGCTCGACACCTGGATATCCATGCTGGGGCTGAGGGTCGGCGCGACCGCGCTGATTTCCATCCGCCCGCTCGCCAGGTAACGCGCCAGAATATCGTTGGCGTTGGTGCCGATGACCAGACGGTCGATCGGCAGCCCGATCATGCGGGCGAGATGACCGGCGTAGACATTGCCGAAATTGCCGGTCGGCACGCTGAACGACACCGGCCGCGCCGGCGCCCCCAAGGCCAGTCCGGCCGCGACGTAATAGACGATCTGAGCCGCGATCCGGGCGAAATTGATCGAGTTGACCGCCGACAGGTTCAGCGCGCGGCGCAGCGCGACATCGGCGAACAGGGCTTTGACGATGTCCTGGCAGTCGTCGAACGTGCCCTCGATCGCGACCGCGTGCGCGTTCTCCGCCGCGAGCGTCGTCATCTGCCGGCGCTGCACCTCGGAGATGCGGCCGTGCGGATAGAGAAAGAAGATGTCGATCGCGTCGCGGCCCTGGCAAGCCTCGAGCGAGGCCGAGCCGGTGTCGCCCGAGGTCGCGCCGATGATCGTCACGTGCTCGCCGCGCCGCGCCAATGCCGAATCGATCAGCCGGGCGACCAGCTGCAGGGCCAGATCCTTGAACGCCAGGGTCGGGCCGTGAAACAATTCGAGCAGCCACAGCCGCTCGTCGATCTGCACCAGCGGCGCCACCCCGGCATGGCGAAACCCCGCATAGGCCGCCGCGGTCAGGTCCCGCAACTCGGCCTCGCCAACACTGTCGGCCGCGAACATACCGACGATGCGGGCGGCAAGCTCGGCATAAGGCAGTCCGGCGAGCCCGCGTAACGCCGGCGCGTCGAGGGCCGGCAGAGACTCGGGCACGTACAGCCCGCCATCCTCGGCGAGGCCGGCGATCAGCACGTCCTCGAAAGAATGGGTCGCCGGCTCGGCGCCGGCATCACGGGTGCTCAGATAGCGCACGGGGACCGAATCATCCTCAAGGGTCGGCAAACCCTATCGTCGCGCCCGGCCGCCCGCAACCGGTACGCGCAACCGGCACGCGGCGATGGCGCGGATTACTTGTCCAGCCACACGTCTTCCATGCGCCATTCGTTGTAGATGCTGTTGGTCATCAGCGTCATCCCCTTGACCCAAGGCTGACGGCAGGTCGCGCCGATTGGGTAGAACAGCACCGGCCGGACCCCCGCTTCCGCCAGGACGCGTTCGATCTTCCAGACGATCTCCTTGCGCTTTTCGGCGTTGGTCTCGACCGATTGCTGGTTCACCAGCTTGTCGAGCTCGGGATTACAGTAGCCGGCGTAGTTCCGCGCCGCGCCGCAGACGAAATTCTCGAAGAACATCTGGTCGGGGTCGTCGACGCCGCTCTCCATCGGCACCGCGCCGACGGTGTACTCCTTGCGCGCCATCTTGGGATACCAGAGCGCGGTATCGACGAGCTCAAGCTCGCCATCGATGTAAATCTCCTTCAACTGCGAGATCAAGATCACCGCCGGATCGCGCCAGGCCGGGAAGTTGCGCGTCGACACCTTGACGGCGAGGCGCTTTTCCGGGCCGTAGCCCAGTTTCTCCATGATCTTCTTGGCTTCGGCGCGGTTCTTCGCGACGTCCGGGCCGTAGCCCGGCAGCGCCGCCAGCACCTCGGGCGTCAGGCCCCACGCGCCGTCGGGCGGCGGCATCATGTAGCCGCCGATCCGCCCCAGCCCCTCGTTGAGGATATCCAGGAAGGCCTTGCGATCGAGGGTCAGGCTCATGGCCCGGCGCAGTTCCGGATTGTCGAACGGCGGCGCGGACGGGTTAACCAGCATCGTGCGCGGCACGTTGACCGAATTGACCTCGCACAGCGCTTGCGGCGCCTGCTCCTTGAAGTCCTTCAAGGTCGGGATGGTCACGCCCAGCGGGATCATGTCGAACCGCCCGGCGAAGAAGGCCAGGTTGCGCGGGGCCGGTTCGCGCATGATCGTGAATTCGATCCCGTCGAGATAGGGCCGATCCTTCTTCCAGTAATCCGGGTTGCGGGTCACCGTGATGTGCTCGTTGGGCTTGAATTCGACAAATTTGAACGGACCGGTGCCGATCGGCTTTTGCCGCATCTCGCGCGCCGGGATGTGGCAGGGATAGACCGGCGACCAGCCCGAGGCGAGCAGCGCCAGCAGTGCCGGCTGCGGCTGCTTCAGGTGGAAGGTGACCTCGTAATCGCCCTTGATGGTCACCTCGGCGACATTGGCGTACCAGGACTTGCGCGGATTGACGCGGAGCTTGTCGCTGCCGAGCCCCATCAGCAAATCCCAGGTGCACTTGACGTCCTTGGCGGTGAACGGCTTGCCGTCATGCCATTTGACCCCCTGGTGCAGCGGGAAGGTCAATTCCTTGCCGTCTTCGCTCCACGACCAGCCCGTGGCCAAATCGGGCCGCACCGAATCGAGGCTCGATCGCGCGACGCCCTGATCGTAGAGGACGAGATTGTTCATCACCGACATCGCCGGTTGCAGCGCGGCACGCGTCGCCTCCTCGAGGATCGACATGCTGGCCGGACTGTCGAAATGCGACAGCCGCAGGATACCCCCCTTCTTCTGGGCCCAGGCCGGAGCACCGGCGAGAACCGCCGCCGCCGATACCGCGGCGACCAATGCCGCCGCACGCCAAATCCGCCGCTTGTTCGTCATCGTTCCTCCCGTACCGGCGCGCGCGGGACTACCCCCCCATGCGGCCGTCTCAGCCACCGGTCGAACCGGCTGGCGACAACGCGCCGACCATAGCATGCGCCTTCTCGCCCGGACGACAGCAAATCTACGCCGCGCCGGCCTCAATCCAGACCTGCCCTTTTACCTAATCTACAAAGGGCTTGCGTCAGATTCCAAAGGGTTGTCGCGATTTTTATTTATCGAGCCACACGTCTTCCATTCGCATCCCGTTGTAAATGCTGTTCATCGTCACCGTATAGCCTTTCACATACGGCTGCCAGCAGGTGCCAGAGCGGCTGTGATAGAGGATCGGGCGGGCGACGTCATCGGCCAGTTTCTTCTCGATCTCCCAGACCAGCTGCTTGCGCTTCTTTTGGTCGAACTCGATCGACTGTCGGTCGACCATCTTGTCGAACTCGGCACTACAGTAGCCGTCGTAGTTGGCCTCGGCCTTGCATGTGTAAAATTCGTAGAGCGCCTGGTCCGGATCGTCGACGCTGTTGGTGACCAGATTGAGGCCGATCGTGAACTCCTTGCGAGTGATCCGCGGATACCACTGCGTGGTGTCGAGCAGTTCGAGCTCGCCGTCGATGTAGATCTCCTTCAATTGGTCGATCAGGATTATCGCCGGGTCGCGGTAGGGCGGAATGTTGCGGGTCGTCACCTTGGTCTGCAGCCGCTTATTTGGGCCGTAGCCCTGCTTTTCCATCAGCTTGCGGGCCTCGGCGCGGTTCGCCGCGACATCAGGGCTGTATCCCGGCAGGCTCCTTACCATTTCGGGCGGCATGCCCCACACCCCTTCGGGCGGCGCCAGCAGCGCGCCGCCGAGGCTGCCCTTTCCCTGGGTCAGCGTTTCGATGAACGCCTGGCGATCGAGCGTCAGCGCAATCGCCCGCCGCACATCGGGGTTGCCGAACGGCGGGGCGTCGCGGCTGATGATAACGCTGCGCAGCACGTTGGTCGGCGCCAGCTGGCAGGTCGCCTTAGGCGCCTGGCGTTGCGTATCGTCGAGCACCGGGACCTGAAAGAAGAAGGGTGAAGTCATATCGTACTTGCCGGAGATGAAGGCCAGCTGACCGGTCGACACGTTTCTAATGATCTCCCAGTCGATGCCGTCGAGATACGGCCGATCCTTCTTCCAGTAATCCGGGTTGCGGGCGACCTTGATGTGTTCGTTCGGCTTGAACTCGACGAATTTGAACGGGCCGGTACCGATTGGATGCTGGCGCATGTCGCGCGCAGGAACATGGCACGGGTAGACCGGCGACCAGCCCGAAGCGAGCAGCGCGACAAAGGCGGGCTGCGGCCGCTTCAGCCGGAACGTCACCTCGAAGTCGCCTTTAACGACGACCTCCTCCAGGTTGAGGTACCAGGGCTTGCGCGGGTTGAGGCGCAGCTTGTCGGCCGACTTGCCTTGCACCATGTCCCAGGTGCATTTGACGTCCTTGGCGGTAAAGGGCTTCCCGTCATGCCATTTGACGCCCTGGCGCAACTTGAAGGTCAGCGCCGTCTTGTCCTCGTCCCATGACCACTCGCTGGCCAGGTCGGGGACGACCGATTCCATGCTGGAGAGCGGCACATCCTGCTTATACATGACAAGATTGTTGAAGACGCCCATCATCGGCCCCAGGGCGGCAAAGGTCGCTTCCTCATGGATCGACATGCTGGCCGGGCTGTCGAAGAAATAGATCTTCAAGGTGCCGCCCGGTTTTTGCGCGAATGCCGGGGTGGCGAGGGTCATCGCCACCAGCGCCCAGGCAGCCACGGTCATCGATTGCCGCTTTCGCATCGTCTCCCCCTTCCTGTTCCACAAGCGGCGTGGTTCGCCGCGCATTGCCGTTGATCGCGACGATAGCACGCCTCAACCGCCGGTTCCCCCGTGAAATCGCCACCAGGCAAATCGCCACCGGGCAAATCCGCGCTGGCGGCGGAGAAAATTGGGCTAAGCTCGCGGACTCACGCAGCCGGAGGGATCGGGCGATGTTCGAAGGGTTTACCCACACCGAGATCGAGACTCCATCCGGTGCTTTTGGGAGCGCGCGCATCAATCTGCGCCACGGCGGCGACGGCCCGCCGCTGCTGCTGCTGCACGGCAACCCGCTGACCCATGCTTCGTGGGGCAAGATCGCGGGCCGGCTGGCCGAGCATTTCCATGTCGTCGCCACCGATCTGCGCGGCTATGGCGACAGCGTCGGCCCCGACGACGGCGGCGAGAACAACATCAACTACTCGTTCCGCGCGATGGCCCAGGACCAGGTCGAGGTCATGGAAAAGCTCGGCTATCGCCAGTTTTTCGTCGCCGGGCACGACCGCGGCGCCCGCACCACCGCGCGCATGTGCCTCGACCACCCCGACCGGGTGCAGCGCGCCGCGCTGGTCGACATATTGCCGAACCACCACATCTGGACCCACACCTCGATGCAGTGGGCGATCCGCTCGTGGCACTGGGCGATGATGGCCCAGCCCTACGATTTTCCGGAGCGCATGCTGGCCGGCATCCCGGCGCGCTATTTCATGGAAAAGAAGCTGTCGAAGCCCGGCATCGGCCTCGGCTTTTTCGACCCCGAAGCGTTCGAGGAATACGTCCGCTGCTTCAACTGGAAGACGATCAAGGGCTCCTGCGCCGATTACCGCGCCTGCCCGACCTGCGATTTCGACATGGACAAGGCCGATTTCGACGCCGGCCATAAGATCACGGTGCCGTTATTGGTGATCTGGGGAGCGCGCAGCCACACCGAGGGCGTCCACGGCGACGTGCTAGCGGTATGGAAAAACAATTACGCGGCCGACGCCTGGGGCGGCGCCTTGCCGTGCGGCCACTACGTGCCCGAAGAGGCGCCGGACGAGACGTACGAGCATTTTATGCAGCATTTCAAGTAACAATGTTAAGATGAAAATAATATTTTCACGGAGTTATTTAGATGGCAAACAAACTTGCTGGGCAGAAGGCAAAATTTACAAAAGCACGAAAGATATATTATAGTACCGACGATGAAATGGAGAAAGATGCCGCAATAGCCTGCATGGCGCAGGTGCTGCGCTGGGCACGAAGTGCGAGGGTAAGCGAGGCCGAAATTACGCAGGGTTTCGAGTTTCCAGAGGCGGCACGAAGGGCTTCGCAAGATCCTGGACAGCAAGACGACATCACCGACGACGATGCAGAGCAACTGGTAGAGGATATTGCCCGGACCGTAGATAGATCAAACGTCAGAGAGATCGGGGAAGGAACGCAATGCGTTTACGCTTATGGCTACCGTTGCGCGCCGGGAATGTTAAAAGTTGGGCGCTGCGACGGAGATGTCGTTATCCGAATAACTAACCAAATAAACGCTTCGACCCCCGATAAACCAATCTTGTCATTGCTCATGCGGACAGATGTTTGCCGTGGTCTGGAGAAGGCTGTCCATGGCGTTTTGCAGGTTCGCGGGCGAAAACAACACGGTGGCGGCGACGAATGGTTCCAGACCGACATTGCCGAGCTGGTCCAAATCTATGAATTCGTGACGGGAAGTTATCCTCACGGGGATGATCCGGCTAGCTGAGCATACCAAGTCTACGACAACTGCCCTCATCCCCCGCCGCCGCCCTGGCAGATCACATTGAGGAGGGCCTGCTGGCCGCCGTCGACGGCCTTCAATGCCCGTTGCAACGCGGCGGGCAGTTCGGCCGGGTCCTCGACGCGTTCGCCATAGCCGCCGGCGGCTTCGCAAACCATCTCGAAGGCCGGCAATTCGTCGAGGTCGATAAACGGCGGTTTGTTGCTGCGCGCGGCTTCGCCCTGGGGGTACATGCCCAGGGTGGCGCGGCGCACCGCGCCCCACATCGCGTTGTTGACGACGACAAACAACACCGGCAGCCGGTGCATCGCCGCGGCGTGATGCACCGCGACCGGGTTGGAGAAGATGTACGAACCGTCGCCGAGCACCGCGATCACCTGGCGGTCGGGCTGGGCGAGCTTGACCCCGAGTGCCGCGCCGGCGCCCCAGCCGAGCCCGGCGGCCGGGCTCGACCCGAAAAAGCTGCCGGTGCGGGTTGAGCCGCAATGCTGCGGCAACAGCGTGTATTCGTTGACGATCGCGGAGTCGGGGTCGCGGGCAGCGGCGAGGCAGGCGCTGACCCACACCGGGCTCAGCGGGCGCGACGAGGCGGCGGCCTCGCGCGCCTTGTGCCAGCCGGCCTGCTGCGCCTCGCGCCGCTCGGCGATGCGCCGGCGGCGCGCCTCGAGCGCGGCGGCCGAAATCTTGGCGGCGATCGCGGCGCCGAGCCGCGGCAGCACCAGCCGCGGCGCGCCGGTAATCGCGACATCGCTGGGAAAGCCGCGGATCGGATAGCGGCTGAACAGCGGGTCGACCCCGATATGGATGATCTTGCAGTCTTGCGACGGCGATTGGCGGCTCGGGATCCACGGCACGTCGCATTCGAGCACGATGATCGCGTCGGCATCGTCGAGCAATTCATTCGGATCGTAGCCGAGATGGCAGGAATGGTCCGACGGCAACGACAGATGGCGATGCCGGTGCTCGACCACCGGGATCGCGAAGCGCAGCGCGAAATCGGACAGTGCCGCGACCGCCCCGGGATCGCGGCCGGCGCTGGCGGTGATGATCAGCGGATGCTCGGCGGCGGCGAGGATATGGCCGGCGGCCTCGACCGCGTCATGGTCGGCGGCCGGCGGCGCGGCGGGTCCGCGTCGCGTCGGCGAGTCGTAGCTGAGGCCATCGAGCGGCGCCGCCAGTACCTCGCGCGGCAGGGTCAGATACACCGGCCCGCCGGGCGGGCTGGTCGCGATCGACAGGGCGCGGTCGATCACGGTTTCGAGCTGGGTCCCGTTGCGCAGTTCGTAATCCCACTTGACCGCCTCGCGCATCATCGAGGCCTGGTCGAACATCTCCTGCGCCCAGTGGATATAGGTGTCGCGCGCGCCGGGCAGCCCCTCCTCGGTGATCGGGGAACGGCCGGCGGTGATCAGGATCGGCACGTTCTCGCGCCCGGCGTTGAACGCGCCGCACAACGCGTTGGCGGTGCCGACGCTGACATGCACCATCAGAGCCGGCACCCGCCCCGAGGCCACCGCATAGCCGTGCGCCATCGAGATCGCGACGTTCTCGTGGGTCGCGATCACCGGCCTGGGCACCGGTAAGCCGGTATGCGCCGCCTTGGCATACGCTTCGACGATCGGCGCGAAATCGGTGCCGGCGTTGGCGAACAGGATGTCGACGCCGCGCTCGGCCAGCAGCGCGAGATACCCCTCGGCCACGGTTTCGACCGCCAGATGCTTGCGGGTCATGGGCATCCCTCAGATGTCATTGCCGGGTGAAGCGATCTCGGTGGTCCGAGACCTCCCGCGCCACGAGATTGCTTCGCTTCGCTCGCAATGACAGCAAAAAATCGGCGTGATTGCGAGGCGCCGAAGGCGACGAAGCAATCCCGATGGGAGGAGCCTCCATCGGCACGAGATTGCTTCGCCGCGCTCGCAATGACAATCAGGAGGAAACAGGGAGGCAGGCGATGAGCGGAAAGAGCGACAAGGAGAGGATGCTGGCCGGGGAGCTCTATCGCTCGACCGGCCCCGAATTGCTGGGTGAGCGGCGAGCGGCGCAGCGACTGCTGGCGCGCTACAACCTCACCGAACCGGACGACGCGGCCGGCCGGCTGGATTTGTTGCGGCGATTGTTCGGCGCGGTCGGCGACAATCCCGACATCTTGCCGCGCTTCCATTGTGACTACGGCTACAACATCCGGATCGGCCGCAACGCCTTCGTCAGCTATAATTGCGTGTTTCTCGACTGCGCCGAGATCGAGATCGGCGACGATCTGCAGATGGCGCCGGCGGTCCAGCTCTATACGGCGTACCACCCGCTCGACCGCGCTCCGCGCGTCGCCGGCTGGGAGGCAGCCAGGCCGATCCGCATCGGCGACGGGGTGTGGATCGGCGGCGGCTCGATCATTCTGCCCGGGGTGACGATCGGCGATGGCTGCGTCGTCGGCGCCGGCAGCGTCGTCACCCGCGACCTGCCCGCCGGCGTTCTCGCGATCGGCAACCCGGCGCGGGTGATCCGCGCGCTTGGCTGATCGGCGCCGCGCCGGCATGATGGCACCGACACTGCGCGGAAGGGGAACGGCGATGCCCTATCAGACGATCGAGGTGACCAAATTGACGCCGCATATCGGCGCCGAGATCGGCGGGGTCGATCTGTCGCGCCCGCTCGGCAACCAGCAATTCCAGGAGGTGCACGACGCGCTGATGGCAAACCTGGTGGTGTTTTTCCGCGACCAGCATCTGACGCACGACCAGCACAAGGATTTCGGCCGCCGCTTTGGCGAGTTGGCGGCCCACCCGGCGTCGCGGTACTCGCCGGACGGGCACCCCGAAATCCTGACGATCCACGCGGACGAGAACTCCAAGCACGTCGCCGGCGAGGAATGGCATTCCGACGTGTCGTGCGACGAAAACCCGCCGATGGGCAGCATGCTCTATCTGACCGAGATCCCGCCGGTCGGCGGCGACACCCTGTTCGCCAGCATGTACGCCGCCTACGACAAATTGTCGGCGCCGATCAAGATTCTGGTCGAGGGGCTGACCGCGATCCATGACGGCGAGCCGGTGTATCGCGGCCGATTCGGCTATGATGCCGGCGCCAAGGGGTTCCCGCGGGCCGAGCACCCGATCGTCCGCACCCACCCGGTAACGGGGCGCAAGGCATTGTTCGTCAATCCCAATTTCACGACCCGCATCCCCGGGCTGAGCAAGGTGGAGAGCGAGGCGCTGTTGGCGATGCTGTACCAGCACGCCGAGACGCCGGAATTCCAGTGCCGCTTCAAGTGGCAGCCGAATTCGGTCGCGTTCTGGGATAATCGCTGCGTGCAGCACCACGCGATGTGGGACTACTTCCCGCAGCGGCGCCACGGCTATCGGGTCACGATCAACGGCGACCGCCCGTTCTATCGGGCCTGAGCAATCCCCTCTCCCGTGTCACGGGAGAGGGGCTTTGAGGCGGAGTCCAGCCGTTGGTGACGCCTTGGGCTAACGAACACCTACTTTAAATGCTTGGCGAGATAGGCGGTGGCGTCGGTCCACATCTCGTGGGCCGGGGCTTCGCGGTAGGTGGGTCGGTAGTCGGCGAGGAACGCGTGGCCGGCGTTCTGGTAGATCTTGGTGGTGACGTCCTTGCCGGCGGCGGCGGCGCGCTTCTTCAATTCGGCTTCCATCGCCACCGGCGGGTTCTGGTCCTCGACGCCGAACACCCCGAACACCGGGCAGTGCATGTTCTTGACCAGGTCGAGCACGGCCGTCGGGCGCGCGGCGCTCGACTCGTTGTCCGGGTCGGCCCGGTGGATGAAGCCGCCCCAGCAATCGACCGCGGCATCCACCTTCCCGCTGCTGCAGGCGAACAGCAGCGTGTGCCGCCCGCCCGAGCAAAAGCCGATCGCGCCGACCTTGCCGGTAGCTCCGGCCAGCCCGCGCAGGTAGTCGGCCGACGCATCAAGATCGCCGACCGCCTGGCTGTCGGGCAGGCCGAACATGACCGGTCGCACGTCGTCCATGTTGTCGGCGTTCTTGGGGGCGCCGTTGCGCCAGTAGAGGTCGGGCGCGATCGCGTTGTAGCCGATATTGGCAAAGCGCCTCGCCATGTCGCAGATGTGATCGGCGAGACCGAACGCCTCGTGGATCACCACGATGCCGGGATAGTTGCCGGGCTGGTTGGGGACCGCGAGATAGGCCGGGATGCGGGTCCCGCCGCTGGGGACATGAACCACCCCGCCCTTGATCTTGCTGGGGTCGGTGACGAGACCGGGTACGTTCGCCATGGTTTCCTCCTGAGTTGACGCGTCACGATAGCACGGTGCGGGCAGCGGGTAAGCGCCGCCCGGTTCGCGCCTTCTCTCATCTACCGGGAGATTTGAGCCGCAACCCCAATAGCGGCGCGACCGCCTCCGCCGGCAATCGGGAAAACCCCACCGGCACCTCGAACAGATTGCCCGGCTGCGGGCCGATTTTGACCCGGCTCAATTCCCAGCGGATCTTCGACACCTTGCCGTTGGCGGCGGTGAAATTGCCGGCGAGCCGCATCGGAATGCCGTCGCGGCTGAGCCACAGCGCGCCGACCGCGTGACCCTGGGGGGTGTCTTCGTCGACCGCGTATTTGGTGGTGGCGACGCCGTTGACGGTTTCGCGGCCGACCGGGTGGCGGGTCAAGCGCGGCAGCACCAGCATTTTCAATTCGGGCGGAAAGACGAATTCGACGACGGTGTGCAGTTTCGCCAATACCACCTCGGCGAGCGGTCGGTCCGCGCGCAGGATGAACACCGGCTCGAACCCCTGGATCACCTGCTCGTGCCGCTCCCTGCCTGGCATGGTCCAAATCTTGCCTCGGTAGGTCTTGCTGTCGATGACCAGGACTCGATCGGCGGTGAACCCGACTCTGGCGTCGGCGAGGGTCCCGGCCCGGGCGGCGCCGACGGCCCACGCGGCGGCGGCGAGGATCGCGGCGATGACGGAAAAGGGCGTGCGCATCGGTCTCTCGGTCCTGGTCGATCAGCGCAGTTAGAGTGCGAATGCGGCGGTTTCGCGGCGGGCTGGACAGGGGCGGCGCAGCCCTTATCCTCTATCCCATTCAACGCGCGTTCGGGAGCGGTGGAGCATGAGCGGACGGATCGAGGCGCGGCTCAAGGAACTGGGGATCGAATTGCCGCGGGCGAGCGCGCCAGTGGCGAATTACGTGCCGTATACCATAAGCGGCGGGCTCGTCGTGATCTCCGGGCAGATTTGCGTGTGGAACGGCGAGCGCCGCTTTGTCGGCAAGCTCGGCGGCGACATCTCGATCGCCGACGGGCAGGAAGCCGCGAAATTGTGCGCGCTGAACATCCTGGCGCATCTGCGGGTCGCCGCCGGCGGCGATCTCGATCGGATCAGGCGTTGCCTCAGGGTCGGCGGGTTCGTCAACTGCACGCCCGAGTTCACCGACATGCCGCAAGTGATCAACGGGGCCTCCGATCTAATGGTCGCGGTGTTCGGCGATGCCGGCCGCCACGCCCGGGCGGCTGTCGGGGTCAGCTCGCTGCCGCTCGGCGTCGCGGTCGAGGTCGAAGCGATGTTCGATGTCGGAGACCAAATCGGCAATCCCAACCGGTAGAGCGCGACGATGAGCGACGACGCCGAAACCGTCACCGTGCGCATCCACGGCAGCATCAGCGAGGTTCCGGCGGAGGAGTGGGATGCCTGCGCCGGCGACATCAACCCCACGGTCTCGCATGCTTTCCTGAGCGTGTGCGAAGAGAGCGGGTCGGCGACCGGACGCACCGGCTGGGCACCGCAGCACCTGACCCTGGCCGGACCCGACGGTAGCGTGATCGGCGCCGTGCCGCTCTATCTGAAAAACCATTCCTACGGCGAATACATCTTCGACTACGGCTGGGCCGACGCCTATGAGCGGGCCGGCGGCAGCTATTACCCGAAACTCTTGAGCGCGGTGCCGTTCACCCCGGTGCCGGGGCCGCGGCTGCTGACCGCGCCCAACGCCCCGCCCGAGACCAAGAGCCATCTGATCGCCGGCATGGTCGAATTGGCGCGGCAGCGCAAACTGTCGTCATTGCACATCAACTTCGCCGAAACCGGCGACGAGGCGGCGTTTATCGAGGCCGGGTTCCTGCAACGGATGGGCCAGCAATTCCACTGGACCAATGACGGCTACCGCGATTTCGACGACTACCTGGCCGCGCTGAATTCGCGCAAGCGCAAGGCGGTCAAGAAGGAGCGCCGCGAGGCGGTGGCGCCGGGTCTGGAGATCGAGGTGCTGACCGGGTCGGATTTGACGCCCAAGGTGTGGGACGCGTTTTATCAGTTCTATCTGGCGACCTCGGACCGCAAATGGGGCTCGGCGTATCTGAACCGCAAATTCTTCGCGCTGCTGGGCGAGCGCATGGCCGACAAGGTCGTGTTGGTGATGGCGCGGCACGGCGACGAGTACGTCGCCGGCGCCTTCAACATCCTCGGGCGCGAGACGATCTACGGCCGCAATTGGGGCAGCTATGGCGACTACCGCTTCCTCCATTTCGAGTGCTGCTATTACCGCGCGATCGAGTTCGCGATCGATCGCGGGCTGAAGCGGGTCGAGGCCGGCGCCCAGGGGCCCCACAAATTGCAACGCGGCTATCTGCCGGTGCCGATCTACAGCGCGCACTGGATCCCGGATGCCGGGTTCCGCCGGGCGGTCGCCTCGTTCCTCGCCCGCGAGCGCGAGATGGTGGCGCAAAAGATCGAGCACCTGGCTGAATACTCGCCCTTCCGCCACGAGGATTGAGCCCATCCGCGGGCGCAGTCATTGCGAGCACCGCGAAGCAATCTCGTGCCGATGGAGGCTCCATACCGACAAGATCGCCGCGTCGCCGGAGGTTCCTCGCGACGACGACCGGAAAAAACTCGCGCGAATCCGGGGCTTCGCGTTCAAAAGCTGCCGCTGTTGAGCCACATATGGACGGCGATGCTGGCCGCGTAGCCGAGGGCGATAGCCGGCGTCCAGCGCAGGTGGGCGCCAAACGTGTACACCCCGCGCGCCTGCCCCATCACCGCGACGCCGGCCGCCGAGCCGATCGACAGGAGGCTGCCGCCGACGCCCGTCGTCAGCGTGATCAGCAGCCATTGGCCGAGAGACATGTCGGGGTGCATCGTCAGGACCGCGAACATCAGCGGGATGTTGTCGAGGATCGCCGACAGCACCCCGATCGACACGTTCGCCGTCGTGGCGCCCAGCACATCGTAAAGCAGGTGCGAGGTCACCGTCAGATAGCCGAGCACGCCGAGCGCCCCGACGCACATCATCACCCCGTAAAAGAACAGCAGCGTGTCCCATTCGACGCTGGCGATGCGCTGAAACGCGTCGAAGGTCTGATCGCCCGGCGAGCCCCGCCACCGGTCTCGGCGCTGGAGATAATAGTCGAACAATTGCAGATAGCCGAGCCCGGTCATCATGCCCAGGGCCGGCGGCAGGCTGAGGAAACTGTGAACGCAGACCGCGGTGACAATCGTCGCGGCGAACAGAAAGATGATCCGGCGGGCGCCGACCTTCATCGTGACGACGAGATCGCTGGGGGCGGGCGCGCCGCGCGGGACCGCGACATGCATCAGCGCCGCGGGGATCACGAAATTGACGACCGAGGGCGCGAACAAGCGAAAGAACTCGTGAAACGGCACCAGCCCCTTCTGCCAGACCATCAAGGTCGTGATATCGCCGAACGGGCTGAACGCGCCGCCGGCGTTGGCCGCGACCACGATGTTGACGCAGGACAGCGCGACGAACCGGGGCGCCGCGGCCCCCATCGCGATCGCCACCGTGCACATGACCAGCGCCGTCGTCAGGTTGTCGGCCGCCGGGGAAATGACGAACGCCAAGATGCCCGTCAGCCAGAACAGCTGGCGATAGCTGAACCCGGACCGCACCAGACGGGCCCGCAGCGCCGTGAACACGCGCCGCTCCTCGAGCGTGTTCACGTAGGTGATCGCGACCAGCAGAAACAGGAACAGCTCGGCGTATTCGAGCAGGACATGACGCAAATTGGTCGCGACTTCGTGCGACAGTCCCATTCCCGCGAAAACGACGGCGGTCATCATCCACATCACGCCAGCGGCGACGACGACCGGCTTGGATTTGCGCAGGTGGATGACCTCCTCGCTCATCACCAGCGCATAGGCGGCGGCGAATATCGCCAGGGAAAGAATCCCGACCCAGTGCAGGGTGAGGTCGGGCTGCCCGGCGGCAATCGAGGCTGTCGTCATCGAGCGGTCACCATAAGCAAGGCAATCGCGAGCGGCACCAAGATGGCGTCGAGCATCAGCTCAGGATCGCTATAGTACTTCCCCGCTCTCGTGCCCGGAATTATGCCGAGGCGGAGGGACCGGCCGCTACCGGAATCAGATTTTTCCGGTGCGGCGCGATCAACCCGGCGTGAGCTGCCGGCGAAACATGGCGAAGATCAATTCCCAATCGCGGTTGGCGGCGCGCTTGTCGTGAATGTCGCGGTCGGGGAGCGCGTAGCCGTGCTCGGCGCCGGTGTGCAGTTCGGGGCGATACTTGACCGGGCAGCCGGCGAATGCCTCGCCGAGCGACCGGCGAATCGGCGGGGTGGCGTTGGGGTCCTTTTCGGCGAAGCCGCAATAGAGCTCGCCGCGCAGCCGGCCGGCGAGGCGATGCGGGGAATCGTCGCGATCGGAGACTAGTTGGGTCCCGTGCAGGCTCGCGGCCGCGACGAAGCGCTCGGGATAGGCCGCGGCGACGCTGATCACGTGGCGCCCGCCCATGCAGTAGCCGACCGAGCCGACCCCGCCGGGCCGGGCCGCCGGGTCGGCGGCGATGAAATCGAGGATCGCGCCGCTATCGGCGACCACCATAGCGTCTGAGGTCTTCAGCAACGGCGCGCGCACCTGGGCCCGGCGCTCGGGATCGAGATTGTGCATCGAGATCATCCGCCCCTGCGCGTCTCGCCACTGGTGACGGATGCGGCCTTGGCGGTAGTAAAAATCGGGCAGGATGACGTAGTAGCCGACTACCGCCACCTTGCGGGCGATATCGTACAGCTCCTCGCGCAGCCCCCACACATCCATGTAGATCACGACCGGCGCGAACGGCCCGCCTTGTTCGGGATGGGCGATAAAAATTTCCATCCGCCCGTCGGCGGTCACGATCTCGACGGTCTGCTCGTGCATCGCCCCCTCCCTCGCCTGCTGCTACAGCGGTCCGACCAATGCGCCGAGGATGATGAACGCCCCGCTCAGCGCCAGCGGCGACACCAGGAACAACCCGATCAACAACCCCGCCTCGATAAATCCGGGCCGGTCGCCGGCGCCGGGCCGCCGCCTGCCCAACCTGGCGGCGCCGTTGATCGTGACCGCGGTGGCGCAGGTCGCCACCGCCACGGTGCAGCCGACATAGAGGAAGGTGAGCCAGAACCCGGCGCGCCCACCGAGGGCCGATATCGCCAAGACCATCGCGACGACGGCGCCACCAACCGCCAGGGCGCGGGTCCCTACCTTTCGCATCTGCCCCAATCGCCTTCCCGGCTGAAGAAGTATTTCAGCGATCACCGTCAACGCAGAGCAGTCGCGTCTGGTTCCGTTATTCGACCAGTTCGGGCTCCTTCGGCTCCGGCGACGGTTCGGGGGTGGCCGGGCGCGCCTCGAAGGCAAAGGTGAGCTTGTCCTCGTCACCGACATGCGACACCCGGACGATTCCGCCCTTGGCCAATTTGCCGAACAGGAGTTCCTCGGCGAGCGGCTTCTTGATGTGCTCCTGGATGATGCGGGCGAGCGGCCGCGCGCCGAATAGCGGATCGTAGCCTTTCTTGGCGAGCCAGGCTCGCGCGGTCGACTGCAATTCGATCACGACGTTGCGGTCGGCGAGCTGCTCTTCAAGCTGCAACACGAACTTGTCGACGACGCGGCCGATCGTCTCGGGCGCCAGGGCCGAGAACGAGATCACCGCGTCGAGGCGGTTGCGGAATTCCGGCGTGAACATCCGGTTGATCGCTTCCTGGTCGTCGCCCTCGCGGATGCCGCTGCCAAAGCCGATCGCTTGCTTGGTCATTTCGGAAGCGCCGGCATTGGTCGTCATGATCAGGATCACGTTGCGGAAATCGACGATCTTGCCGTTGTGATCGGTCAATTTCCCGTAATCCATGACCTGCAACAAGACGTTGAACAGGTCGGGATGGGCCTTTTCGATCTCGTCGAGCAGCAATACCGAATGCGGGTGCTGGTCGATCGCGTCGGTCAGCAACCCGCCCTGGTCGAATCCGACATAGCCCGGCGGCGCGCCGAGCAGGCGCGAGACGGTGTGCCGCTCCATGTATTCCGACATGTCGAAGCGGGTGATCTCGATACCCATCGTACGGGCGAGCTGCCGCGCGACCTCGGTCTTGCCGACCCCGGTCGGGCCCGAGAACAGGTAGGAGCCGATCGGCTTTTCGGGGTCGCGCAACCCGGCCCGGGCGAGCTTGATCGCCGACACCAATGCCTCGATCGCCGGGTCCTGGCCGAACACCATCGTTTGCAGATCGCGCTGCAAGTTCTTCAACACCTCGCGGTCGTCGCGCGACACGCTCTTTGGCGGGATGCGCGCCATCGTCGCGATGCAGGCCTCGACCTCCTTGGCGGTGATCGTCTTGCGACGGCGGTTTTCCGGCAAGAGCATCTGGGCCGCGCCGGTCTCGTCGATCACGTCGATCGCCTTGTCCGGCAATTTGCGATCGCCGATATAGCGGTGCGACAGCTCGACCGCCGCCTTGATCGCGTCGGCGGTATAGCGGACCTTGTGGTGGCGCTCGTAATAGGGTTTCAGCCCGCGCAGGATCTTGATCGAATCCGCGATCGTCGGCTCGTTGACGTCGATCTTCTGGAAGCGGCGGACCAGCGCGCGGTCCTTCTCGAAATAGTTGCGGTATTCCTTGTAGGTGGTCGAGCCGATGCAGCGGATCGCGCCGCCGGCGAGCGCCGGTTTCAGCAGGTTCGAGGCATCCATCGCGCCGCCACTGGTCGCGCCGGCGCCGATCACGGTGTGGATCTCGTCGATGAACAAGATCGCGCCGGGCTGGGCTTCGAGCTCGGCCAATACCGCCTTCAACCGCTCCTCGAAATCGCCGCGATAGCGCGTGCCCGCCAACAACGCGCCCATGTCGAGCGCGAAGATCGTCGCGTTGAGCAATACCTCGGGCACTTCGCGCTGAACGATGCGGCGGGCGAGACCCTCAGCGATCGCGGTCTTGCCGACTCCGGGCTCGCCGACATAGAGCGGGTTGTTTTTCGATCGCCGGCACAGGATCTGGATCGTGCGATCGACCTCGGCCTCGCGCCCGATCAAGGGGTCGATCTTGCCGCCCTTGGCCTTTTTGTTGAGGTTGACGCAATAGGCGTCGAGCGCGTCGTGGCTGCGCTTTTGTCCCTTCTCGCCGCGCTCCTCCTCCTCGGCGCCCTGGACCCGGCGGGTCTCAGAGCGGCCCGGCGCCTTGGCGATGCCGTGCGAGATGTAGTTGACCGCGTCGAACCGGGTCATGTCCTGCTCTTGCAGGAAATAGACGGCATGGCTCTCGCGCTCGGCGAACATCGCGACCAGCACGTTGGCGCCGGTTACCTCCTCGCGGCCGGAGGACTGGACGTGAATCGCGGCGCGCTGCAACACGCGCTGAAAGCTCGCGGTCGGCTTGGCGTCCTCGTTGTGGCTGGCAACGAGGTTGGTCAGCTCGTTGTCGACATAGGTCAACACGTCTCGGCGCAGGCGATCGACATCGACGCTGCACGCGCGCAGCACCGCGATCGCGTCCTGGTCCTCGGTCAGGGCCAGGAGCAGATGCTCGAGGGTGGCGTATTCGTGGCGCCGCTCGTTGGCGTAAGCGAGCGCCCGATGCAGCGACTTTTCGAGGTTGCGCGAGAGCACGGGGCTCACATCCTTCCTGTCGGTGCCTAATCCTTCTCCAGCGTGCACTGCAGCGGGTGCTGGTGCTGCCGGGCGAAATCCATAACCTGCGTCACCTTGGTCTCGGCCACCTCGTAGGTGAAGACGCCGCAGACGCCGACCCCCCGCCGATGAACATGTAGCATGATGCGGGTCGCTTCCTGGCGACTCTTGGCGAAGAACCGTTCGAGAATGTGAACGACGAACTCCATCGGCGTATAATCGTCATTCAACATTAACACTTTGTACATAGACGGCTTCTTCGTCTTCGGCTTGGCCTTGACGATGACGCCGGTACCCGGCCCAGTTTCTCGTTTTCCGTTGTCGCTCATCTCGCTCCGAGCCGACCGCGATGCTCGTCCCCTATAATATTGGCTTTGGGCCGTCCGGTGAAAGGCTTTTCCCGCAGTGCCGCCCGGACACGATCGCGTGCGGCGCGCGGCGCCGGCCCGCGACGTCACTCGCTGCGATAGGGCCGGGCCAGCAAGCGCTCGATCATCGCGCCGATCGCCATGCCGCGGTGCAGCACGGCGTCGACCGCGGCGGTGATCGGCATCTCGACGGCGAGACGCGCGGCCAGTTGGTCGACGGCTGCGGCGGTGGCGACCCCCTCGACCACCGAGCGGCTCCCGGCGAGGGCCTCGGCGAGCCCGATCCCGCGCCCAAGCGCCACGCCCAGCCCGTGATTGCGCGACTGCGCGGCGGTGCAGGTCAGCACCAGATCGCCCAGCCCCGACAGGCCGCGGAACGTGTCGGCCCGGCCGCCCTTGGCCAGGCCGAGCCGAACCATCTCGGCGAGGCCGCGGGTGATCAGCGCCGCCCGCGCGTTGTCGCCGAGACCTTGCCCCTCGACGATGCCGCAGGCGATCGCCAGCACGTTTTTGACCGCGCCGCCGATCTCGGCCCCGATAGGGTCGTCCGACAAATACGGCCGGAACCGCGCGCCGCCGAGCGCCGCCATAAACGCGCCGGCGAGCTCGGGGTCGCGGCTGGCGATCGTCACCGCGGTCGGCTGGTCGCGCGCGACCTCGCCGGCGAGACTCGGCCCGGCGAGAACCGCGACCGGCGCCCCCGGCACGATCTCCCGCACGAGTTCCGACATCGTTTTCAGCGACTGGGTCTCGATCCCCTTGACGCATAGCAGCAACGGCAATTCAGCGAGCAAACCCGGCCCCAACCCGGTCAGCACGCCGCGGAAAAATTGCGCCGGGACCGCGAGCACGGCCGCGTCGGCGCCGCCGATCGCCTCGGCCGGGTCGCCGGTCGCGGCGATCGCCGGGTCGAGCGCGATGCCGGGGAGGTAGACCGGGTTCGCATGATCGCGATTGATCGCGGCGACGATCGCCGGATCGCGCCCCCACACCAGCGCTCGCGCGCCGGCGCGGTGCGCGACCATCGCCAGCGCGGTGCCCCACGCCCCGCCGCCGATGATCGCCAGCCGCTTCATCGCGCGAAATCGATCGAGGCCGCCGGGGAGGCTGCCGGGGAGGCCGCCGGGGAGGCTGCCGGGTCGAGCGGCCAGCGCGGCCGCACCGGCGCGTCGAGCCCGTCGACGAGGCCGCGGCGCAGCCGTTCGAGCCCGGCCCAGGCGATCATCGCGCCATTATCGGTGCACAAATCCGGCGGCGGCGCGACGAAAGCGAGCCCGGCATCGGCCGCGAGCGCGGTCAGCAGGGCACGCAATCTCCCATTGGCGGCGACCCCGCCGGCGGCGACCAGGCTGGTCCCGGTCGGATAATGCCGCGCGAACCAGCGCACCGCGTTGGCGGTACGATCAACCAGCGAATCGCAGATCGCCCGCTCGACCGCCGCGGCGAGATCGGCGACATCGCCGGCCCCGCCCGGGGGCGAGTCCTCGATCAATTGCCGCACCGCGGTCTTCAGTCCGGAAAACGAGAAGTCGCACCCGACGCGGCCCTTCAACGGTCGCGGCAGGGTAAACCGGTCGCCGTTGCCGGACCGCGCCGCAAGCTCGATCGCCGGCCCGCCGGGATAGGAGAGGCCCAGTAGTTTCGCGGTCTTGTCGAAGGCTTCGCCGGCGGCGTCGTCGCGGGTCGTGCCGAGCTGAACATGATGCCCGACATCGACGCAGACGAGCAGTTGCGAATGCCCGCCCGACACCAGCAATAACAGGTAGGGAAACGCGACCCCATCGGTCAGCCGCGCGGTCAGCGCGTGCGCTTCGAGGTGATTGACCGCGATAAACGGCTTTTTCGCCGCCCAGGCGATGCCCTTGGCCGCCATCGTGCCGACGATCAGCCCGCCGATCAGCCCCGGCCCGGCCGAGGCCGCCACCGCGTCGATGTCGCCGATCGCGATCCCCGCCTGCGCCAACGCGCCCGTCACCAGCCCGTCGACATGGTCGAGATGCGCGCGCGCCGCGATCTCCGGCACCACCCCGCCATAGGGCTCATGCTCGGCGAGTTGCGACTGCACCAGATTGGCGCGAATCACCGGCCCCGCCGGTCCGTCCGTGACCACCGCGACGGCGGTCTCGTCGCACGAAGTTTCAATGCCGAGAACGGTCAGGGTGTCGCGCATGACGCGGAGATTGCGCTTTGCGCTCCTCGCCCGCAATGCGGGAGGGGAGGGTCAAGATGATGTAGGGCGGAAAAGCGCAGCGCATTCCGCCGCACACCGAACCACCAAGCGGATGACCAAAACCGGCGGAATGCGCTGCGCTTTTCTCGGCGGGTCCGGGGCGGATGCCGGTCCAAGGGTTTCTGCGGCTTTCGGCCACCCTCGCACCTTGGCGGAAACGCCAAAGTGCACCCCGATCCTGCATGCCGCGGGGTCAACGCGGATAAACGGTCGCGGCGTTCATCCCGGCCTCAATCAACTGTTATAGAGGCCACGATCCTCGCGATATCGAATTCATCAATCTCGACTCGGCCGAATCTCGTCCCCAATCGATTACAGTCTCGCGCTTCCCCGTTATCGTATTTATCCCACATGATTTTCAAAAAGATGTCGATATGGCGTTTGGTGAAAGCAAACCGATCATCGATTTTGATTGATTGTTCGGCTAAGATATATTTCAAATCGTGATGGTCGATGATCGCAACGATCATCTTAGATTGGTGAAAACCTCGAATAACGAAGTTTCCCATATCCGAATCCGTTTCGTGCCTGTCAAACACTTTTCACCCCCCACTTTTGGCGACTTCCCATATAGGCAGCCCGAGGGCCAATACAAGCTGACGCTGTGGAACTCGGCTCCGGGGGAGTTTTCCAGAAACCGGGGGAAAAGCGCTGCGCTTTTCCGCCCGACGGCTTGATGCCGAGGACGGTCAGGGTGTCGCGCATCGGACGCAAATGGCATGGCTGCACCACGCCGGCAAGCCCGCATGTCGCCCCCCTCACTCATCGTCATCCCGGCGAAGGCCGGGATCCACCTCGACCGTGGGTCCCGGCCTTCGCCGGGATGACGCAAAAATCAGAGCGCGGGCTTGCCCGGAAGCAAGATGTACACAAGCACGAGCAACACGATGAGGAAGCGGACCATTGGTCCCTCCAATCAGCGTGTTGTATTCAGCGCGAGCGCAACAGTATCAGGTGTGTTCTACCGGACCAGGCGTAGGGCCAGAAATTAGGTCTTGGTCTCAGCCTCATAGGTCTTCAATACCTTCTCGCTCGTCGCCTCGATTTCGAGAAGCCTGACCGCGTAGCCCCACAGATAGGCGGCGTAGCGCAGGACCGAGCGGCAGGTCTTTTCCTCGAGCAGCACGCCGTCATGGACGTAATGCGCGAGGATCAGGCAGCGGTCGCCGGTCAGATCGACGTCGACGACCTGGATGTCGGGTTCGCGCCGCGACAGATCGTACTGGCGCGACAGGGCGCTGCGGATGCGGCGATAGCCGAAATCGTCGTGGATCGCGTCGACCCGCAACGACGGCTTGCTAGCATCATCGGTGACCTGGAACAGCCGGAACTGGCGGATCATCCGCGGGCTCAGATACTGCAGGATGAAGCTCTCATCCCGGTAATTCGCCCAGGCATGCCGCAACACCCCGAACGCATCGCCGCACCCGGCGA
>Ga0080064_1002968_pt1 | contig 26435 bp, 28 predicted proteins | sample Subgrocontami54m_FD_69260 | JGI IMG/M metagenome (GOLD analysis project Ga0080064, IMG submission 69260) | Subsurface groundwater microbial communities from S. Glens Falls, New York, USA - GMW46 contaminated, 5.4 m (SPADES assembly) (version 2) ...
CCAGGCAAAGGGCGGCCCCGGGGGGCCCCGGCCGTGTAAATGGCCGAACCCGCCGGAAGGACCCCGCCGGTGGCGGGTTATCCTGGCGAGTGCCTTGATACGGCAGGGTGGCGGCTACAATGGGAGATCCGTGAGCAAGGCAACCTGATTTCTTGGTTTGCATTGCAGAGGGCGGCAGGCCATGCGGTAGCGTGGCCGGGGGATAGAAGGCCCCAGGAGCAATTCTCAATAGCCGGTTCGCCCTTCGGGCGAACCTCCAACTGGTTTCAAGACCGCCCCAAGCGGAAGCGCGATTTGAAAAACGCGGTCGGATTTCCGAACGCGGAAGGTTTGTCAAAGAGCCGCCATGAGCGGATCGAAGTTGGGTTTTGCTAGTTCCCGCCGCCGAAGCGAAGCGCAGGCTACCCTGCTAGCGGGAGCGGAGTCCGATAGGACGGAGCCCCTGGAGCGACCTGACGATAGGAATGGTTCGGACGCAGTAGCGGACGAAAGCGGAATCGCCAGCGTTAGCGACCTCGTGGTGAACGAGGGGCGGCGGTAGCAGGGTAGCCTGCGGTGAGCAGGCGGCGGGAACTAGTTGATTTAATTGGGGCGGTAGCCCTGTCAGTGGTAGATTGCTAAATCTACTGGTCAACCGACTGGTTCAGTCGGGTCCAGTTGTCCCTCTGGGCCTCCAAAAGGCGCGCGATAGTGAGCACTGTCGGGGTACTTTCAGATAGCGAAGTGGGTTGTGGAACAACCAACAAGTCGACTGGTTCTTCTGCGAGATATCGCATGAGCCGTGCGTGCACGGCGCGCTCGTGCATCACGCTGCCAGATTTTTGACGGGCCATAAAGGGCCTCTCCACAAAAAGCTCAGCTTTGAATCGTTCGCAGAGCATTTGTCTCCGGTCCGGCGTTAAGCTATCAAACCGCCTTTGGGCTTTCCGGCGTTGTTCGTCTTCCCTGGCTTCGCCGACGGCGTGAGCAGTTAGCAAAGCCTCCTGTTGCGCAAAATTTGCCTGTTCTCGGGCTTTTTTTGCCCGAGACGATTGGAAGGTCGGCGGCGGCGCGGAATGCTCCTGCAAGAGGCGAATATAAAATCCTGCTGGATTCGCAATCCTGCCGGGCTGGCGGGCGATCTCCGCATCGCCCCACTCCAGCAACTCCACCAGCGGTCTGTCGTTGGGAAGCGTCGCCAGCAGCTTGCGGGCGCCGCTGTCCCCTATCCCGCGCTGCGTAAGCTCCAGGAGCCGTTGGGAATCGACCTGCGGATGCAGCGTCGAAAAAGCCTGGCGCCGTCCGGCCGACTGAGATACTTGTAATGGTTTGGATTCCGAACGACGTACGGAGGGGTTTTGAGCCAGTCGCGTGTGGCGGTCACGGTGGAACTTTTCTCCGTGCCGCAATACGATCTTATATGCTTTTCCATCGCTGGTTTCTTCCGTGCTCCACGCTTCAATATATCCGTGCTGTTGCAGTTCGTCGAGTGACGGCCCAAGTTGCTCTTTGATGCGAGACAAGTACTGATATTCCCGGATGCTGAGGATCTGGCAAAGCTCGTCATAGCGTTTCTCAAAAGTCCCCGCATCGCGGGAAGCGTAGAGCCAGATTTGCAGCAGTGGGACCAGGGTTTTTGCAATATGGTTTTTCAGTTCGCGGTAAGTGTCGAGGTCAACCGGAATGAGATGGTTGCTGTTGATATTCTCCAGTTGCCAATCCGAGAGCCAAACATAATTTTTGTCGGCGACTTTTCCGGGTTCTAGCTCTTTGCCGAAACTTACAGCACGGTCAAACACGTGGAAGCGGTCTTTGACCCAGCGCTTCTTGCCGGCCAAATATACTGCGCCTTCGGAAATGATCGTGGTGGAAGCCATGACGTTGAGCCACTCATCAATGTCTTGATAGTTCTTGCCGCTGTCGCGATAATTGTGGAGCACAGTAAGCAGTTCCGCGGAAGTGAAACTCACCGGGTTTGTAACGCGGCCTCCTTGTTGCTGCCGAAGATCGGTGATGACTTTTTGCAAAGCCAGATATTTGTCCTGGTCCGCGGTGATCGGCAGGCCGTAGAGTGCGGCGGGCAAAATCGTGGCCTTGGCCTCTACGCGGTTGCCGTTTACGACGGCACTGATGCTCACCGTCTTGGCCTTAGCGTCCTTGATCCGCTTGCTCGACGGCGTAAAGAATCCCAGCGACGCAAGATTCTTTTCAACTTTTGCGAACTCGACGGATGAAAGCGCAACGGTTTCATCCTGTGGCGGGTTGACTATCTGCTCCCCTTTCGGCGGTGGCGGCGGACTCGCCGTCTCGCCTTTTTGTTCCGCCTTTTGTACGAGCCGGGCGGCGATCAGCTCATCGAGCAAGCTGACCAGCTCTTCTTTATTTTTTGGTAGTTCTTGCATAAAGAATTTTGGCAACAGCAACAAAGCTGCTGTTGGAAACTGTCTAAATAAGTCTAATAATGTCTAGCGGACTGAAATTTGCATGAATCCCGCTATTTACAGCGGTTTTTCAAAATGTGGTTTCGGTCCGGGTGCAGGACTTTTCGGTTGGAGTGCAGGATTATTTCGGTTGGAGTGCAGTGGCTTCGGTTGGAGTGCAGACGGTATTTCGGTCGGGGTGCAGGGCTTTTCGCTCGGAGTGCAGGACCGGAAAACAAGGTACCTTAGCTGCACTGTAGCAAATTTTTCGAATCCTGTGAATCTTCTGCGCGGCTCGGTTCCTCCCTCAAAGCACCCTCGGCTTCGCTTTCGGTGAGGGAGTGTGCGCTGGCCCCCGAATGAGATCCTCGTGGCTGAAAGCGTAGCAGAGGGAAAGCTGGCTTGCAGCTTCCTATCGCAATAGCCACGTGCTCAGTGGTTTTACCTGGCGTCCGCCCTCTGCCGAAGAGCGCCAGTTAGCGATAGGGAAGTCCCTCCAGGGACCAGCTCTCATGATTATAACAGAAGGGAGGCAGTCATCTTGTTGATAATGCGTGAGTTGTATATACTTCACCCACAACTTGCTAAGGAGGTAAATGATGCAAGAGAACTGGGTGGATTTCAAAGCGGTGAAGGCGGCAGTGAGCATGGAGGCGCTGCTCGCTCGCTACGGAGTGAACTGGCTGCGCAAGAGCGGAGATGAACTGCGCGGTCGGTGTCCGATTCACAAAGGGGAAGGTCAGAATACATTTCACGTCAGCTTGCCAAAAAATGCTTTCAACTGCTTTTCGTGCAATGCGAGAGGCAATGTCCTGGATTTCGTGGCTGCGATGGAAGGATGCTCAACGCGCGACGCGGCATTGAAGCTGAAGGATTGGTTCCCGCTTGGTATCCCATCTCCGGTGATAGAGAAGCCAGCAGAGACCTCAGTGGTGGTGCAAGACGTTGGAGTGAAAGAATCGCCTCTGGACAACAAACCGCTGAGTTTCAAACTGAAGGGTATCGATCATGAGCACGCCTACTTGAAAGATCGGGGTATCACGGCGGAAACGGCGCGGCAGTTCGGCGTCGGATTCTTTCCTGGCAGAGGGTCGATGCACGGACGCATTGTTATCCCGATTCACAACGAGAAGGGCGAGTTGGTGGCCTATGCCGGGCGGGCAATTCACGGCAGCGAGCCGAAATATAAATTGCCAGTGGGCTTTCACAAGTCGCTGGAAATTTATAACCTGCATCGCGTCGGGGAAAGTGATCATGTTGTTGTCGTGGAAGGATTCTTTGACACGATGAAAACCGCACAGGCAGGTTTTCCGGTGGTTGCTCTGATGGGCTGTTCTCTCTCGCAGCGACAAGAGGAGTTACTAGTGCAGCGGTTCAAACGCATAGTGCTGATGTTCGATGGTGATGAAGCTGGCAGAAAAGCAACCGAAGAATGCCTCGTGGGATTAGGACGCAAAATGTGGATTGCGGCTGTAACACTGCCAGGTGGCCAGCAGCCAGATCAGCTCAGCGCAGAACACGTTCAGAAACTCCTTGAGTCACTCCTTCACTTATCCGTTCCCAATTAACCAATTCCCTGCGGTGCTCACGTTTCCAATGCGGGAGTGTGCGCACGAGGCGGATGACTTCATTGCCATCCGCTTTTCTTTTTACGCTGAAGGTTCCGCTGAAGGCGACGGGGAAGATCCGCCGTTTCTGCATATTAGTAAATACTGGCCAGTGAGCGGTGAAACCCGCCGGATAGATCTACACTATCTGCTGTGAAAATGGCCTTAATATAAAGACTAAGAAGCCGGGGCAATACTCGCCAACGACTTTGGGGCTTCATCCGGGTTCCGACTTGGACATGGAGAGGAATGTATGACAAAGAAATTTGACCTGATCGCAATCGGAACGGGATCAGCGGCATCGGCGGTGACAGCAAGGTGTGGCGCTGCTGGATGGCAGGTTGCCATTGTCGATTCGAGGCCGTTCGGCGGCACTTGCGCGCTGCGAGGTTGCGATCCGAAGAAAGTGCTCGTGGGCGCTGCTGAAGTGATCGATTGGGGGCGCCGCATGAAAGGCAAGGGAATTCAGGCCGGGCAATTCCAGATCGATTGGCTGGAATTGATGCGGTTCAAGAGGACGTTTACCGAGCCTGTTCCGAAGCGCCGCGAAGAGGGTTTTGCAAACGCCGGCATCGCCGCATACCAAGGTCGTGCACATTTTGTCGGGCCATCCGCGGTTCAGGTGGGCGAGGATGTTTTGGAGGGGCGCTATGTGCTCATCGCGGCAGGACGAAAACCGGCGGATTTGAAGATTCCCGGGACCGAATACCTTACGACGAGCGACCAGTTTCTGGAGCTAAATGAGCTTCCGAAACGGATTTTATTTATCGGAGGCGGATTTATAGGCTTTGAATTCGCCCACGTGGCAGTGCGGGCGGGATCGCAAGTCACAATTGTGCATCGAGGTGCGCGCGCGCTTCCGCTCTTTGATCCTGATCTGGTCGACGAAATTGTTGCAAGAACTCGCGACCTTGGCGTTGACGTTCAACTGGGGACTCAAGCGGAAGGTATTGAAAGGATCTCCGGCGGGTTAGCCGTCCGGGCTTCGACTTCTGGCCAGGAGCGCACGTTTCAAGCAGACATGGTGGTTCATGCTGCGGGCCGCGTACCCGAAATCGACGATCTGAATTTAGATGCCGTAGGGATCGCATGGGAAAAAGAGGGCGTTAGCGTCAACGAATTTTTACAAAGTATATCGAACCCGGCTGTGTATGCTGCGGGGGACGCCGCGGACAGCGGAGGCGCACCGCTCGCTCCGGTGGCTAGCTATGAGGGTCTTATTGTTGCGGCAAATCTGTTGAAGGGCAATCATCAGAAGCCAAATTTTCTGGGTATTCCTTCCGTTGTTTTTACAGTTCCACCGCTGGCTTCGGTAGGGCTCAGTGAACGGAAAGCACGGGACCAGAGCCTGAAGTTCACGGTCAAACAAGAGATGACCTCCAGTTGGTATTCATCTCGCCGGGTCGGAGAGACGGTTTCCGGTTTCAAGATATTGGTGGAGGAAGACACGGATTGCATCCTGGGAGCTCACCTTCTCGGCGAGCATGCTGAGGAAGTCATCAATCTTTTTGCGGTGGCAATGCGGTCCGGGATGCGCGCTACCGATCTCAAGCACATGCTATTTGCCTACCCGACACACGGATCAGATCTGACGCGCATGTTATAGAAAAGTCAAAAGTAGGTATGTGCATTCGGCGTCGAATGAAGAACACCAAGTTGATTTCTGATTCTAATTCCTCGGCTTCGAGCAGCGCCACAAGATCTGAGCTTTGCCACAACTAGTCTGTGATGGCGATTAGAGCGGATTTGAACCAGGGGCATCTTCAACCGATCGCCCCCACTGAATCCTACTCCAGACGCGTTCGTGAATGAAATACAGCGCGGTGCTGGCAAGGTTCGTCGCGATCACTAGACCAATGGTTGTATCCCATCGGTGGGTAATGAGAAAGATCACGACCGAGTCGGAGCACAGAATCAGTGTCCGGAAGGTAATTGCTTTCGCCATGGATCGTTTGGCTTGAATATAAGTTTTCATTTCATCAAGTGTGCGATGCGCAGAGCCAGCCGAGTGTCGGGGGACTTCCAAATCTCACCCATGCCGTCAGCGCCAATGGGCGCAAGATTTTGTAGGGACCGAGTTTGTTTCCCACAGAACGCAGCATATGAGTGATTCAGCTAAGTCTACTCAATGAGGGGGCGGATGGGGAATGAATAACAGCGCACGCAGACATAAGCCGTTCTGAAAGAGTACACGACCTTTCCTCCAATATCGTACGGCCCTTCCGCCCGTCCGTAGTCCGTACATAGAAACATAGAGGGCATCGTAATTCGTCATTCCTCCGGAAGTTTTTTTTCGAGTTCACTGGCCAGCTTGTGTACGTCCGTTGTCTTACTAAATGACTGAACCTCTTGCTTGGAGGAGTCCACGTTCACACCCATGTGTTGGCAGAGTTTCTGCAACATCTGAAGGATTGTTGTCAGTTCCTGTTCAGAAAGCATGCCTACCTGAAGATCCAGATGCGAGCGCCGTTCAGACTGGCGGGCCATTCGACTTTGACTGATTAGCACGAAGATAGTCAAAAACACACTTTCGGAAGAGACGACGAGCGCCAGAACGCCGAAAGGAAATGGATCAAATGCTTTTAGCCCTGGGATTACGTGAAGGTTTATCAGACTCCAGCCGGAGATTAGAATCAAATGAGCCAGTAGGAATCCCATATTGCCGACAAGTTTTGTAATAACGTCGCTAACTCGCTCCGTGGAGGTCCGGCGATCAAGGGCGTCATGCTCTAACTTGGCGATTGCATCAATGTTGTACTGCGTAGGATTCGCAGCAGCTCGGCGTGGAAATGGATTCTCCATAGGTTAGCTCCTAGAAACCGTCCTTGAAAATACTCGTCCTCGAGAAAACTGCGGACATCTCTGCTTTCCTGCGAAACGTGGCCGCTGTCTTGCTATCGCGTCAATCAGGGGAAGTCGGTCAATCGGCCCAGGCCAGACTACTTCAATCGGTACGGACACACCGATGGGGTTGGACTTGCATTTGATCGTGGACAACTACGACACCCACAAGCACCCGCGCGTCGTGTCGTGGTTGAAACGCCATCCCCGTTTCCATTTGCACTTTTTCCCCACCTCCAATTCCTGGCTCAATCTCGTCGGGCGTTGGTTCCGCGAGATCACCGACAAACGACTCCGCCGAGGAACCCTTAAAAGCGAGTGCGCCTTAATCAAAGCGATCATGGGCTATATCGACAATCACAATCAAAACCCCAGGGCTTTCGTCTGGAAGGCCGTCGAAGACGTCATCATGAAGAAGATCGCCGTAAATAAAGAAGCGTTAGACGCACTATACTAGGCACAGCGTCGTGGCTCGTCTGATTTACCTGGGAATTGTGTTCCCGTCGGGCGTTCCATCCATTCCCGGTAAAGCTGGGGATAGCGGATCTCGATCTCCTGGATTTAGGAGCTGGGCGATAGCGGTTTAATCGCAGGCCCGTTCAGCACTTTTCCATCGACATCGAACCGGGAGCCGTGACACGGACAGTCCCAGCTAAGTTCTGTAGGATTCCAGGCCACAATGCAGCCCAGATGAGGGCAAACCGCCGAGAGTTCGTGCAGCTCGCCCGCATCGTCGCGACATACAGCTACTTTAAAAAGGCCCCGACGAATGATCGCACCCCTTCCCCGATTAATTTTTTCCACCGAGGGCACGTCGCCAGGTGTAATCCACTCCATGTATTCACTGGCCACATTTAAGTTTTCCGCCACAAAATTCGGAGCGGCGAGAAGCGTCTTGCGCGAAGGATCGTAGAGGCTGGCCCATTTGTTCTCACGGCCGAGTATCAAATCGCGCAAAAGTATTCCCGCTATCGTGCCATGCGTCATACCCATTCCGGAATCGCCCGTGACGATGTACACGTTCTCGTCGCCGGGATTCCGGCCGATGAATGCAAGATTGTCCATGGAATTGATGACCTGTCCCGACCATTGAAACTCAATTTCCTTGACGGCTGGGAAGCGGCTCTGAGCCCACGCCACGAGCCGGCCAAATCGGTCTGCGACGTTTTCGGCTTGTCCGGTCTTATGATCCTCACCGCCAACAATTAACAGATCATGGGAGGCCCCTTTGCCGCGCACGCGCTGCAGCCGCACATAATGGAAAGGAACGCTTGTATCCCAATACAGCGCACTGGGAATCGAAGCAGCCGGCACGGGAAGACCGACCACGTAGGTTCTGTACGATGCCTGTTTCGTGTGGATATCCACCCAATCGTTCACTGGAGTGTTTGTCGCGACGACCACCGCACCGGCAGTGATTCTTGCTTTCTGCTTTGTGGTGACCTCGGCGGTCAACCCGCCTTTGATCTCGGTTGCTTCCGTATTAGCAAAAAGGCGGCCACCCAGGCGTTCTATTGCCTTCACCAGCCCGGACAAATATTTTAAAGGATGAAACTGAGCCTGCTGCGGGAATCGAAGACACGGTCCCAGTTTGAGACCTGCCGGGCCGCTTTTCAGGTATTTCACGGGAAGACCGGCGCCTTGCGCTGCTTTCAATTCGTCTTCCAGTTTCTTCTCCGAGTCATCGGGAGCAAGAAATAGATATCCGTCCAAACGCTTGAAGTCACACTTAATTTTTTCTTCGGCAACAATAGATTCAATCTGGTCGATCGCGGACGTGTGGCTTTCTGCCGCCAACCGAGTGCCTTTCGCGCCATGAAGATGCTCGATCTCAGTGTAAGTTGCATCCAGAAAGTTGGAAAGATGGGCAGTGGTGTGAGAAGTTTCGCCCTGGCCTATCTGATTCTTATCCAGCACTACGACGGATTTACCTTCGCGCGCGATGAGGTAGGCGGTAGTCATTCCCGCTATCCCCGAGCCGATCACGCATACGTCCACGTGAAGATTCTCTGCGAGCGCAGGCGACGAGCGAACTTGTGCTGTTGCTGACCAAATGGATTGGTTCTCAGATTGACCAGATGTGGTCACCGCAGCCTCCTTTTCCGAACATCGCTAGCGTTTACGATATGAACTTACCTTTGAGACAAGCATAAGTCATCTACTGCGTGCTGGCGCGTATACGCTGCACTCTTGCCGTGACCTCGGGAGCTGGGACGGTGCTGGTGCCCGGCAAGGAAGATTCGCACGGCTCGTAACCTGGATCAATCGAGCCGGAAGCCGATTTTCACGGTCACCTGGAACTGCTTTACCTTGCCCTTCTCAATCAGCCCTCTCATATCACAGACTTCAAACCAGTCAAGTTTACGGATCGTCTTCGCGGCCTTTGCGACGGCGTTTCTGGTGGCTTCGGCAAAGCTCTTGGTCGATGTGCCGACCACTTCGGTTTTCTTGTAGACAGGGTCCATCTAATTTTTCTCCGTTGATGTTGAACAGGATTTCTACTTTACCCTCACGCCTACGGGGCCATAATGTTCCTGATCGCCTCGATTGAGTCCGTTTTCTTCATCCTTCTATTCCGCCCCAAACAAATATACTGTGGCAAGCCAGACGTTGTCCTGAGGGATCATCACAAGGGGATTGGTTTCGTGCCGTAGAAAAACTCCGGCACGCAGTGTAGGCCAAGCCTAGCGCCAATCGGAAAAATGAATTCATCCCGAATGAGAGGTGGTCATTGCTTTCGTTTCAGTCGGGCGAGTTCGAACTGCCTTAAGGTGCTCCTTGCAGTGGATACAACCGGTGTTCCATGTGGGCGTTAAGAGATTGCATTGTAGGCACGGAACTTCAGGCATATGTTGGGTATTCATTTTTCTCCTTTAGGCGGCTCTGCGGATTTTCATAAACTCTTGCCATGGCTCTAACTTGCGGCTCTGGGCGACTTCTTCGTGGCGAGCGTGCTCAAAGCAGTTGACGTGGGAATAATCGTAATTCTACTCCTCAAGCGCTTGCCTGGAGTGTTCGTGTCCACCTCCACGTAAGCGGACGTTATTCCTTCTTGCCTGATACAAGGAGCACTATGCCGCCAATCAGCGCCGCTGCGCCTAATATGGGAGGCAGCGGCACGTCGTGTGTCTTTTCGTGAGTAGCATGAATCGGTCCGATGTCGATGACCTTTTCGGTGGTGGTGTAGGTAAAACCTCCCCAGGCAAGGCCGAACAAGCCAAGTACAATAAGAATAATCCCAAGCGTTTTGTTCACGGTGCCTCCTTCGGCGGCGGAATCGAAAAGTCCGGCGGTTGGGCGTGCCCCGAATCAACGATGGGGCGTTAGGGTTTGTTCCCGGTCAACGGCTTTTGTGAGGGTTCTTCCTTCGAGTCAGATTGGTCCGAGTGCACCGGAATTCCGGTGATAAGACCCTGAAAGTTCGTCATGCGTTTGCCGAGGATAACCAGGCCCTTGGACGTGATTTCATATTCGCGAATATCCTTGGCATGATTGCCGCCCCGCATCTTGATAACGGTCACGATCTTGCGAAGCTGGCCATCGATGGATACATATCTGAGCCGGAGGATATCATCAGTGAGAAAAGAAATTGAGTAGGTGCTGAACGGAAACTCGGTAAAAGACTCAATCACTTCAACCGTGCTTAGAATCGTCACTCCGATTCCCGTCAAAGCGAAGATCATCCGGTAGAGCGATTCGCGAAAATCGGCGCGGAAGCCGGGCGACAAAGCCATCTCAAAGCCCGCCAGGGAATCGATCACCAGGCGCTTGGCCCCAATCTTCTGCACCGCGTCGAGAATCGAGTGCATGGTTTCATCCACCGAGAGATCGAGCGGACGGAGATAGAGGATTGTGAGTTTCCCGTCTTTCTGCGGCGTTTCCAAATCCAAACCTAGACTAACGGCCCGCTCCGCGTACGCCTGCGGGCGTTCTTCAAAGACCGCCACGATACCCGGTTCCCCCTGGCGTATGCCTTCAGCAATGAATTGGGATGCCAGGACCGATTTTCCAGTTCCCGACGAACCTGCTACGAGGACGCTATCACCTTCGCGAACGCCCCCATCCAGCATCTTATCCAACTCCGGAATGCCGAAGGAAAGGCGCCGATGGCTGGACGGATTTCTTGCGTGTCCGCTTAACCCGAAAGTGCGCGAGAAAGCTTGCACCCCGGCATTGGTTATACGGAATGTGTGCAGTCCCGGCACGGAATCCTGACCGCGCAGTTTGATAATCTGTAACTTCCGTACAATTGAATTTCGCTCTGCTGTTTGGCGCAGCCAAAACAGTCCATCGGCGACCGTAAATATTGGATTATCACGTAACTCCTCCTCCGCGTATTCACCGATCAAGAATGTTGTAGCTTGCCAACTAGCCAGAAACAGGGCTAAGCGTTGAATGAAAGATTGCAGGCCCATGTCACTTTCCTGCTTCCGAACCATGGTGCGGAAGGAGTCAACAACCACGACAGCGGGGTTGGCCTTTTCCACTGCTTTGGTAATCTCCTCCAAAACCGCGCCCAAGTCCTTCTCTAAAACAGTCTGGCTCAGATTGATAAAGCGAATGGAACCGGGCAGCATGGCCGGGTTGAAGAAGGTGTACTGCTGCTGGTATCGCAGCATTTTTATGGCGGATTCGCCGAGGACTGTGAAATAGAGAGCAGGACGCTCCGGGGTTGCATTGGCAAACACGAACTGGTGCGCCAGCGTCGTCTTCCCGCTTCCTGGGGCGCCGGCGATGATGTTGAATGAAAATTCGGGGAGACCTCCGCCCGCGATTTCGTCGAGGCCGGGAACTCCAGTCGGCAGTTTGTGTATCGCCACTTTTTCTTGTGTACTCACGCTTTTCTCCCGTTCTCCGAATTGCGATCATCAAATGTTGCACCGGGCCACGCATCCCGCAGCAGGCTTAACGTTAAAGCTTCGCCAAGGAAGATAAACAGCAGGCCGAGTAAGTGGGCGGTGAGAATAACTCCACCCTCGCCAGCCGGATACTCGCCAGCCCGATCCTTGTCAATGTCGATATGAGGCTCAACCTCGTCCAGTCCCAGTAAATATCCATCCGACGTAACCTGCGCCTCGTTGAGAATAGGAGTTTCCGATCTGGCCAACACCAAAGCACGAGAGGCGAGCGACTGAAAACCGGCAATTCCAGCAAACGCCATAATACTCTGGCGAAGCTTCTCGTAGACGCGAAGGGTCGCGCTCTCCACTGGCTCGGAGGTCTTGCCCGCAACGGCTTCGTAAGTAAGCAGACACTGAACCAAATCTCGCATTACCGGGGAAGCCGTCATGTTCAACTCTGCATTGATCGAGGTAATAGATTCAAATAGCCGTTACACGCTTCGTAGGATGATTCGATCGACGATTCCGTCATTTCGCAAGCGCATCGCGGGTGAGGCGTTCTACATACAGAACCGCAAGTGGGGCTCTGGAGGCAGCACTGGCGCAACTCACATCACATAGCTCGTCGCTTGTTGGATCGGTGCATCTTCTTGCGTATCGCCAGTCTTGCTTCGGATGTGTATGAAAACGTCCAAAACCGTAGCAATATTACGAATGTTCTCCGCAACACTCACAAGCCCCTGTTCCATACTGGAATGTTTTTCCGCCAGGGTATCGAGACGTTCGCTCATGCTCCTCAGTTGGTCAGATACCAACAAAACATCCTCGAAAGGTCCGGACTCCCTCGTTGCTATCGTGCCCAACTCCGTTTTGACCTCAACCTGGAGGCGTATATCTTCTATCAACTGTAGCGATGTTGCTTCGCCCAGGAAGGTAAGAAACAGCCCGAGTAGCTGCTCAATTAGAATGACTCCGACGTCGCCGTCCTCATCCGTACCCGTTTGGGATTCAACTTCGCTAATGCCGCTCAAGCCTCCATTCGCCGTGACCTGCACCGGACTGAGCCTGGGAGATTGGGACCTAGCCAGAGACAAAGCACGAGAAGCGAGCGCCCGAAAACCGTCAACTCCCACGAGTGCGCATAGCTGCTGGCGTAGCTTCTCATAGACGCGAAAAGACGCAACCTCGGTTTGCGCCGAGGTTATGTCAGTAAGAGATTCGTCAGCAATGAGCTTACGGGTCCAATCACGAATTATTTGTGGAGGAGGCATCGGTTCCGTCCTTATCTTGCGCCCTGCACCGCGCCTTGGGAATGAGGCGTCTTAAGCAATGATTCTCCCGTAGTTAGGTGATTTGACGGCGAGATTTTCTGGTGCGCTCTACCAGACTCCATTTTTAACTTCACCCAATCCATCATAGTTGAAGTATTTCCGGAAAGGTGTGCAAAATTGAACAGTAAGGCCCTGCCGCAGGTGTAATTTTGTGCTAAAGTTGTTCAGCGAGCAGAGGAAGATTGTAATGCCAAAGAAAATTGCTATGGCAAATAAAAAAGGCAGAGATGTCATTAAGCAAAAGGCCACAGTCGTGGAAAAGACAAACGGCCACTCTGTCGATTGGGAAACCCTCCTCGGTGGCCTCAACGGTGGAAAATCCGTGCTGGAATATGGCGCGAACCGCAACATCTTCATGCAGGGACAGCCTGCAGATTCTGTATTCTACCTCCGGCGAGGCAAGGTAAAATTGTCCGTCACAACCGAACAAGGCAAGGAAGCGATCATCGCCACTCTGAACGACGGCGATTTCTTCGGCGAGGGATGCCTCGCCGGTCAGCCATTGCGCATCGCATCGGCTATCGCGCTGACCGATTGCACGCTAATGAGGATTGATAAGCAGACCATGACACGCATGCTCCACGAACAGCAAGACATCTCGGAATTGTTCGTCACGCATCTGCTCTCGCGCAACGTTCGATTTGAAGGGGATTTGGTCGACCAGCTTTTCAACAACAGCGAGAAGCGTCTTGCCCGAATTCTGTTGCTGCTATCCCATTTTGGCAAGGAGAGCAGGACAGAGACTGTGGTTCCCGGAGTCAATCAGGAAAGCTTGGCGCAAATGGTCGGCACAACCCGGTCGCGGATCAGCCATTTTATGAACAAGTTTAAGCAGCACGGCTTCATCGATTACAAAACCAGCGGCGAGCTGACGGTCAACAGTGGCCTCCTCAGCGTAGTCCTGCACGATTAGTATCTCTCCACTCCTCGGTCGTCTCTACCGGCCCCACACCGGAGTTCCCCACCTCTCAAAAGCAGGGATGTGCAATATTGAACACAGGCGTGTGCAATTTTGAAACGACACGCGAATTACCCCCACGATATAAGGGACTGTCGGGGCGGATTCATTGAGCGTCACTCTGTTGCGCCGCTAGGAACGGATGTTGTTGGCGTCGGCCCCGCTGGATGAAAAAGCGCAGTGGAGAGGCGAGCTTGGCCTGGTAGGATTCATCAAATTTTCCCAGGTTGAAATGATCGCAAACTGAAAAACCTAATTAAAAAGGAGAAACGTCACTTGTCTAAACAAGCAGCAGAGCATCACGTGAAGGCGGCAGAACATCACGAGCATGCGGCTCGTCACCACAAGGAAGCGGCAAAGCATCACCAAGCCGGCAGCTATGAGAAGGCCGCGCATCACGCCCACACGGCTTGTGGACACGAAGAGCACGCGGACTTCCATTCTGGCGAGGCTGCAAAGGCCCACACGCAAGAGCACGGCAATAAATAACACAAGCTACAGACGGGATGTTTCAGTCTGAAACGCGCTGGAGCCTGGGCGAGGGCTTCGCAGCAAAGCCGGGAAGGCCATCAATTCATCGCCGAGACCGCAGCGGGCTCGGATTTTCTCCCTGCGATTTCCGCGGGCTCGGCGGTGAAGGTCATCGAAGCGTGCCTACGCTCTCCTCCACTGGTCCCGGTCATCCGTCACTACTTACGCCATTCTATGGGCGGCGTGGTGCGGCCAGGAGTGAGGCTGCTGGCTCAAGTCCCTCCGGAGGGAGGACGCGATTCGGCTGGCCAAACGGACCCGCACAACACCGGACGTAACTGCGACGCGACGCGTGGGGAGGCAAGCTTGGTCTCGTCAGCTTCATCGTGGAGCCACTCGTCAACCGGACGTTCGGCAGAAATGTGTCCGGCCACTGGAGACACTCGAAATAGTCCGCTGAAGATCAACGAAACATTCGCCTTAGAAAGGAACCCTTCGATGCCGAGACTCCCCAAGGTTGCCCTTTTGACAGAAGACGCGTTACAAGCGGACGCACTGAGAGAAATGCTCCAGGAACACCTCGCCTTAACTCACATCACAAGTTTTCTGGAGTTGGAAAAGCGCTCATGGGATGGCCAAATTGATGCTCTCTTCTGCGATTGGCACTTCGGGAAAAACGGTTGGAAAGAGGCTTTGGAGAACGTTCGAGCACGGCACCCGGATTTGCCGGTGATTTTTCTGTCGCGGACCGGCGGGGAAAGAGAGTGGATGGAAGTGCTCGATGCGGGAGCCTTTGACCTGCTGGTTCCTCCTTATTCGGCAGTGTCGCTACTCGCAGTTGTGGAGCATGCCGCGGCATCACGCATGGCGAGGCAATGGCAAAGCGAGACTCTGATCGGCGGCGGGAGGAGAGCCTGAAAGAAGCATGACCGATTAGAACGGGATCTTCTACGAAGGAAGGATAGCGCGGCCTCAGTGAGCTTAATGGACGCCGATGGCTCTAGCGAGCCTAGTCTCTCTCCTACCCGTCGGTAGTCTCCAACAGGCGCCACATCCTTGCGACAATCGAGTGCACAGGGTTTTACCTTCTCTCGGTTCCGATCGAACCTCAACGGCGCAGAGGCAATCCGCCAAACAAGTACATTACCACCAGAATGATCGCGACCACGCCGACGATCCCGACACCTCCGCCCGTCCCCCATCTGGAATACCCGTAATATCCACCGCCGCCGCCAAACAAGAGCACCAGGATAATAATCAGCAGTAACATTAGGAATCTCCTTTCAGGTTGTGTATTGACATTGCTGAGACCAGGTAAATGAGAGAAAGCTACAGCGCGGGGCCGCTCGAAGTTACGAACCTTTTGAAACGGCCCCCACGTACCGGCCGCACTATTTTTCGAAGACTTTCTTTATCTGGCCGACCTTCTTCTGAATTTTACCGTCGTTCTTTTCATCTTTGCCTTCAGCTTCCAAGTCGGGACTGTTCGTCAGCACCCCCGCCAACTCCTTGGCCGTGCCCTTCACTTCGTGAAATTTGCCTTTTACCTCATCCTTTGTACTTGTCTTCATGATTTTCTCCTTTGTCATTTATGCGAATTCAAGATTGCAGCCCTTGCCGTGCGCGAATGCCAGGTAGGCGTGATGGCTGGCCTTCTCATGGAGGTTGACCTGGTAATGTTTGGCTGCATGCCGATGGTGGCCGCCAGCGTCTAAAAATAGATACGCGACGCCAACGGCCTTCCTAGCGCATTCATGCAGGCCACGAGGGAATCATCAGCCCCAATGGCTTTGGTCATGGCGGTCTCCAGACGGCGTCATTCATCGCTTCAGGTACGCCAGCTATACCCTCCACTATGGAGTCGCAATCGCATTCTCACCTGGAGCGCGCCCCTCCAACTTGTTGAGCAAACCAACCCAGCCGGTCCCTGTCGGGAAAGGAATCGGCATCGTTCCAGACTCTGCTTCGAGATGCAACCCTTCGGCCAAACTATTCGGGATCGCCGGGACGTGATATTCAACGCCATGAAAGCGCCCGCGAATCGTCATTGCGTCACCTCGCTCATTGAGATAGACGTCCATACTCGACGATCCGGTGAAGTGGTCAGTAAGAAGCAGGGGGACTCGTCGCCCTTTCAAATCCGGTAAATCCACAGGCGGAAAGATATGCAGGCCAACCCGCGTGATAAACCACCAGACCGGAGATAATATCTGATCGCTCGATCCATCTTCGTTAGTGGTGAAATCGGTGATTCGGCCGTGTTCCCACCAATCCCAAGGACCACATATCAGGGCAATCGCAGCATCAGCGTCCGTTGTCCCATGGACGGTCATCAAAGTCTCACAGTAGATAGGACCATCCTCACGCAGGTAACGCTGCCGGAAGTGTTCGTCTAAATGACTTTGAACCCAGTCGCCTGCTGCATTGTCGAATAGGTCATCCCGGAAATTTAGCTGATCCATTTGAGATTTCTCACAATGATTCAAATCCAAACTTACGGCCAAACGTCAACTCAGGCTCTCAGCGTTCCACGCCATTCTCGTCCCCCAACCGTTTCAAAAGGGCAAGCAACAGCTCGGATGGGCATCTCCAAACGCAGTATGCCGATCCCGACTTAATGCTGGGGAGCCAGACGTTCTTGGTCGAACTGTCTCCACCCAAAACTCACGAAGCGACCAAAGTTGGCAATGATCACTTCCAGTGCGGCCAGCGCAAAGCACTGGATATCCTGGATGTTTAACCGCCTTCCGTGAGCGACTGGACCGGCAAGGGTATCCGACGTTGATCGCGCTCGGCCTATCGGTACTTGATCTCAATATTCCAATCTATTTTCTTGAGAAACGCATCGTAACTGCGCCTCGCCAGAAAAACCCGCAAAGCGAGCGATTGAACTACTACCAAGCGCGCGGATTTCGAATTCCAGTTCCTCGGCTACGCGAAGTCCGTGCAAAGCACATCGCGTTATTGAGTCCTTGAGGTAGCCTTTTGTTCCTTGACTTGTAGCTCATTGACCGTCTGTTTTACGTTGGGCACGGAGGAGGCCAACTTTTCGAGATCGCTCCTCTTCTTCTGACTGTTCACTTCCCCTTTGAGCGTTAGCACGCCGTTTTTGGCTGCGTAGGTGATGTCTTTATCCATTCGTCTGGCAATCAACTCCGCTTCAAAACTCTTTTCGATCGCGGTATCCAAATTGGAATCGATTTGTTTTGCCTCGCTCGTAAATCCAGCAGGCCTCACGCCGATCTGGTTCGCGATCACAAGCGCACTCGATACGGAGTGCGTTACATCTGCGGCTCTTTGCTTTTCCTCTTCCGTTGCCACCTCCCCGGAGAGTGTGATGACGCCTTTGTCCCGATCTTGGGCGACCGTAACGCTGGTGTAACCTGCCTGGCTCAATGCCTTTTCTACGGCATCCTTTACATCGGGGCTTTTCTGACTTTGTGAACATCCCAGAATCAGTAGCGTCAACGTGAATATAAAAACCGAGGGCAATATTTTGACTTTCATAGTTGATTAATCTCCTTCCTCAATAACCTTACGAGCCCGTATTCGACCTGTCTGTTCAATTGTGCTCATATGTGACAAGCAAGTCGTCCCGGACGGCTGAAGCACGACTCAAACGGCGAAATCTTCCCGCAATGAGAACCTGCGGAATACGTGGTCTACCTCCGGCGAGGCAAGGTAAAGCTCTCGCTTACATCCGAACAAGGCAAGGAAGCGATTATCGCCATTCTGGGTGCCGGCGATTTCTTCGGCGAAGGCTGAGGGCTGCCTCGCCGGTCAGCCGCTGCGCATAGCCACGGCTATCACGGTGTGCAATTTTGAACAAACGTGTGTGCCAAATCGAACTGACTCGCAACCGCCCTCAGCTGTATTAAGAAGTGTGGAGCGCTGTAACTAGGCGCAAAAAGAGTTAGTCCAATTTCTAATTTGAAAAGAGGATACAGGATGACAAACACGCTGGAGGCGCATAAATCAAGGGTTCTGGCGGCAGACACTCTTGCAGGCAATACGGTCGTGAATGATAAACAGGAGGATCTCGGAAAAATCGAACATTTGATGATCGACCTGGAGAATGGCCGCATCGCTTATGCGGTTCTTTCGTTCGGAGGATTCCTGGGCATGGGTGATAAGTTATTTGCGATTCCCTGGAGTGCCCTCACCGTAGACAAAGTTGAAAAAAGATTCATCCTGAACGTCGATAAGGAGGTGCTCAAGCGCGCTTCCGGTTTCGACAAGGATAACTGGCCCAACATGTCTGACCGCACCTGGGGTGCCGGAGTCTACACCTATTACGGCGCCAAACCCTATTGGAATTAATTCAAACCAGGGAATCGAGTTCGATTCTGGTTTGTAAAATTACAAATCCGTCGGGGGCGGGTAACGGAACCCCGCCCCTTGCGAATCAGGCAATATGCAACGATAAGGAGAAAACAAATTATGGCACTCTCCACACCTTTACCCTCGGCCGTCCACCGGCAATCGGGATTTGCTGAGACTTCAGTCAAGAATGAGGCCTATTCGTCTGGTGTGTCTTGGGCGGCAGTAATTGGTGGCGCATTCGTGGCCGCCGCGTTGTCGCTAATCCTACTCGCGTTGGGCACTGGGCTCAGGTTATCCTCCGTTTCGCCATGGTCAAACGTCGGTGCTTCCGCCTCGGCGGTCGGTAGTGCAGCCATCGTCTGGCTGATTATTACGCAAATCATCGCTTCGGCTATGGGCGGCTATCTGGCAGGCCGATTGCGCACAAAATGGGCCAATGTTCACACGGACGAAGTGTATTTCCGAGATACCGCGCATGGGTTTCTGGTGTGGGCCGTAGGCCTCGTAATCACGGCGACTTTTTTGGCGTCCGCAGCCACCTCCATGGTTGGTGGAGCGGCGCAACTGGGTGCATCGGCGTTATCCACTGTAGGCGGGCCGGGGATTGCAACGGGTGTCCAGGCCGACGGGCGGATTCTTGATCCCAACGAGTATTTTATAGATACCTTGTTTCGTTCGGATCGTCCAAGCCCAGACCGGAATGATGCTTCGGTGCGCGGCGAAGTCGGACGCATATTTGCTAATGCGCTTCGGCAGGGGGGCGTTCCGGCAACAGACAAGACCTTCCTAGCCGAACTGATAGCTGAAAAAACGGGGCTGAGCCAAACCGACGCCGAGAAACGGGTGTCTGAAGTTGTTGCGGATGCTCGGCAAGCTGCAGATATGGCCCGCAAAGCGGCAGCGCACTTAATGTTGTGGATATTCGTTGCTCTTTTGATTGGAGCGTTTTGCGCGAGCTACGCCGCGACCATTGGGGGCAGGCAACGGGACCATGTTGTAATTGTTTAGTGGTTGTCTCGGGTTCTGATCCAAGTTTCATTAGGGAGGCTTACGATGCGTTCAATTATACTTTTGATGCTTGGCATCCCCATCCCCATTGTCATTTTGATCGCGCTTTTCGTCCGTTAAATCATGAAAACGCCGTCAGCCCGATTGCGTTGCGGGAGATCAATAGGCTTACCCTCTAGCGCCGCATACGAAAAGAGGCAACTGGGCGGGATCAGGCCCTATTCCCCACGATATATATCCCACTTAGCCGGGTGGTTATGCGGAGTTTTCGAAGTCGCCTAACTCATGCAACGTAAAATCGGGCATGGCCCAAAGCTGATCTAAGACCAACTCAGGCCGAAGCAGATAGCTTGCGAACTGCTTGCCCAAGCCGGGATCTCTGGGTGCGGTAAACAGCGGAGAGATGGCGAACCAAAACAGCGCGGAACGTTTGCTCTGGCCGATCACAATTGGCTGCTCGACTAGTTCCATGAGCTTGCGCGCCCGAGATTCATTCGTGGTTTCAATGAGCACGGCCCGGATGGGGTGTACACCTAGGGCCTCCCGGTGCTTTTGCAACCGCTTGATGAAGTGATAGTAGGCACGGAGCTTCTTGAGCATGTCATCTAGCGGCATCGAACCGCGATCAGCCTCGTAACAAAAATGGACCAGCTGAGCACCTGCCGCTCGATCAGGAAAGCGGAGGCTGAACAATGCATCGGGCTCTACGGGAATGTTTTGTATTCGGTCCTGCTCCTCCCAAAGGTATTCGTTGCTGCCTTCAACTCGGCGGGCTTTAATCTCAGGAACCGGGGCTTTATGTCCGCGTAACTCTGCTCCCTGCTGCCAGGCGGCCAATTCCACCTTGCCGGCAGAGTTCCGACAGGCCATCTCCAACATGAAGTGCAGGCGGGAGATCATCAATGCGTGTTTCAGAAAGCCCAGCTTCATGTGCTGGCCGGATACAGAGGCTTCGGCATAGCCGGCTTCTCGATTCAGCCGGACTTCCTGCTGCATCTGCGGATGGATATCCGGTAGCCTTCCGTGTCCAACCAGCAATTCCAAAGTTTGGGGCCGTTCCAGATAATAAATAAACTCGCTGTGAGTGCGAATCCCCGGAAACGCAAACCGGGTTATATACTCGCACTCCCATAAATACCGCAACCGGCGCTGCGTCACGTCTTCATTACCTCCCACGAGACGCACCAATTCCGAAGTGGGGGAGAAGCGATAACGCAATATCGCCTCGATGATGTCCAAGTCGCGCTCGCTGACGACTCCTGGTCGAGGTTGTTCAGGACGGGTGAATTTTGAAAACAATGTGGCCATAAGAAAATCTCCGACTGAAACTGGCTAAGGGGAAAATATATTCGGTTGGCTAAGAGAAGTGATTGCAGAAAAGAAGAAACGGTCCCCAAAATCTCCATCGTGAAACGTAGGAATGAGCAAATCCACAACGAACCGATGGTTGCATTTGGTTGCACTTCCGGGCAGTTTTTTGGGAGAAAAACCGCACTGAAGTTGTTTGTTTGTAGTTAGATAGATGCGGCAGATTTCAGCCCTGAAAAGGCTGGCGTCGGCGGTTCGATTCCGTCCCTGGCCACCATTTGTTCAATCACTTACAGCCACCCAAAACCTCAGTTTCATTCCATTTCATTCCAATAACTTGGTCCGTCGAGATTCGCCTCAACGGGATAAGACTGGTTTTTGGGGCCTTCTAAGGCTGGAAGTCTTCTATAAACTCCATCCGGCTTCGGAAAGATAAAACTGTGAAACAGCTAACGCGCGAACAAGTCGAAGGCCGAAAGGAAAAGGCGGCTCGTTTTGTCAGAGATGTACTGGACGATCCAGATAGGGCCGACGAGATCGAGGACGAGAGTATTGACGACTATGCTAAACGGCGGAAATTTCAAATCATCAATCCGGGAAGGAGAAAAAACGTTATGGCGAATAAACAAGAATTGGAAGAGCGCATCAACGAATTGGAAGAAGAGAACGAGCAACTGCAATCCCGGCTCGACGAGATCCTGGATATCGTCGCCCCATCCGAAGAGGAGGATGAAGGAGAAGAAGGCGAGGATGAAGACCTGGGGGAAGAGTAAACGCCGCACGGCCTGAGTGCGGTTCGGACTGGCGAAAGCCACAAGACGCTATCACCGACCGGGCGCACCGATACCGGGCGCAACGTTGTATCCCAGACGGCCCGCGCCGTTGTGAGCTGTGCGGCTCAAAACGTTTTCTAACCGTAGATCATCGCGATGGAGACGAATGGAATGACGATCCATCGAATCTTCGCTACCTGTGTAAGTCCTGCAACACTCGCGAAGGTCTCGCTATGGCCCGAGCAGGCCAAGGACGACGCACCAGGCAATTCAATCCGGGAGCCAGGACGCTCGGAGAATATGTTGCCGCTGCCGCACGCCACCATCGAGGCGGGCACGATGCCGGCGGCAGGGTCATCCACGAAACATCACCCGAAAGGCGGAGTAAGTTCGCTCGCCAGATTTGGGAAATCCGCCGACAACGCGGCACCGATCGGCCGCCTCGCTAACCAGTAAAGAACATGAAAAACCGGCAAAAATCGACAATCGCTTTCTACGATTCTTGGATCGCCCCACCATGAAACCGATAAAAACCGCCAAAACCCGATGCAAAAAATCGCGGGAAAAATCTACAAGAATCGATTTGTGAGGGTTTATGAATGACGAATCGTATTCAGTTAGTGAGGCGGCACGGAAACTGGGTGTCTCGATACCGACGCTGAAGCGAATGGTCGCCGATGGTGAATTGCATTCGTTTACAACACCCGGAGGGCATCTCCGAGTGCGGGCAGAAAGCATTGTAGAGTTGCGGGAAGGAAATCATAAGCGCAGCACACGCCCCGCGCCGCCATCTAGCGTTCTCACAAATCGCCGGGAAAGAGTAGAGGAACTCGGCCTGGAGGCCCAGGAACTCAGGGCGAAACGGGAGATTGCGAAACTCAAGGCGGAAGAGGATGCCGAGGAACGGCGGCAGCAGGAGGCATTGGAGGCCCGCGAGCGCGAGGCGGAGCTTGAGGCCGAAGCGGAAGCGCAGAAGCAAGCGAGTTGGAGACGGGAACAGGCCGAGCAGCGCGAGCGGCGAGAACAACAACGGCAACTGGCGGAGTTTCGTTCCCGCTGGCTGAAGAAAGCCGGGGAGGTCCTAGCGGACACCCGATTTGCCTGGCTTGCGGGTCCCCAGCGAAAAGAAGTGTTAAAGGTGGTTGAAGAAGAAATCAGAGAGCGTCAGCCCGACGAAGAACCCTGCATGTTGGAAGTAGTCAAGCAAACGATAGCCAATGTAGGCACACCGTGGTATGCCGAGTGGCAATGGCAGGTCAAGCTCAAGGAAGCAACGGAGCGTGCACTATTGGGTTTGCCTTACGGAGCGTCTGACACGGAACGTGCGAGGGCTATCGCGGCGGTACGGAAGGCGTTAGAGGGCCTTGCCAGGAACGCAGAAGAGTTCGAGATTCGGGCGGCCATCACTGAGGCCCTGCAACCCGTGCGACAAGCGGTCGAAAAGAGGAATTTGACACAGCTATTGACCCTGTGGGTAGTTTGGCAACTGCCCTGGAGCCGTACCGAATCAGACGAACGCCGTATCCGGCGGGAATGCGTTGAGATTCTGGCTGAGCTTCCCGATGACATATCCCAAGAGGACGCAAAGGAGGCACTGGAAGCAACCATCCAGGTGGGGAAGGAGAAAATTGAAGAACGGGAGGCCGAGACGAACCGAAGGCGGCAAAAAGCAGGTCTAATTCAACAGGGATTAGCGGAGGTTGCGAGCTATTTCCTCCGGTTGAGGCAGGAGGAACTTATTTCGAGTGAAGAATATTGGGATTCAGACCTAATAGCGGGTTTGAGGGAGTCCGTGGAGGAGACGCTTAGCGATGAATTAACCGGGGAAGAGAGCCCTAAGCAAGTAAGGGATATGGTGCATGAGGTAATTGACTGCGAACTTGAAATAGAGTGACCTGCCTGCAACGGAAAGGACCCTGTCCCAAACCCCTCGGCCTGGCCAATGGAAAAAGTAGTGTGCTGGAATTCCCCGATGGATGAAACCTCTGATGATGTTGGGAGCTACAACGGGAATTCCGGTTTGATATTGCTGGATTTTGCTTGACAAGCAGGCGGGGGGGGGGGGGGAAAATTTCCCCTCACGAAAAGGGAATTGAAATTCACGTCACCGTCCAACCACCCAATCGCCCTCGCCGTTCCGCTTCATCACGAGCAGCACCCGAGGCACAATGGAGAACCCCATGCTGAATTCCATCTCCCGCCTGTTTCGTTCGATGCTACAATGGTTTCGTCCGGCCCGCCGCATACCCGAAGAGCCAGCCATCTCGCCCGAGCAGTTTCGCAAGATGCTTCAACAAACCCTCACCGACCCCGAACAAGCCCGCCTCCTGCTGCGGAGCCTCGTGGGCACCGCGTTCCCGATTCAGGGGGCGACGTGCAGCAACGCCAGCGACATTGGAGGAAGCAGCACCAACGATAAAACGTTTGGGTATAATTGCAGCAATCCTGATTTCTACTTCCCCAGCAAGCTCGGCATCGGGACAACCAGTCCAGCGGGTGGTTTGCACGTGAAGTCAACTGGCTCAGTACAGCCATTTTTTGAAGCATCGTCAGGTAATAGGGTGATGATACATTCCTTGATAACAGGTGTTAGGGACTGGGTGTTTGGTACAGATGGTGCCGACAGCAATAAGTTTAAAATTTCTTCCGCAGATGATGCCTTTGCATCGGCAAGGTTAACATTGCAAACAGACGGCAACGTCGGCATCGGGACGACAGCACCGTTAGGGAAATTGCAAATTGGAACATTAGCAGGAGGAGAACCAACTTACCGTGGAGATGTAATAATAAACCAGTCCGCTGTTACAGAAGCAAGTACTGCAGGTCTTGAGTTCAAACCTGACAATAGCGGTCCGAGCTCTTCGGGATATGGGTCTAGAATTCTGAACGTATTTGATGGCAATAATGCCTACGACCTGAGATTTCAGAATCGCACTGATTCTCCAACTTGGTCGACAAAAATGACGCTGACAGCCGCTGGCAACGTCGGCATCGGCACGACGGGACCGCTCAGCAAGCTGGATGTCAATGGGGGCGCGGCGGTCGGTTCGTACGCCGGATCCAACGCAGCGCCTAGCAATGGTTTGATTGTCAGCGGCAACGTCGGGATCGGGGCCACAAGCCCGGGAGAAAAACTTGAGGTGAATGGCAATATAAAGATCAGCGCTAGCTCGGGAAAGGGCATCATTTTTGAGGACGGTTCGGTCCAGACGACTGCACCGGTCTCCTCGGGAGCCGACAACTACGTCCCCGTATTCGATGGAACTGACGCCCTCGCGCCAAGCACCATTCTCCAGGATGGTGACAACATCGAGGTCGGGAAGCTGAATCAGATCGTGTTCCTCAAACCAACCGGCTCGAACGACCACACTCAAATCCAGGATGCCATTGACGGCCTGCCCAAGGGCGGGATCATCATGCTTGAGCCCGCGTTTGACGGGAGCGGCAATCCGATTGCCTATGACCTTGCGAGCAAGCTGACGGTCGATCACACCGGCATCAAAATCCGCAGCTACGGAGGCACAGACCCGGGCAGCGGTCTCCCGTTGGTCAGCTTGAAATGGAACAGCTCAGCCACCGCCGGCGAAACGATGCTCGAACTAAAGGCCGCTGGAACCAACACCCAGATACAGGACCTGGAGCTTTCCGATCTGACTATAGACGGCAACAACAGAGCAGGTATTGGGTTGGTCCTCGACAGAATTCTGAATTCGAAGTTCCTGAACGTGCGTGTCCGGAACGTAACGGGGACACCCAGCGTAGGAGTCAACGCGGGGATCAAGTTGACGACCACGGCGGACGGAGGCACTGATCACGACAACACTTATCAGGGAGACAACATAGGCACGTCATGGAATCACTTTGAAAACTGCTCTATTTTCGGTGGCACGAACGGATTGCAGTTAACGAGCGAAACAACTGGCACGAGCGGGAGCCCGCCCCATGCTTCCCCTGCTGTCGCAAACACGTGCCACAATACTTTTGTATCGTTGAACATCCAGGGATGCACTGGCTCGGGAATCCTGCTGAGCCAGTGCGACAACAATTCTTTCTATCGCACCCTGACCCCTGGCACCGCGACCAACGGCGTACTTGTCGAGGACCCGACGACCGCTTATTCCAACTACTTCTACCACCTTCAGCCGGGTGGTGCCACCTACGGTGTGAAGGTCGAGAAAGCACATTCCCCTTCACTCGTTTATAAATATAAGAACATGTTTTTTGGCTACGACCTTGCAAATGACGAAAACCCTCCTAGTGCATTCGATACCACGGTCACGCCGGTAGTCGACGTTAACGCGACCGACTTTCTTTTCTGGACCGATTCCAAAGGAACAACCTACACCGGTGGCGTCGGCGCTAATCCCACTGATCCCCACCTCGGGATGGCAATCGGGACGGCGACTCCTACAATGAGGCTCACTGTGGCCGATACAGGCGCGAATTCTCAAATGAACCTCGTTGGCGGAGCGTCGATACTGGAGTTCTGGAAGGATGGCGGCACCGTCCCGTCGAAAGCCGCCGCGATTGGCCTAGCCAGTCCAGGTAGTGCGGCTGGAAACGATTTGGCGCTGT